>Ga0210059_1014211_pt1 | contig 11797 bp, 6 predicted proteins | sample Ectturendosymbi2_FD_188042 | JGI IMG/M metagenome (GOLD analysis project Ga0210059, IMG submission 188042) | Ecteinascidia turbinata endosymbiont from Florida, USA - Sample 2 (SPAdes) (version 2) | ecosystem: Host-associated > Tunicates > Ascidians > Unclassified | place: Key West, Florida... | reverse complement strand
CCCCACTGTCAGCAATTTTTTTCAATAGGAAATCGATTTCACGTAACTCTACGCCTCCTCTGTCCTGAAATCTGAAATCAATGCTTACGAGTGAAAAGTTGAAAGAACAAGCCAAGAGCAGAGAAAACAAAGCGAATCAGACTGAAATGAATGAATCAAAAAACAAGTTGCAGCAAGTGAAAACTGGAAAATACGCCGTTCTCAAATAATTGCTTTCACTAAACACGCCAAGAGCTTAATTGCCGCTTCCTTACCGATAGCATTTTGGGTGACGTTTACCTATTTCCTTGCGCTGCGTCAACCACGATTCGACCATATCCCTGATAAGCTACGACTTAATTTCACTGGCTTGCTGCGTTACATCGAGAGAACTCTGTTGTGAACTAAACACCATGTGTTTACTGATATAAAGCAGGTAACGTCGTCACATAATATTGATCGGTGTTCCTACTACCTTATCATTCATAGGCTGCCGACAGAGTGGCGTGTAATGCAGTCGACTTTCCAACAAAATCAACCAGACTTTTTAAAGAAATATCTCAAAATTTTCCCTAACTTGTTGTCAGAAACGCCCAGCATCAAATAGCACCAAGCCAGTAGGTTGTGAGCATGTTTGGAGCCAAATCAATTTGGCTCCAAAAGTATTTTTAAATTAACAAGCAACAAAAACTGTTGAATTATTTCTAACCACGTCATAAACCATAGCGGAAGCAATAAGCCTAAGCATCCGGGTCTAGTGTTCTTAACCAGAACATCAACAAAGCTTCTAGCTGAGCAGTGTGCTTCGAGAACGATTTGCGAATACTGCCGATAAGTTTGCGAATACCGCCGACCTAACTTGAAGATGCGAATTCGTTTATTGGTTCATGCAACCTTGAAATTCTGATCTGTGACATGTAGCTACGCTGCTTAGAAAAAAATCGACACGGTGCCGAAGATTTGTTTTCAGTATATCCACTGAGCAGAGCGTACGAAAACGCTTCACTCTGCTGGCTTGCTTGCCCCGGCCTAAGCTCCCTTCACTCCGACAAAGCGATCATGCTGCGCAACAGGGAGGTTACTTTATCAGCAACCAATCCAGTGCCGATGCTCTTGCAGTTCGATGACGTGTAAAGCCAAAGCCATCACAGCAGGTGGCGTTTCCATTCCACTCCCGCACAACTGCGCTCTTGGTCGATTCTCTATTTTCAAACGACTGTCAACCAATGCCGAACAAGGACGTTTCCTGCTCAACGCTTACGTTCCAATTGATCCATGCCGCTATACTGTTTTTTAAAATTCAAGCCTTTGCATGCCCTAAGCTAGAGGTGGGCAAACTTTTCAGACATGAAGACACAATCTAATTTTTTTATCAAACCGAGGGTCAAACGAGTTTAAAAGAAAACTTATTTCAACTCACTCACTGTCTGTGAAGTCAGCACGAGGTAGAACAACCCTGTCTGTGGTTGGTCTGTTGAAGCGGTGAACCGCTACACTGGATAAACAAACGAAAAACCAGCCACGCCAAGCTTCCTTCTCTTCTTATTTCTCGAAGTTGATCAAAATATTTAAAAGATTTGGCGGGCCGGATGAAAATGGCTTGGCCGGCCTGATTTGGGCCGCGGGCCATAGTTTGCCCACCACTGCCCTAAGCCCTAGTCAAAACAAAAATTGCAAGTGTAATAGATGTTCGAAACCATTGACCTTAATGTGCAGGAAAAATTCTTGCTTTTCTTCTTTCTTGAAGCACCTACGCTAAGTCTTGATCGTTTTGGCTCTTGAGCATCCTGCTTACGACTCAGATGATGTGTAGCTCACACACACACTAGGTTTTCAAACTTATTTATTGATCAGTAATGTGAATCTCGCCATTCTAGGGCCTATCAAAAGTTAAAAATACTGCATGATTAAGCGATGGTGACAATTTTTCAGCCAAGTTAAGACTAGATTCGCTTTCCTTTCCACTTAGATTTGAGGACCACCTTCACAGCGATTTTCTGGCACGAAGTTTTCTTTCCCAGGAAAACCGTTCTATTTTGCACAGAAAAGACTCTAGCTAGCTCATTAGGGTATCAATAAATGTATTATGGTTCTTTGTGGCATTACTTTGTCTGAGATCGTACGAAAGGATGCCTTTTGGTTGACCGAGTTTTCAAATGTTGAGGTGATGTTGCTATGCACAAGTGTTCTATGATCCTTGTTTGAGTAATTTTCAAGAGAGAAAACGTCGCCTTCTCTTTCAAAGAACTTCCGTAGAAATTCCTTCATTTTTAAGCATGGTTATCGTCTGATAACAATCCCTTGTGAAAAAATGTATTTCAGGTAACTAACAACAAAATCGCTTGCTCACGAAGTTTCTATCAGCAAGAAAATCCAGCACAATGTTTCCCATCTAACTTGCTGTCAACACCGCTGACCGCAGCACAGGGTCATACGAGGTCGAACAGTGCGGTATCTACTGCGTGTGTGTAAACGTTTCTGTAACAGTAGCATCGCGCAAACAGTCATTATTTTACGAATGGTCGCTGCAGGCAGCCACTCACGTTGCTGGGTTTCCGTCAGAGAGTTGAAATATTTATTTCACTTCCGAAACACACTCCTCTGCTGTTTCCTGCACGCAGTGACTGCTTTCGGGTGGTATTTGTTGCGGCGCGTGCTTGACAAGAGCACCTGTTACGTCCTGTAAAAAATGTGTTCATTTCCTGTTTTGCTGCAGAACAAGCAAATTGTTTTCAACCGAACCTGAATGAATACAAGCTGAAGTTTTAAACATGTAAATTTAATGAGAGCTGTCCAGAAGCGAAGCAACGCGTACAAAGTACTTGTTTTAAAAATTTAAACGGTAAGACCTTTTTTGCGTTACGTTTGCTTGGTTAAAAATTAGTAGAGACGGGAAGGTGACTGACATTGGTTTATGTTTCCGTCGCTGCGTTGACTGCTGGCATGGTTCGAGAAATGAGGAACAATAATTCGCTTACTGTTTCCCAAAATATTGGTAGCAACTGCTACCTGATCATACTGATCATATTCGGGAAGCAACCTGACCTGATCCGATGATGCTGTGGTCATAGCAAGAACCTTAAATAGTTCTTCGGACGCTGGTGGACATTGGTTCGGACAAAAAAAACGTCAATTTTCTTTCTGGATAAAAGTTTCAAAAGTCAAGGACTGAAAAATAAACCGCAAAAAATTCTAAAGCTGAAATATGTCTTTGTGGCCGACCTGCATGACCTTCTACGGTGATATACTCGTACCTACCTCCCTGGCATGGGCTTATACCACGAACACGTGATCAGTAGGGCAAGTTTTTGCAACTTTTGCAACTTTTTTTACAGCTTCCAACAGCTGCTTAAATACTCAAAATATCTGTGTTTCAATGCTTTGAGCTGTTTCCAGGAATGTTATATTGCAACTTTTTGCAAATTTTTCGATTTTTGCGTGCAACTTTTTACTGCAATTTTTATCAAGTATTGCTCAAAATGTAAAAGCGTAAATAAAAAAAATGCTACAAAACTATTTCAGTTTATTTCTATTCTCTTTGATTGCATGAAAAAGAGCTATATGATGGAATAGCTGGTCTCGATGTTATCTATGACGAAACAGTTGAATTGCAAGCTAGAAGTTTTACAAATCCAGTCAAGTACGACAGTGCCCGAACTCAATTAGAGGTGGAAGTGTGGAAAATCTTGACTGTTGGCCAAGTCCGCGCAAACGAAAATAGGTTGTGTCAAGTCCTTCGCAGTCAAATGTGCACATAAATGCAACTTCCTGGGCATAAATGCAACTTTCATTGAAAATAAATGCAACTTTCTCACTTTTTTACTGCAACAAAAACTTGCCCTAGTGATCAGTTGTTTTAACAAAAACTGAGTATTCACGTCGTCCCAGATGCCGCTGATTTTTTATGATCTTCGGTGTGTATCAGCATGTGTGTGTTAGATAATAATGAGGTAATATCATAAGAGAATCCGCTGAGCATGTAATCAATCTTCCAGGAAAAAGGAGATAAAGAAAAAAGTCTTTTTGTGTGAGACACATTGCATCGCGCTGTTGCTCGCTGGCGTCAGTGTCACACTGTTTTGCTTCAACCAGTGGGCATGACTATGCTCATGTTGGTCGGTGGAACCAGCCTGCGAAGTCATTTTAACCACTGCATGCGCTCGCAAAGTGATATCAGAAAAATAAAAAAATGATGACGGTTTTCGTTTAACATGACGCATGTTAGCCATCAGTCTTGACGCAAATATGGGGTTTTACGCTTTGGCCACAAAAAATCTGCAACTAAACAAGAAAACGTGATTAATTAAACGACCAGACCTAGCAGAGATTATTATTAGCTTATAGTGAGTATCCGTCTCAGATAAAGAAACCAAATGTTCTACTTTTTTGGTCGAATAACGTTTCGCTTGGTCAGCGAGCCAGTTACATTTCCTTGGTTTTCGAAAAACTAGTGAAAGACTTTTGCAACATACAAACGTTTGCCAGATAAAATAATTTTCAGAAGAAAACAAACGAAACATGTGCATTGTATTTTAAGTGAAGGTGCAGGCAAATTTTGGGGGTGCAAAGGATATTTTGCCCAAAAAACTTTTATGCGACAACCTTTCCCCCTACAATTATTTTTTAGCTGTGGGTTACTCATTAACGCTCACAAACTAAAGCATGAAGTTGCTAGATTGTTGAGTTTATGTACTGTATATTTATTGTGTTTTCTTCTACATATAAAACTATCTTTATACACTCAATAACAACAACGCATAATTTCATCCATTTAAAAAATGTCGGAACTTCTGTGCCCAAATTTTCGACAAATCAAAACTTTTTTGGGTGCACTTGCACCCCTTGTTTCTACACTACTGCTTGAAACTAACACGAGGAGCTTTTCAGGGACCTGCCGTAGCATTAAACCTGCCAGTAGTGGTAATGACACACCCAGTGCAAGCGCTGTCACTAAAGCGGATGCAGCATGCACATCCTTACACCTTACAATTTACACACCTCACAGCACTGCAGCTTACACATCCGCACTAACTTCGTCCACATTGTGCATTATTTGCACACACAATGATTGGTGCTTTCGCAGGGCTGCTGAAGTAGTGGTTTCCAGCAGCTATTTTTGGCTCCGGCAACACTTTGGAAAGTTTGTCTGAATTTTATACTTGTTCTTATCTACAGTATATTACAAACTAGCTGTACAATCATAGTCGTAGCCAGAGGGGGGCCTGTGGGCCATGGCCCCCAAAAAAGTTTTAGAACATATAGTAATTTTATGCTTTGAGAGGCGTTTTTCCAGAAAAAAATAGTGTAATTCGCCTAAAATCAAACATTTTGCCTCCCCCAAATTTTTGGGCTGGCTACGCCACTGTGTACAATTACAAACACAACTGCACATTTACTTGCAAATTCAGCGGCACAATATTCGGTATTTCATAGCGGGTGCAAAGGTTTTGTAGCAATAACATCAATATTCAAGTGTAAGTGATTCGTTTCAATTTCTTTTTGCAATGTGCTACTGTCTTATGTGTACTGCCTCTCAATTGTGTAACATCTCCACACCTGAAATTTATTTTTTGGACGCATTTTTATTAAAAAATTTGTTATCGGTTGATTTAAGAAAAGTATCTTCGGATCAAAATAGATTTCAATAATGGCACTCTGTAAGTGTAGATACGAGCAGTGTAAGTTAGTCGTGCATCGATATGTTTGCAGTGCGCAACATAACAGATACACGCTGTCGAACTTCTAGGGTAATTTGAATATGGTTCACTCTTATCAACAAAGTAGCTATTTAAACGGAATCTTTTCTTTGAAATTCATTTGCATGAGATTTACCGCCATGAACGTTTGGCCCACATGCAAACATACTGGGATTTTCAATCGAAGGTTTTAACTGGCATCTGATTGCAATCTGAAACAATATTGATTTTTCGGAATAAAGCCCCGGACAAAGGTAGGACTGTCAAATGACTGGACATAACGGTATGGTGTTGCTAATTCAACGTTTAAGTTTATCTTTTCTTCAGCGCAGCAAGCACTTCATTTTGCTAACTCATATAAAAGATAATTTTTTAGAGATCCTACGGGGTTGTCATAACTATGCATAAACTGCGCATGAGTTAACTTCGTATTTTGGTAATACGCAGTAAAATTCTGGTGATTCAAGTGCTTGCCAGGTTGTGCAGGTTTTGAAATCAAAACTGCGAATAAATAAGAAGCAGCCACCATCACAAATTTACTGCCAAAAAGCCATACTAGCATGTTTTATATAAAAGTTTATTTTGCGGTGCCAATTGTTTTCCTCAGTTTCTCCCCGTTCCGAAAAATTTCAATATTTGTTACAGTTAATGACTTACGTTTGCAGCTTCCACAGTGAAGGTATAAACAATTAGTTTATTCGAGCGGAAACTTTTGCATACATTTAAGTATTATTTTGACCTTTTTGTTAAAAAAATATTTTAAGGTTGTTTCATTTATAACTTCCTTTGCTTTGTACACTTCCTTTTAATGTTATTTTCCAAAGCATAATCTAGGCCAACAATGTTTGTCAACACTGATTTATTTATACAGAAAGATACATAGTGTTCGGTCTTGAGTTTCGAAGTCCGGCTCCCGTTGTGTCGATTGTGTAAAAGGGATAGCTAATCCAGACGTTTCTGATTTTTGACAAAATGCTTATGTTATGAAAGCTAGCTACTGTAGTTCATTGCCTGGTTTGTAATAAACATACATGCGAAATATTGGTGACCTAACTTAAAGCTTCCAGCAATGCGCAGTTGACTGCTGTATAACTTGGACTAACCTATCAAGCAGGTGTATGAGTTCTATTAAAATTATGCCGCTACTTATGGCCGACTTTACAGTTAGTGGGCCATGTCAGTGTACATGATTAGTTAAGGCCTGCTGCTGAAAAGTTGATGCAAACAACAGATTTCACAGTTGTTGTACGCTTAGTCTGCTTTACCCTGTTGCTAAACACGACAAAACCTGCAGAAATAAACCTGTTAACAAGCATTTTATTTATAGTACATGGTGAAGACAGTCAGAGCCGGAGGAAGAGTCCCCCGTACCCCGTGTCGGGGGGCATCTGTTAAACGAGGCCCCCAAATCTGACTGAGGACCTTTGTTAGGGCATACAGACTGAACCCAGCAAAGAACCGATTTAACACATTTCCCCTTTCAACATTCATATTTTGATATTTATCTAATACGTCAACGAAATTGATCTTCCCACGACACATAGCTTTTTGTTATCCAAGCCAATCATTTCTCGTGGCGAAGATCACTGTAGGTAGCCTCGTTGTCACTATTTGCCTTGGTAAGCTGGCAATTGTGCAGGTAACGTTGCTGAATCCACGTTGATTGTAAGCATTTTTAATATAGTCTAATAAGCAATTATTCAGGAAAATTATGTTGTAGACCTGTGTTGTACATATCCACTGTAGAAGAATAGAATAGCCGGTTTCCATGGTATACAGTCAGGTAAAATCGTAATCGTAGCCTGTGCCTGTAATATCTAGTATATCTTGCATCAGAGTTGTCCAACGAAAAGTTAACACTTTACACCAATGAGAAACCCAGTTATTTAACAATTAGCACTGTATCTTTCAGTTATTTTACGAATGAGCAATCGTTTTACAGCAGTGTTTAGAAGCCTTAACCACAAGATGGCGCTAATGTAATTAATATTGTGAAGATTAACATTGTGTATTTGTATACAAAAGTTTCCCTGTTTTTCAAAGATATTCCATAGAGGAGCAAGACGTTTTATTTATATTTGAATCAGTAATATAAAAAAATAGTTTATTGTTTACGTGGTATTGTTTTTCTTGTCGTGCTTGTCCATGTGATCTTGTAAATGACATTTCATAGCTATTTATTTTACTTAAGGAAATCGTAGCCTGACTCTTTGTTAGATCAACCAAATTGTTAGCTTTTCTGGTGTGAATTTAGGAAAACAGCCTAACATTAAAAGCAGCCCTTTTAAATAATAAAGTTAACGATCACTTTCCGTGCTTATACAATAAATTTCAATTGAATAATAATTTCAATTAAGATTGCACTCTGGTAGTATCTGTTTTGGCTGTTTAATTTTAAATGATTCCCTATATTTGATTGACGCTACTGCCATGAACGCTGAAATGTTTGGTCTGATCGCTGTTTTTCAAAAGCGCCTTTTAATTTATGCGTAGCGTTTGCTATAATTGATGTTTATCGCTAATTCGTACCCATTTTTGTTTTTTCTTTGAAAACGACCTGTCGTATAATAGGTCGAAACGGTAGGTTGTTTTCCTATAAATTCACACCAGAAGAGAAAAAAATTTGATTTAAAACTGCCTGATGGCAAACACGCAATATAGTTGTTAGATATTCCGATTCATTACTTTAGATCAGTGGTTACCAACTTTTCTTTAACCATGTACCCTTCCAGCATTTCCGCAGATTAGAACGTGCCCCTAAAATTTCTTGCGACAAAAAGACTGATGTAAAGTGACAAAAATCCACTGCATTTAATAGAACTTTCAGATTTTTAGAACTATAAAGGTAGGTATAAATATAAATGGTAAAGGTATGCATTTTAAAACTATAGATTCCGTTTTCATGTCTCAAAGTTAATTTGTTGCGGATGTACAATAAATGTGCCCCTTCAAATAGGCAAATGTACCCCAGATTGGGAACCCCTGCTTTAGATATTAGGCAGTCATTTTTATGTCATCGGTATGTATGCAAACATGTTTTCACATTAGCAAATCGACTGGAGAGTTATGGAGTTGCTAAGAGGACGCTAAAAACCGGAATTTCACCGAAAGCTACCGGCAGCGAAGGTGTTGAGCTACTTTGCAGTCTGTCCTGCATTACACTTAGAATGCTAACTATGTGGACTAGCCTACTTTGCACTATAGTTTCCTCTTCTTCATTGTATGAGTCAGTTCTTTTAATCCACTGCTACGCCGCACCACAGTAGATCTCGGCAGGGCTGATTAATATAAATTATGCAATAAAAACCAAAACAATGATACGCGGTTTTAAAGCTTTGTGTGATTTCTATGAAACATTCAGTTAGCATTCTAATAGGTTTTCACTTAAATTAGTATAGAAGACAGACAGTTCTTATGACACAAGTAAAAGCAATCAAATTTCAAAGTTTTATCAATCATAGCTTCTGTGAAGTCACAGATTTTGTCAAACGCAAAAATGACATGTGGACTGAAATCACCAACTGTTACAGACACAGAGCTCAGAACTGTTGGAATGTCACAAGTTTGAAAGTGTAGGCTGTCATAAAGTAGAAATTGCATCTAAATTTAATCAAGCATGTAGGCTGTTGACTGCAGACATTTCACAGTAGTTATAGAAGATATTTTTCATTTATATTAACAGATAGATTATTACTTTTTCACCAGGGTTAGTTCGGATATCAATAATTTTTAATCCTAATTACGATGTATCCGATATTCGTGTTTTAGCCAACTGGTTAACCGGAAAATAACCGCTATTTGTTATACAATTGATTTCACAAGATTTGCGTGATGATTTGGTTGTAAAATCATTACATAATTTTATGGTGAATATACACACATGCACTGTACGAGCGTATGTGAAAAAAAATTAAAAAATTATGCATTTTTAAAATTTACTGCTTCTGCAACGCATTTTATGAAGAACAACGCAGACTTCACCTTACAACGCAAAAGCACTCTTCTGTGAAAATGATATTCACGTGGTTTTAGCAGAATTTAGATCGCCCGTACCAGGAAACAAAGAATATCCAAACTTTCTGAAAAGCGTGAAACGTCTTGGTAATGATACTTTATGCTATGCGGTTCACCGACAGAGTTTCATCCGGATATCGGATAGAACAAAAACTCTGGTTAATCGGTTAACCATTATTCGGAAAATCCAACTCTGGTTTTTACCGATTTAGGCATATAAGTTTTCTGCTTTTTGTCGAAGCTGTAAAAAGCTTCCGCTTTTTGTTGAAGTTGAACGACTGATACCTGCATTACAATAATACATTTTAGCAATAGACTTCGCACCAAAAAACCTGGCAAGTTTGTATTTATGTACAAACTTTTCAACATACCATGAGTGTGAAACGACCTATTGCCATTGCCCGAAGTGACATAGGCGTTTGCAAAGATTAATTTTGATGTAATTTATTTAATTACTCCGTTTCTATTAATCTACAAGTTGTGAGTCCTTTTGGACCTAGCTAACACCACTAACTAACTAGGTTGCCATGTATTTCCAACTTTCTCTAGCCGTACACATTTAACACTAGCACAGTAACTAACAGAGGTTACTTTAACGCAATCTTTGGAGTCATGTGGTGATTTAACATAGAGCAATTGTATTTCTCAATAACCAACGGCTTAGATTGCACTCACGCTTTAACATAAGCACGTTACTATACACGCATTACAATTCAGCATTAGATTATTGTTCGTTGAACACAAGATGTTAAAAAGTTCTAAGTATCAGACCGAAACATTACAAAGACGAAACTTTATCTTAACACAATGCGCTACTACGACAGAAAATCAAGCAGGAGCAACCTTGCTAAACCCTATCCTATTACAAAAGTTTAAGTTTTTATGAAGCATCCCACTTAGCATACATTGGTTTTCGTCCTACCTTACCAGGGACTTATTTCGAACTCATGCTCTTTCGAAAATGCTGTCGCGTTTATAAAAGGGCAAGCCTACATTGTGCAATCGGATGTTATGATTGCTTCCGATGCTTTTTCTCTCATTTTCTTTTTTGTGGGAAAAGTCGCATTGCTACGTCAACTTCCTGTTTTTCATGCGGGCAAGCACTATTATTTACATGCAGACAAGCACTGTTATTACCACTTGTTGTTTTGTGGGCAATTTCACATGTTGTTTTCACTGCTTTTAAGGCATACGTAATTCGTTGCTTAATTGTTCTTTTATAATTTCGCAACTGTTGCTCAGGTACCCCTGCTGTAACTTCAACTGTCAATCGTTTAAAAACTTGTTTGTACAATAATCTGACATAATGTTTTCTGTGAGTGCTGTTATACATTCATTTCTCCTTCAAGACTATTGCCATACTTCGGCATTTTTCGGTTCGGTTACTATTCTCCCTTCTAGACGTTACGTGTTTTTACGCTTCACTTCTGTTTCACTCGTTTTGCTTGAATGACCCCCCTTTTCTTAACTAATTTAATATTTTAGCTTGGTTTTAGATGCTTGACTTTCACACACATACACATTTCAACATACTTAAGTAAAAAATACATTTCATTATTCTCGTTTGTTTAGGGCAGCAGTCAACTCTCTATATTTTTGTTGCTATCAGTAGTTCCCAGCACATGTTTCCCTAATGGGATTGACCATATAGCGGTTCTGACTGTCTTATTATAGTTTGCTAATTCTAATACCCATTCACAGATACACACGATACAACATACACATACGCAATTACTACAATTCATATACGCATATATCAACAGTGGCTTATCAGGGCTTTGTTCTGCCATGTTATAACTTTGCGCTGTGCATAATTGCCACAATCGATTTATTATGTACAGGATACAACAGTTTTGTTTCATCATAGACTTGTTTTCCATCGCTGTTCCATCTTCTTTTTAACCTCCCTTCGTACAACTTATAGCTGGAGTACAGGGTGTTTTACAATTGTTAAAACAAAGCGGCAGCTTCTAAAACCTTCATCGATGACCTTATTCATTTTTCTCTTTCCAGATTGTCATAGGGAAATAGTTAACCTTTCTATATATTAAACAAAAAATAGCCTAATGATGCCTTGGTCGATGGAGCAGAAGATCTTTTGTGTAAAG
>Ga0210059_1014209_pt1 | contig 11798 bp, 8 predicted proteins | sample Ectturendosymbi2_FD_188042 | JGI IMG/M metagenome (GOLD analysis project Ga0210059, IMG submission 188042) | Ecteinascidia turbinata endosymbiont from Florida, USA - Sample 2 (SPAdes) (version 2) | ecosystem: Host-associated > Tunicates > Ascidians > Unclassified | place: Key West, Florida... | reverse complement strand
TGTGTAAAAGTGATTAACAACTTTGCCAGACGAGTACAGGTTTGCTTGCAACGAAATGGTGGACATTTGGAACACATCTTGGGAAAGCCATAAATTGACTAAAAATCGACAGAAATAGTTGAAACTCTGGTGAATGGTCTTCCATAAACTGAATAATGTGTGGTTGTAAATTGAAATAAATAGCTTTGTAATCAAAGTCACAATTGAAATTTTCATGGGTACACATCTTTTTGGGTCACCCTGTGAGTCAAAATTTGTCATTAGGTCAAAATTTATCTTTAGGTCAAAATTTTCTTGCAGCACAGTTTTTTTCTCATTATTGATTGATATGTTATTGAAACTGCAACAACAGATAGTGGTAGGCTATGCTTTTGCAAGTTTATTTGCAATTCTGTAATAATAATGGGCTTGTTTGGATTTCTGACGCAATAATGTTGTTTTGCCCACTACTGGATGATTGAATATTATGCAGGATAGGTGAGAAATATGGTCTTACAATATATGTTTGTTTTGGTAAACGCTCAATCCATTATGCATATAGTGTTTCAGCTTTATGATGTTCTCAGGTTTGATTCTGCTGTAGTTAGTAATATACTTATCAATATATGATCCCCAAAGTTAAAAAACCAAATTTTTTAAAACTTCAAAGCAGAGTGCGTAAATATTCTTCTCAACACCTATAGCTGAATTATTTTGCAGTTGCAAACGCAGAAAATTTATAGGTCAAAATAAAGTCAAAATTTGTAAATTATAAAGTCAAAAGTTTTTAGGTCAAAAAATTGGTTGCCCTGGTGATGATATAACCGGAGTGGGAAAAAAACTCATTACGTAATAAACAAAGTTACTGATACAATAGAAAAAATATTTCATTGCAATTTAATGTAATCTTCTGACAAACACGTAATGTTAAAAAGTTGCAATGTTTTAATTTTTTATGTTTTCACAATATACAGTTTTCACAACTGTTGGAACCTATACGTGGGTCCAACTGGAGCTGGTTATCAGTCAGGAATGGAATAATCTTGGGGTGAGAGCAATGGTTACTGAAAGTAGCAACAAATGTTATTTCTACAATGGTTTTGGGGTCATTGCTCAGCATAAATTACTGTTTTCTGTGATTCCGGTTAAATCATTTTATATCCGCAACCAACATCTGGTAATGACAGATATCCGTCTTTTACAAGGCACCCTTAATTAGATTTAAAAAAGCCAGTGGGTATAGGTCCGCCAGTGGACCTTCATATTGAAAACTTATTTGTGCCCCGCCTGTAATGTGACAGCAATGAATGCGGAGTGTGCAGTAGACTGCAGTAGTAGGCTTGGTAGAAACATACTAAACCCTAAGGCCTGACCCTAATCCCTAAATGCAACCTAAACCTAACCACTAAAGCCTAAACCATAAACCTAACCTCTAAACCTAAATCCCAAACGTAACCCTAATCCAAGGTTTCTCAACCGGGCCCCTTGGGGGGCACAGAGCAGTTCTTCAGGGACCACGAGCAGAGGCCTTTACTAAATAGCTTTGCCGTGATGTTGCAAAACTGTATTGATGAATAGGGGGCCACAAGTGTTGGCAGTCTTTGGAAGAGGGCCACAAACCATGAAAGTTTGAGAACCACTGCCCTAAACCTAAACTGTAAATCTGAACACATTTTGAAAGTTTTGAAAAAGTAAAGAAAAACTAGTCTCATGAAAAGTACAACCACCACTACCAAAAGTTTCCAAGGTGATAGCCGAACCAAAAACCATTTGCCCAGCAGATGTAAATGTGTCTGCTACACTACCATGATAGTCCGTTGTCATTGAAGTGACGAACTCAGCGTTTTATTCTAACAGCGCAATGTGTGACTGACATGTAGCCACTTCCTTTAAAAGTACAAGTAACAAAATACAGTGGTTATGAATATATTCACAAAAAAGCAAGCAATATGCCCAAAATCAAAAATAGCAAATAAAAGGGGACCGTGGCAAACATGTGGGAAATTATCCCATGACATTTCAGCTGAGCAATACATAATTGCAAAAACATAAGTGTCAATTCACGTGCAATGAAGAATAACGACCATGAACATTTACAACAAATAAAGGAACACAATAAAGGAATAACACAATAGTACAGAAACACAAATATTAAATCATATACATAACCATCATTAAGACTAACATAACACAGATGGAGGGCAAGCAGTGAGTGAAAGGTTGAGGTATGTACAGATGGAACAGGCGAAGCATTAGCATGCACGTTGGTGGGAGAAATAAGCAACAACAAGGGTTATGAAGCAGAAAGCAATGCAGTAAACAAGATATTTCAGAACAAAAGTATAGCCAACGAAAAGGGGAAAACAATGTTTTCAGAACAAAAGCATAGCAAAGCCAAGAACAAAAACCATAAACAATGAACAAAAGCACAGCAAGGGCAAAAACAAAGTTTCTAAACTGATGGTGTATTGTGTCAATTGCTGATTTTAGTGCTTAGTGTTTCAAATTCAACACCCAGTACATGATAACACTTGGTTTGTTATTTCAAAATTTGTCAAACCAAATGTGTTGAAGCATGGGCATTTGTCACATCTAATTTGTTTGTCCCTTTTGAAAATCACTTCCTGGTCTGCCTATTTTAGGTTAATTATATTTTCTTGTGTATCACCTCAGAAGTTTTAATGAAGAAGAACATATCGCAATGTCGTAACTTCATATGGGCTAGATGCGTTAGTCAAAATTGAAGATAGCTAAAAATGAGCGAGATACACTGTACATAGTGTACAAGGGGATAACAAAACTTACAAAAACCAAAAGCATGAACATTCTGAAAGCAATAGCAATGCATTGAAACAAAGGCAAATGGCAGGCAATAATACTTGCTAGTGCTTAGTATACTGAGAGTAGCTAAAATCAGATCCAACTTGCATACACGGCATATGCCAATATCATATTGAATATGCTGGCAGCGTTCTCCTTGGCCACAGCCAGAGAGAAGCCTTGGTGGAGCCATTGTCATTCCATGGGTTGGGTCACCAGACATTTCAACAAGTTTCTTTGCAAGGCAGCTTAAAACTAGCCATATGCATCAGTGGTTGCAGTTGCAACTAGTTGAAAGCAGCAAAATTAATTTTATTATTTTACAGATTGATAATGTTAAGCAATAATCATGTCTTAAAGTGTTTTTGCCTATACATTTGTAAGTGTGCTTTGTGTTCAAAATCATGGATACAACAGTGTATATTGGTATACTTGTTGCGCTCATTCTTTGTGCCATTGCTGATGAACATCCTAGTCCATTCCGATCATCTGGAACAAGCCCTGTGAGCAAAGTTATAATAAGTGTTATATACCCTCAAGTTATTAGTTTTGTATTATATGTAGAACGCTTACAATTCCCTTTTTACACTATTGTGCATCAATGCATAGGGAGTTAAAATTTTTCTAGAAATGTTGAAGTAGTCGACTATGGATACATAACGACTACCACATCTTCAGCACAGAGTTTTGGTTAATCACCACAAGGCACATTCAGAATTCTCTTATATAATAGCAAGGTGAACATGTAATAGTTGAGTGATTTTGGGAGGTGATCTCTATGCTATGATAGGGTTTTTGCTTTTGTGTCATCATGCCTTATAGTGTTAGGATTAGAATTTTGGCTAGAGTTTTTAGGTTTAGGTTGGTTACGTTGTAGGGTTAGGTTTAAGGTTATGTCAGATTTAGTATTGATGAACTGAACTATGCTAATAATATATAGCTCCCAATTGCCATATTTTGTTCATTAGGCAAGAAAGTTGACATTTCTTTGAGTGAAAAAAATGCTGTATAAGAGAATGACAAAACCTATAGAAAACATGAACATTCAGAAAGCAAAATCTATACATTAAAACAAAGGTAATCAGTGGGCAGTAATATTGGTTAGTACATTCTAGCTAAAATCGAATCAAACTTGCACACAGGCCAATATGCTGCCTGGCAATATTCTCTCTGACCACAGCCAGGGACAGGTGCTGGTGGAGCCACCATTGCTCCCTGGGATCATCAGACAATAACTTTCTTTGCTCGGCCACTCAAAAAAGAGCAGTGGATTTGCCATACACATCAGTAGTCTCACTGCAACTGGTTGAAAGTAGTAATTATTAACACTTTGAGAGCCGGCGTACAATATATTCGTACTTCCATTTCGGCCTAAAAAACAGCAGTTTTTGGTTGCCTTACCAACGCCCTAGCTCCTCCACCAATTGCGTTAGAGAGCTGTTCAAGGGCTCAAACGGATCGGCCAGTCTAGTAGATTGCACTTGAAAAAAATTTTTGGTTAGGGGGTGCGGATTTTTTGTGACTGACGTCATAAGTGAAGTAGTTGTGGGGTGATTTTGGCTCATGTTGCCTGGCCTAGGGCCCAACCGCTAGGCCAAAGTGTTTTGCTGAAGTTTTCATTGGAAACGAGGCTCGAGTCCAAGTCTTTTGAGCCTTTGATCGACTCTCTAGCATTTCTGGTTCAAAAGTTATGATCTTAAATAAACAAATTAATTAATTAGCTAATTAGTCAAATACTTTTACTAACTTAGATCATAATTTTTGAACCCGAAACCTTAGCAGGTCATCCAAAGTATCAAAAGACTTGGATTGTAGCCTAGTTTCCAGTAAAAACTTCAGCGAAATACTGCCATCTAATGGTTGGCGCCTAGGGCCAGGCAAAGTGGGCCAAGGTGGCCTAAAAGTCTTCCACTTGTGACGTCACTCACAAAAAACCCGCATCCCCCAAGCAAAAAATTTTTTTCGAGTGCAGACTAGAAGACTTGCCGCGTCTTTTGATGCTTCGACCAGGTCTATACCCGAACAGGAACGGAGATATTCCTGCGCAAAGCCACGTGCGTTTAGGTGTTTTTTTTCCCGAAAATCCCCGAAAGCAGCCGGACGCCAAAGAGTTAAAGAGGTCATTGTATCTTTTCAACCTTCAGCGTTGTTGCAGTGTCTGCTTGACTTGTGCTGTCTTTGTAGTGGCACAGAACAAAGGTGTCCACAAATGTCATGTCCTCCCTTTATTCATTTGAGTTGAATTTAATGCTTTTTAAACTTAACAAGTACTTTGAGAGCCAGTCTACGAATATATTGTACCTAGATTTCGGCCAAAAAACCAGCAGTTTTCGGTTGCCTTACCAACACCATAGCTCCTTCGCCAGTTGTGCTAGAGAGCTGTTCAAGCGCTCAAACGGATCAGCCAGTCATCTAGTCTGCACTCGAAAAAAAATTTTTTGATTAGGGGTTGCGGATTTTTTGTGAGTGACATCATAAGTGAAGGAGTTTTGGGGTCATTTTGGCTCATGTTACCTGGCCTGGGTCCCAACTGCTAGGCCTAAGTATTTCGGGCTCGAGTTCGAGTCTTTTGAGCCTTTGATCGACTTTCTAGCATTTCCGGTTCAAAAGTTATGATATATATAATCAAACTAAATAATTATGTAATTAGTCAAATAATTTTATTACTTTAGATCAAACTTTTGAACCTGAAACCCAAGCAAGTCATCCAAAGTATCGGATTATAGCCTAGTTTCCAATAAAAACTTCAGCGAAATACTACCATCTAACGGTTGGTGCCCAGGGCCAGGTGAAGTGGGCCAAGGTGGCCTAAAAGTCCTCCCTCCACTTATGACGTCACTCACAAAAAATCTGCACCACCCAAACAAAAATTTTTTTCGAGTGCAGACTGGAACACTTGCTGTCTTTTGAGCCTTTTACCAGGTCTGTAGTGCTGACAAGACTGGAGAAATTCCCGCACAAAGCCATGTGTGATCCTGTTGTTTAGGCGTGAGAATTCCCAACATTAGCTGGACACGAAAAAGTTGAGGTTTGTAATAAGTTTATAGTCAAAGGTCTGATGCTTTCTAAAAATCCTTATTTTTCCTCCATTTTTTAACGCTCCTGTATGATGGTGTTGGTGACCAATTGCAGCAGTTGCTGGTGCTTTGTCTTGGTGTCTGTCTTCTACAGCATTGCTTTTGCACAGCAATCTAAACTTTCTTCGTACATTGTCGTGCCTAATGATTTTTGTTTTCTTATTACTTTGCCTAATGAACTAAATATGGCAATCTGGAGCTATATATTAGCATAGTCCAGTTGGATCAATACTAAATATGACATAACCTTAAACCTCACCCTAAAACTTAACGAACCGAAATGTGAAAACCGAAATGTGTAAGGCATGATGACACAAAAGCGAAAACCCTATCATAGCATAGAGTATCCAATGAAAACTTCAGCGAAGTACTTTGGTCTTGTGCAGGGATCTACAACCTTTTGCTATTGCCTGTCACATTACTTTTATTTATATGAAGTGCGGCCACCAATGAGTTTGAGTTATATTTATGAGATACCGCCAAGTGCCAACATATTCAAACAAATTGTGTATTCATTCTATAACTCTTTGTGGCATGACCATCCAGATTGTTACGCATCATGTCAACTGATTTTCTTGCCTTGTGTTTGTTTTGCTTCAATATGTGCCAGCACAGCCGCCAAAACTTGTATTTTGAATTACATGCGGATGGCCACAAATTTCATTGTTGAAGGCCGCGTATGGCTGCAGGTTGTGCGCCGTTGGCCTAGCGGTTAGGCACTAGGCCATGTAGCATGAGCCAAAATGGCCAAAAACCTACCTCACTTACAGGGTGACACAAAAGAAACAGTCATCACCTAAACTTGAGTAACTTTTGAAATAATTAATCAACTCTTTTTATTTTTCAGATTTACCAAGTAGAATTAATGTTCTAAGAGTCTACCAAATTTGACCTTCAAGATGCCATGGACTACTGAGTAAAAGATATTTATAGTTGAGGCATATTTTCGGCAGAAGTCTATCCACACAGCTGTATTGCAAATCAAAGAACGGTTCGGATGGCGTGAATTTCCTGTCCACTCAATTACCCACTTTATACTGCACTTGTTATCAGATTGACACGTGAGCGATTCATCACCCTTGGCTTACCTTCGTGAACACACTTGCGAAGTTGATATTGGGGCGTTTTTATACTGCAAGGACTCAAAGATTTGCTTCATGGGTTTGGCCTATGGCATTGCGAAAGCTGGGGAATAGGTGAAAATGAAAAGGTGAAGCATAATTCCACTACACAAACGATTTTTTTGTAGGTGTTGTTGGAATCGCCGAGGTGTGGTTTTATTTAGTGTAGTATGAAAAATAACAGCCAGCAGAGAAAATCGTGGAGAACTGCTGGGTGATCAGGTCATGAAAACCACGTCGCATCGTAATTGCACTCTTCAAGTGACTTTGATAGAATTTGAACAGCTTCTAAAGGGCAGGAAATGGGAGTTAGTTTTCACATTGCAAAGACACTTTGTTGATTTCAGTCACGATCATTAACCAGTCTGTTCTCTGCAGTATAATAAAAACGAGTGTCAAATATGAGGATTCACAGCACTTTGTAAGAAGTCTACGAACAGTAGGTAGGCTACTGCAATTCATCAAATTGCAACTGCAACTTATTCCACAAACTTTTATGCCACGTTTTATGCTACTCCATGTGTTCCATTACGAACTGAGGAAATCATAGCCACATAACTGGGAGACAAAGTTCAAAGTGTAGCCTATACTGAAGTCATCCACTTCCAATATTAGGCTACATATTTTGCACAGAGGTTGAATCACTCTGCTATACCAAGGTGTAATGAAAACCTATTAAATCAGTATTGGGATGATAGTCCTTCAGCCCAATATCTGATGTCTTGTAACCTACCGAATAATCTTCCAGTTTCCTCAACTGATTCAATTTTGCTGATTGTTTCCCTAACTAGGTATAGTTAGCCTACAGGCAGAACTATTAAATAAATTAATCTGTCATTCTTGCTACATATTAGCTTGAATAGGTTAATCTGTTCCACGGTAGTGGTTTTAGCATCAAACAAGTACAGAAAAGGTTGCACAAGACTTAATACAAACCACCCAACCTCTTTTCCGCTCGAATCACTTATTATCAGATTCCCAACCTTCCTCAGCAATAAGAGCGATCCCAAGGGAGAAGTGCGGGAGGGTCATCGAGAGCTTTGCCCACCGGATCCAAATGTGCCTGCAGCGCCGGGGAGCTCATTTGGAGCACATTTTTTGAGAGTTTTTGTAGTACAGACTTGAAACTTTGGAGATGTCTGCTACACAGGTTTGACTTAACGTAACTGAAGTTTTGTGTCAATCTAAACAAAATTTTGGAAGTTTTCGATTTTTGGTGATGATTGTTTTTATTGTGTCACCCTGTATGATGTCACTCACAAAAAACCTGAAACCCGAAACCAAAATATTGTTTTCATTGCCGACTGGAAGACTTGCTGAATCTTGAGGGTTTGAACAACTCTATAGCACAATCGGTAGACAAGCTATGCAGTTAAGGCAACCGAAAACTGCTGGTTTTGGGATGATTTCAAAGTACGAACATATCGTACCATGGCAGCATTGGCAGACAACGTGTTATGAACATTTCTTAGAAATAAAGACAATAATATTTCCTAAGACCTAATAGTTCAAAGTAGGGACAATCCTTAGAAATAAGGACAATAATATTTCCTGAGGCATAGTAGTTCAAAAGGACAATTCTTAGAAATAAGAATTGTTTGGTATCCCTGTATACATGGGTGAACAGCAAGAAAACCACTTATCTTGAAATTTACTTTAAACACTTTTATACATCAATTCAAGGGTGGCCAAACTTTTCAACACGCGGGTTGAATTCATGACTGCCTGGCCACTGAAGGGACAGGTACAGTGTGATTTACATGACAGGCAGCAGCCAATGCTGTTACACTGCTGTCCACAGTTTGAAACGTGGTGCTTGAAAAAATGTGCAAGGTATTTGGCTGGCCGGATTGAAATGGTTGGCTGGACAGATGTGGCCCGCGGGCTGTAGTCTGGCCACCCTGCCTTAATTCAATGTGCTGTTTATTAAATGGTTTGTAACCTCCAACAAATGTGCAAAATTTATGGATTACTTTCAAAACAGCTTCTATTTGCATTTTTAAATACAACATAAGACAATTATATCCATTTTTAGCCATGCTAAGAATATAAAATTTCAGTGTGTTTCTAAGAATTTAGGCTCAAGCTGAAATCAAAACTTCTTGTTGATTTTGGTTTTACCAGTACAGTACTGGCAGTACTACATAATCATAGAAAATGACCATTTAACAGTATACATGGGCACTCTCTTAAATGTACAATAACTTCACTACGTTTGATGTTTAACAGTTGCTTGGCTATTTGTGATTGGTTTGGTACACAAAAAATATACAAGTATGAAGAAAATTTAAAGCACATACATTTTGTGTTGGCTGACTTTCAGGAAAATAGTCAAGAATAAACAATGTTTTCTTCAACCTTATATCATGGTTTAAACTAGGGATCAGCAACCTGCGGTGCGCATGCCATGCCAAGCAGTTTCCAATGGCATGCTCCAAGTTTTACATATCAATGTTGTTATAATTTACAAGAAGTATTATTGACCTTGGCTTGTACAAAAAAATATCGATGTAGTTGGCACATTGAAAGATTTGCAACCTTAAATTGGCACACATTTACCAAAATGTTGTCAACCCCTAGTTTAAACATTTCTTCAGATAACATTGTATATGCATCACGAAGTTGCAAGCACTGCCTTTTACTTAACTGTTTGTGTATGTACTATAGCATGGTGTCATCTGTCATGACCCATGGTAGTATAACGCTGCATGATATACATAGTTTAAAGCAAAATTGTTGAGTTTTTTTTCTTGGGAGTCACTGCCTATGAACACAAATTTGCATATTTCATTAAAATTTCAGGATGTAACTGCTGTGGAGCCATTGCTTTTGATTTCAACTCTGGATGGAGCGTTACATGCTGTTAACAAGAAGGATGGACTTGTGAAGTGGAAACTAGATGAAGATCCGGTGCTAAATGTTCCCATGGAATCAACAACTACCATTAAAGGGTTGGTACAGTTGCATGTAGAGTTACTTAAATCGACTGTGTTCTAGAACAAGCAAAGTACCCAGACATAAGTGCATGCTTGTACAGGGCTGAGCTGTCTGGTTGCCTTCACAGTTTAGTTTTAGGCAGTGACTTGACTCCTTAGGCCCAGGAAGAAAGCAAGTCACTTAAATGTTGCTATGACAACTTTTAGCTGCTTGATATTTCCTTTTGAAAAGAATTTGATTCCTGCATGAATTACCTGGATTGCTTACATACTTTTATCCTGTGCAGTTCAGGAACTGTTTTTCAATTAGACAATCAGTGTTCCTTCTAAGATTTTTGTAAGTCGGCTGGTGTCCAAAAAGTGCCGTCAACATCAAAAGAAACTTAGGCGCCCTTTGTAGATTTTCCTAAAATGCGTCCATTTTTAACGAAAATACTTTTCATCAACCATTGTTGGTGAATGACCAAAATATATATATATATAAAATGGTCTTCACTTTTTCCAACACGTATACATGCAAGATTTTCTGATAAACGAACATACAAAGAGTCATCACAGAGGCAAAAATGAAATCAACTGCATGTAAACTTCCTAGCCAAATGTGAACCTTTTCTCTCAGGGGTTGCCCTGCATACGGTCCTGAATGACTGTTCTTGTCTTTGTTGTGCATTGCTTACTGTCGCACTAAACCAGTTGTTTTCAACCTTTTTTGTACCGTGACCAATGCAGCAACCCATTCTAGCCCAACAACTCCCATCTAAAACCCAAATAAAGCAAATGTAATACAGCTGCGTACACAAAGTATGTACTGATGACCCCTCCAAAAATATCATTTGACAGATTTCCGGAAAAAAACATAAAAGTGATTTTCAAACAACAAAGGAATTTTAGTTGGTCTCTTTTTCCCAGATTGATTTCAGGCTAGCAGCTAAATCCTGCGTCTGAAATCTGAAAATGGTTTGTAGCATACTGTCTGAAGTATGACTGAGTTAACAGTGTGTTGGTTAGCACTATATCTGAACTAGCCTAAGCAACAAACATTCCTAGCCCACTAGCTATGCCACGAGAATAAAAACAACTACTACGTAATTAACGGCTAACACCCAGTCGCCTACACGTGTACTCAAAATATTTTTTTACATCTGCATGCAAAGTTGTAAAAAATCCCAAAATTTAATTGAAAGTGTTTGTCAGATTTAGACAGTGACCCAACCACCAACAAACCTTTGTTGTTTTGTTGCTTAACGTAAAAATCTTCAGGTGGCTTAGATTTTTAGTGCTCATGCGGGACATAGAATCTAAAAAGTTAGAAAAAAAGCTTGTTTTACAAATACTTTAATTCTAGGTTGTATAAAAATTGTTATAAGATTCTACGAAAACAACTAGCCTCTACGTGCGATTTCTCTTGATAAATGTTGTGAAGTTAAATGTGTTTTTGAACCTTGCGCAAACGCCATCCACCATGTGCAGGAATTGTTTTTCTTTTGACCAAAACGCTACACTGCAATTCAGCCACGTCGCTGTTCCTGTATAATCTTAAGTAATGCAGCAGAGGTAATGGTCAAACAATAGATATACAGTAACTTTTTATGTAGTAGCGTTGATCAAAGCTAATTAAATCGATATTCAAACAGACCTTCTCTAACGTTTGCTGCATGCATAACCTAAATCAGGGGTGGGCAATTACTTTAACTCGGGGGCCACTTTAAGAAGGCCGCGTTCAACAGAGGGCCATACCTTGTCATGGAAATAGGAGCAAGTCTCAGTTCAAGTTAGCCTCAACACTGATATTTATTTTAAGTGGGAGGAATTTTCTGATTAAATTTTTTTTTCCCTAATTGCTTCCGCGGGCCACTGAAAGCTCT
>Ga0210059_1014207_pt1 | contig 11801 bp, 9 predicted proteins | sample Ectturendosymbi2_FD_188042 | JGI IMG/M metagenome (GOLD analysis project Ga0210059, IMG submission 188042) | Ecteinascidia turbinata endosymbiont from Florida, USA - Sample 2 (SPAdes) (version 2) | ecosystem: Host-associated > Tunicates > Ascidians > Unclassified | place: Key West, Florida... | reverse complement strand
TCCGATGGATGGTTCGACCCCCAGGAAGTGACGTCATTATCTCAATGTAAACAATATATGCATAAACATCTTCTCATTGTGTAAACATCAACAAAAAACCCGTGATCTCAAGCTGAAAATTTTTTTTTCCAGTCTAAACTACTAGTCTTTACGAATCTTTAGAGGGTTTGAACAACTCTCTAGCCTTTTCTAATGGCGAGTTATGGCCATATCCAACAGGGGTGTTATTTTGCTTTTTGTTAACTTTTTAGGGGTCGAAATTTTGAGCAGTTTTTGGTTTTTGTGGCATAAGTTTTGATCCAGATATGCTAGAAAGGCAATCGAGGACTCTAAAAGACTCGTGAGATATCCTAGTTTCATAAAAATATTTGATCAAAAATGTGGGCCCATTCGATTGGCGTCTAGGGCCGGGCAAAGTAGGCCATCAAAACGCGAAAACACCCCCACTTGTGACGCCCCCCAAGAAAACCCCTAACCCTAAACTGAAAAATTTTTTTTGACTCGAAATTACTAGACTTGCTGAATCTGTAGAGGGTTTGAACACCTCTCTAGCTGCAGCAGGTGCCGAGTTATCACAAAAAAACCTTGAGCCACTATAGTGGCTCTGGTGGTAATGAAGCCAACGCGGTCCGCGCATGAGGTGATCAGCCATACCAGGCAATATAAAGGCAATTGTTTCGGATAAAGTGAACTATCGCGGAACACAATCTCAAACATGCGTAATGGACAAAAGATCTGCAAAAAGTGGTGAGATGGTTTCTGGATCCAGATGATAAGCCGGATTCCTACCAAAATCTAATTATTACTTTTTGGCACATTTACAATGTTCCTTGAAATTTGCATGCAAATGCATTCCGTGGTATGCATTAAGTCGACAAATTAACATGCAAAAAGTATGCGAAAGCAGTTAATCCCCTTTGCGCAGGTAATAAAGTTTTTGTAAAATATCAAGCTTAAGGGAGGGATTAACCCCAACCCCCCTTGCGTACGCCTTGCTGCCACAAACAGAGACGTTTAAGATATGGGGTCAACAAGATGCCCAGCCAGCAATAGACCGCACTTCTAATCAGTTTAGCACATTTGGTCGCGGGTGCATGGTGCCGCCCTGGCAATATTTCTGCACTGTTTTCAGGCTTATTTCAGCATTTCGATTGGAAGTCTGTCAAACAATTGCTTGTATTTTAACCATGTTTAGTGCTGCAAATTATGCTACTAAAAAGGAGTATGTGAAGCTGTTCCCAGAAGTTTAGGTTTTCATTTAGTTTTTGCAATAGACCACATACGATACATAGTCATCAGAAGATATGACATGGACTGGACCATTGATACGGACCAGTTGGCGATTAAACATTGTATTTGGTACATTTCATTGTCAATAGGAACAAAACAAAGCTCAAGTATTTAAAGCTGATAGCGATGAATTTCGTGCAGACGTAAATTGATTACAAAACGCTGAAGAGTAACTACAACTTTATGCTGTTGAAAACGGTTTGGATCAATTTTGTTACTGAACTACATACACTACATCATCACAAAAGACATTTTCACACCCAACACAGGCGAACAAAAACTTACAAGCAAAAGAAAGTTTTGAGGTCATTGTCTTCTTGAAAGAGCATTAAAACAACCTAAAAAATCTTAATCAAGCGTTCAAAATAGGTGAAGGTGGGGCACATTGGCACACTTTTCACTTTTTTGCCACTGCTATTTTAATTTAAGTTCAATAAAACTCAAACTTGGTTGCACAACAAAGCAACCTTTCATGTACAATATCATACTACAACACGATAGCAGTTTGCTTCAGAAAAAAATCACAACTGTGGGGCACAATGGACCAGTACATTTTAACTACAATACTATTATTTTAGAGTGTTGACATGTGATGCAATACAACTTTAGCACTTTTTGACCTCCTCCCATCCATTTTGCGGACTTGTCATGGTGGGGGTACTAGGGGGCTTAGTTAGGCCTATAATATATTTTTGGTATTTGTTAGCTAATGCCCTGGAAATTTTTATCCTTTCCCTAGGTCTGCCACGCGCAATGGAGAGTTGTGAGGGAGTTGCGTGGACCCCACCCCTTGCCTTACGTTTTCACCCAAAGAGCGTTGCGTGGACTCACAACTCCCCACTTGTCCTTACGCTTTCACCCTTTGCATAGGTCTACTACCTGCAAATGAATGTTTTGTCGAAACTCAGGCAACAACAGCATAATGGATGTAAGAAGCGACGATATTTCCACGCGCAGACAAGTCTACCAGAGATGAGTATTGGACTGGATCCGGACTATAGCAAATTTAGTTGAATTTGGATTGGATCCGGACTGTGAATCACTTCAAAATTTAGGATACGGACAGGATTTGGACTGAGTTAATGGAAAAGAAATGCAGTATTTTTGTTGCGAAAGAGCTGCATTTTTCAATATACTGAACTTAATTTGGACTTGGACTTCATGTTTGAAACATTTTTTGGATTGTGATTGGCCTTGGACTGAGTCTTAAAATATCAGGACTGGATCTGGATCGCAAAATATGACAGTCCGCTCATCTCTGAAGTCTACTCCAAGTTTTGTAAGTCCGTAAGCCGTACGTTCCGAGCAAAGCACTAAATTTCTAGTAGACCGGACTGCAAGGTGTTGTAAAACAAACAAATCAACAGCAAAGACAAACGTACGGTAAAATTACCCTTATGCAAATGCCTTTAAAATACAGCATAAACCTGGAATGGCCATAGATCAGACATGTTCTGCATAGTCGTTTCCAATAACATCAAGAAACCTGAAAATTGTCTGAGCATAACTCATAATAATGACTAGAGGCGAAATGGGACTAGGTCCATTGTGCCTCAAAAATTTTGATGCATTGTGCCCCGAGCAAATCTAAAGAACACAATTGAGAAATGCCAACTAAGTTTAAACAAAATCTGAAATGTAACGTTATTAAATAATATTCTAATGTTCTGATGCGAAAAAAACTCAAATCAATACTTACAACTTAACCCAGTGGTTCTTAACCTGGGTTCGATCGAACACCCAGGGTTCGACGGAGCCGTTCCCGGCGTTCGACGAAGGTCATCTGAAATATCACCAAAGGCGTGGTTATATCACAGCAAGCTAACTATGGTAACCTTTGTATACCATTTTAATTCATTTTTACTTTATGTTATATAGGGCAAAAATGGGGTTCGTCGACAAAAGATTGGAAAATTACGTAAGGGTTCGGCGTGTTTGTAAAGGAACCTATTCAAAACTGAAATCTAAATGCAGGTTTCAAAACAAAGTTCATGTGCAAAAAACACACTTTGCCGGGTAACTTGCAAACTGGTCTTTCAAACAAAGCAAAATTAACATTAGTATTACTTGTTTACACAATTTTTCATAGTTAAAGGCCACAAAGATGGCGGCAAGTAAATCAGTCACAGTTTATTGACGGGGAAACTAGTTTCGCGTTTTCCAACGCATCATCAGTCCTGTAAACGTAAAACAAATCTTACAGGCGAAATGTTGGCACTTGAAAACAAATAAAGAAAAACACACGAACTATGGCTAGTTACAACGACATTACTAAAAATTTTTTGAAGCTAAAAGGCTGACTTTCCCAGAGCCTCATTTGTCTTACATTTACAGTACTGATGATGCGTTGGAAAACGCGAAGCTAGTTTCCCCGTCAATAAACTGTGACTGATTTACTTGCCGCCATCTTTGTTGCCTTTAACTATGAAAAATAGATACGCTTGCAAGTTTTAATAGTCGCAGAAGAATGAAAGCAGAAAACAGGCAGATTCCTCAGAGGCTTGCCGCAAGGCTAAAGTTTGCTTACTGTTTACACAAATGGGTATGCCCCCTTCTCGGTTTTGTGAGTGTAGCGCAGAAGAACAAACCGTTGACCATGTCGTTGTTCGTTGTCCAATCCATCGACCTTCCCATGGAGTACATGGTCTGACGGTTCAGGATGACGAAATAATAGAATAAGGCTACCGCTTTTAATCTGTAAGTTTCCTTCAGTCGAGTTTCTCACATCCGTCGAAATTGTGCATCTTTGGATCACAAGCTATCCAGTGATGCAAGGTACAAACCTGCTCTCTTATCATAGGCGTCGAAAGGGGAGCAGGGGGCAAGGCCCCCTGGGTTTTGAAATCTTTAGCAAAAAAAGGTTGTTTCCTTAGGTTTGAGTGGGAAAAAACGAATTCCACTACTTTTCACCCCCCTGGAAAAAAATCCTTCCGACACCCATGTCTCTTATGTGTCACGTCATCAAAGTTAAGGAATTTGTGTTGCTTTCATTGATTCCGGCCCTTGACCCATGATCGTTTAGCCTAATCCTAATGATTCGCTTGTGCTGTATTTTGTACCTGGTAATTTGTTTGTCCAATTGACTGTCTCACTCTTTATTGCTGAGCTTTTCATTGCATTTGATGCTAATAGTGCTTCTCTTGAAGTCTTCAAAATGTCCACTATAATAGTGCTATGGGCCGAAAATAGAGGATAAGCTGACTCGAGAGAGTTTACAAGGTATTTTCTGGTATTGTCTTTTTTGGCAAGCACTGCTTAGGATTGATTGATTTTTTGTTCCAAATGAGTCAGTTAATAAACAGAAACAATAGACACAGGCTTCACGCAACAAGGAAACCAATTGTTAGTGAACATTAGAATAAATGAAAACACAATGGCGAAATAATTTATCAATTTATTTTGCCTTTGGTAGAACTGCATTGCCTTTAACAGGACACGATTGATAGAATGGTGTTTTTTTAAACAGGTTTTGAATTTTGAAACTGCCACTTAATCGGATTTGGATTGGATTTTGAAATGAAATTGTCGGATTGCACTTGGATTCGAAAAACCTTAATCAGTTTATCTCTGGTGTCTGGTACCAGTGATAGCGTGACTCGAGTCAATGACTCGACTCGAGTCACGACTTTTGGTGACTCGGACTCGACTCAAGCCACGTTGTGAAAAATGGTGACTCGACTCGATTCACGTTTTTCACAGAATGGCTCGACTGGACTCCAGTCTCAGTCAATGACTCGAGACCCGAGTCAGAGTCATTTTTACAAAATCTCTGAGTTCTTGATGGACAAACCCAGTTTGTTGATCAAATCAGATATGAGCATTGGACTGGTCTTGGATTGGACTTGATCCGCAGTTTGACGAATTTTGTTTATTTTGGATAGGATCCGGACTGCAAAACGCTTCATAAATTTAGGATCAGGACTGGTTTTGGACTGAGTTAATGGAAAATAATTATGTAATTTTGTCAGAAACAAGCTATATTTTGTTAATTTTTTGGATTCCATTTGGACTTCGATTTTAAATTTCATAAATTTTTTGGACTAAGGTTGGACTTGGACTGAGTTTTAAAATTTCAGGACTGGATGTGGATCGCAAAAAATGACAGTCCGCTCATCTCTGGATCAAGTGTCCTCGATTTGCATAGAGGCAGACCTGACACTATGCTTTCTCTAAGGGGTCAGCAGGGCACAATATATTTATACCTTATTGTGGTTTAATGTAGTATTTGTGCACGGTGATCATGGCAGTGGGCCTTATACTGTGACTTTGGACAGCAGGGCTTAATGTATTTACACCTTATTGCGGTTTAATGTAGTATTCGCACATGGCGATCATGGCAGTGGGCCTCATACTGTGACTTTGAGACGGAGTCTTCTCCAGACACCAGCAAAATGATTCAAGTTTTTCAGATTCAAATCCAATCCATATACTATATTGCAAATATCAAAAAGCTCGAGAAGCAAGTGTGCAAACCTTCCCACTGTGACAGCAAAGCAACAATAGCGATCATCCCATGAGATCCCTCTACTATTGCTTGTTTGCATCACATATATTTGTGTGTTGCTCTTAGCGCACATCCCATTTGTAGTGAATCACAGTTTCAATGCAACGCCAACTGAGAGGTGGCAACCAACATTCCCTGCCTTTTGCAATGAAGTGCACGGATCGCACATATTTTTTGTGAAGGTTGCACCTGGCACCATATTCACATCCTGGTCAAAGCAGAAAGCACGACTTTGTTGTGATTGGAAAACCTGAGCAGGCAAGTGCGCAAAGCTTCACAACGTGTCATCAAGCAAAAATAGAGATCATTATTCGTGCTCATTTTACTTCTGCTTTTTCGCGCCACATGTATGTGGGTGTTGTGTGGCAGTCACGCTAGCACAACCGCTACATGTGAGCAAAGACGGCCGAAGCAAGGAGAAGGAAAAAACCAAGCAAGCGACACTTACTAGTGACTTCCATGCACATGGAAGTAAGAGCTCTCTTTGGCCGATTTGTCTGGTGCGGAGTTAACATCGATGATGTCAAAATCCATCCTTCCCGACGTTCGAGGTCAATCCCACACTGGAGGTAAGCGAACGCAACCAGGTCGCACACGCTTCAGTTGTTCTTCACGCACATCCCGTTTGTGGTGAATCGCACATTCAACAAAACGCTAGCCAAGAGGTTGCAACACTTGCAGCAAGCTTGGGCGAGACTTGTTGAAATAACTGACAGTAAAAGAAAGAAGTAAAATACAAACTGAGAAGACTTAGATAAAAAAACCTGCAATCAAACCTGTGGAAACAATATTGAGAACCGGTTTCTAACTTATCAGACGCCGTTTCATAGCATTTTGGGTACTAATTTCTGACTTATCGCGTGTCATTTTATAGCATGCTGGGCGCTATTTCATAGCACAAAAATGTCATAAAAAAATGTAAAATTTTATGTGGCTCGATATTGACTCGAGCTTGCAAACCAATGACTCGATGTGACTCGACAGTTTTAATAAATCAACTCTGACTCGAGTCGACCAAGTCATGACAATGACTCTGACTCGACTCGAAAATATTTTAGATGACTCTGACTCGACATAAATGACTCGGGAACATCACTGTCTGGCACAAATATTAAAGCTGAAATAAATAAAAATTATTTTGTCTATTGACTCAGTATTGAGGTTCTTTCAGGTGGCCATCGATCTGGAATGCTGGAGTCAAGTTTGGCGGGATTTTGCGGTTTTCTTTTGGACCCAGATCCGCGTCGGTAGTCAAAAATTTTTGAAAAACTGCGGCAGTAGCAGGAGTCCGCAAAGTCATTTCTTAAGTGAAAACATTGCTGAATTTTGGTTGGATCGATGGTAACCGGAGTCTGAACAGGAGTCGGATTCTCAAATTTGAAAATTTTCCGGCCCTGGACCCGGATCCAGTGTCAAGCAAAATCTCTGATTTGCGAAATTTCTGAGTTCACGCCATCTGAGCAAGCTTAGAGTAATATTCTACATATCAAATACGCTGCGAAAATTGATGATTAGGGCTTAGGGCAGGGGTTCCCAAATTTTTTACGATCTCGTACCACTTGGGCATCTTCTGTTGTCAATGTGTACCTCCCATACGTGGCAGAACCGATGGGACGCATGAGCCTAGGCCCCCACTCTAATTTCTGGAGGGCCTTGCCCCCAACGATTGAATTTCGAATTCTGCCTAATTAAGTTTAAGTAACACAAACTAGTATTGGGTCCATTGTTAAAGTAACTCGTTTGATGAAAAAATGTTGCAGAATTTTGTCAGTATTTTGTCAGAATTATATGCAATATACTGTTTGTAATTTGGCAGGATTTCGTTGTTTGGCAGAATACAGTGCATCCTCGATTATCCGGCCATGTTGGGCAACCTTTTTCCAAAATCTTGGCCGGATAAGAAAAGTATCTATCGAAGTGTGCCCACCGTCCACCACGTACACCACACTTAAAAGAACCTAAAGAAAAAAGAACGAAAAAACGAAACTAGTATGAGAACAAGCTTAGCCACAAAACAATTTAAATGCTAAACGAAACAGTTTTCTATTTCACTGTAAAACGTGTAGATTTTAGACTAAATAATTGAATGTACCTCCCTGTTGAACCCGGCCGGTTAATCGAAGGGCCGGTTAATCGGGGGCCGGAAAATCGAGGATGCACTGTACACCGTGCACAGTCTGTCACCCTGCTATGGCTTGCTTACCGAATTGGTGTTGTTCAACAGTGTTGCCAGGTGTTGAAATACAACACAATGTTTTACAAAAATGGTGTAATTTTACATGCTTGTGCGCATGGGCGTCGGAATGATTTTTTCCAGTGGGGGCATTAGTGGATTTTTCCAAAAGTTTTTCTAAGGAGGGCCAAAAGTGGTCAAATTTGTTTTTTACAACTCGAAACTAAGAAAACAGCCTTTTCGCTGACATTTTCAAATTCCTGTCCTTCTTCCGACACCCGTGCTTGTGTGTAGGAAAAAGTTCCTACCACACCATTAAAAAACTGGTGTAGTCTGAAACGTTTTAACACCATTCTAAATCATAAAATTTGGCTGAATCTTATACACAAGATGAAATATTTGACAGATCGCTTTCAATTGTATTTTTGTCTTTGCATTGGCAACACTAAGCAGCCAAAGGCTATATATTTCTGCATTAGCAACACAATTGGCATCCTCACACCAGACAACTCGCTAGTTGCTGCAGATGCTTTGTCTTGTCTTTGCATTCCGGTATCTAATGTAGTTGTAGAATGAATATTGAGTCATGTTACTTCTGTGTTCAAGATACAGAAAAGTTAGACAGGTATCAATGCTGTGTCATTTTGCCTGTTTTTAAGCTGTGTTCTTTTTTTCAACAGCCCGGTGGCGACTCCGGCGCACGGGTTCCTCGGGCAAAGCCCGTGTATTCGATTACGATTTATATCGGAGAACGCGAGCTTGCTTTGTATATTTGTGCCACTACCCACGGTCCAACTTCACTAAGTTGTTAACTCGGGCTCTTTTCCTTGGACCTTGTCACTGTTCATATATTTGCATTCCATGTCTGGCCTTTTGCGTTCATGTTGCAGGTGACCTGAATAAAACAATGTCGTTCATAGTAGCCGTCCTCTCGACTTCGTTCCCTTGCGCTTTACTTGGGCTCATCCAGCAGAGCCCGAGCTGCCCTATGCAATTACGTATTTTGAAAACATAAGTCATATCGGTCTGAATGTTTTTGAAGCAATGGATTTGTATAGAACATTGGATTTGAAGTCCAATCCAAGAAACAGTTCCCATTTCGAGATGAATTTCAAACGAATGACAAATTATCCAGCAACAAGGGCTAGTATGAATGAGACAAAGTTAGCAGAGGACTGACTAGCGTTATCATTGCTGTGTGACGTACGTTACTCAACGATGGAGAAGCTATCATGAGAACTTCCCATTCATCATTTTGTAACTAACGTCTCAGAGGAACAATTATGCCAGCTAGAATGAAATCAAATGGAAATTTCAGTGACACAAGCGCCGAACGGTTTTATTCAGTCAGAATGAAGGCTGATTTATCGTATGATGAGCCCGAGTGACGCGTTTGACCTGGGTCGTCCCTGTAACAGCCTATCTGAATTTCAGGAGGTTCACCGATACGTTTTCTTAGTGGTATAATTTTGTCTAAAATAGTGTAATTCAGACCTTCACGTGGTGTATAGGTAATGACGTCATATTTCAATGCTTGTGACGTCACCATTGCCAATTCAAACTACAAAATTTTTATATAGTTTTTTGACGTGCACTTGTGCCCCCCCACTTTGAAAAAGGTTCCGCCACCCGTGGTAGCACCTCTTCCAGAACATCTAATTTGATCGAATCTTAGTTTATTCAGAAGAATAATATACATTAAAATACGAAAAAAAGTCCACAACTAAATTTAATGAGATTTTTGTGTTTGTTTACCAGTGATCGAACCTCGAGACTTGGTCTCAATCTCGAGACCTGTCTCGAGACCCATTTTTTGAAGTCTCGGTCTCGGAGGTCTCAGTTCGCAGGTCTCGTCTCGGTCTCGAAGGATTTCGATTTCGGTCTCGAGCTCTTCGTCTCGAGACTTTCCATAGGTTATTTTTTAAGAAGTTTTGCAAGAAAAAAAATCGGTTTAAAAAAATGATTGTTCAAAATTTAGCCGTTCAAAGAGGTCAGATTCTTTGTTGTTATGTTGTTTGCGAGATGGAGAAAACAATTTGCCCTCTACCCCGTTTGAAATTTATGCTGAATTGAATACAAAATGTGTACTGTATGTACCAATGAAACCACAGCGCGTAATCTCTGCAACGAGAGGTTGGGAGTACTTTGCTAAGGACTATCTTTGAAGTGTTTTTGGAAGAGTTTTGTTATGAAACCCATAGGTTTATTGAAAACAGGTGGGAGAGTGCCAAAAAGTTTCATTTGAGAAGCCAAATAAAACGATGTCGTTTTTTCGAAGTGCTTTTCAAAGCACTCTGTTAAAACACGCTGGTGAATTTTTTTTTTGTTCTGCGTAATGCAGACTTTTTGAAGTTCTAATTTGCCTCAGAACTCTCTTGACGAAAAATTTTGCTCATAAGAGTTTTATACAGAGAGCAAATAATGCGTCATGGCTGATCAGCCACTTTGACGTACTGCTATAGGCTTCACGGCCTTTCTGCGTTTTCTATCCGACATGCAGTGTTGCGTAAACTCTGTGTCAGCAAAAACCGAAATTTGGAACAGTTATGAATATCAGTTTAACGTAAAAAATATGGAATTTATGAAAAACTTGAAAATATAAAAACTTGACAATAAGAGGAAAGTGAAAATGAGCGTTTGCAGTATTTGACTGTTTACACAAATTTCGGATGATTTTTGTTATCTCGATATTTGGTAATGTGCAAGTTATTTTGTTGCAACTCGAGTCTCGGTCTCGGTCTCGAACTTCCAGGTCTCAGTCTCGGCTTTTATGACAAAGTCTCGGTCTCGCCTCGAAATTTGATCAAGGTCTCGGTTTCGGTCTCGGAGGTTACGGTCTCGACTACATCACTGTTGTTTACCTTCCACCAATGGGTTGATGTTTGGCGTAAATTTGCTAACAGCGCATTGAAAATCATAATGCTACGAACTAATAGGCATAGCGGCTACAGAAATTTATTTATTTAGAAACAAAACCCGATACGTAAACTAGATACTACAAAGCTGTGATCCAGGTTTTTGTGACAAAATGGAAGTTACTCGCGTACCACCTGGAAGACCTTCGCTTACCACTTTTGGTACGCGTACCACAGTTTGGGAACCCCTGGCTGAGGGTTTGGTGTTTAGGTAAGTGTGTCGGGTTAGGGTTATAGAAAAAAAATATTTGAGGTATGAGACTAACTCTAATGTTTTTCAATGGTTAGAGTTATTCCCGAACTACAGATTGTTGTGGGTATCGGACATCTAACCAAAGACTTTTAATTTACACAACACACAAAAAATTAATCGCCCAGCTTGTTCCTTTATTCTGAGAAGCAAAGGAAGTGACAAACAATAATTGGTCAGAAATTTCGCTTGACACCGGATTTAAAAATTTTCGAATAAGAGCGGAGTCGGGGTTTGAAAAAGTGACTCCGGCTCTCTCTGGGCTTTTTATTTCAATGCAGGAAACTCGCATCCATTGCGCAAAAAGTGCGCCTGTCGCCTGGTCAAGTCGGATTTACCTTCGTTGGTCGATACTTGATGCGTCTGAAAATAATAAAATGAGGCAGTGACTTCAGGTATGACTGTGGATCTTGATATTTGAAACCTTTCATGCCACCTTTAATGTGACAGTAACCCACGAAGAGAGTGTAGTTAGGCTTGGTAGTAACGTACTAAACGTAAAAAATAAACCCTAAACCTATTTTTTTGCCACCTAGGTCAACTCAGCCGCCAGTTGCTCCAGCCGCCAGTCCGCTCCAATACGCACGTCGGCGAAACGCAAACGCGTTACGAGAGCGTGACCACAATGAACTGATTGAGCCAATTTTAGCGATCATGCCCGTGGAAAAA
>Ga0210059_1014206_pt1 | contig 11803 bp, 7 predicted proteins | sample Ectturendosymbi2_FD_188042 | JGI IMG/M metagenome (GOLD analysis project Ga0210059, IMG submission 188042) | Ecteinascidia turbinata endosymbiont from Florida, USA - Sample 2 (SPAdes) (version 2) | ecosystem: Host-associated > Tunicates > Ascidians > Unclassified | place: Key West, Florida... | reverse complement strand
TTACACCCATCGTGGAAAGTACATACTTGAATAGAGATATGTGCAAGTTTGAATCATCGCAAAAAGACGAAAGCAGATGGCAGTCGACTGATTCCTCGAAAGCATACAGAAACACTAGTGCTTTTAAGTAAGAATATTCAATAGCACTTTCAAAATGTTAAGATTACTGGCTCATGCCCTATAAACCTGTTTTACAAAAAAACTTTCATGGCAGCGAGTAAAAATAACTATTTATAAGTATAAAAACATATACGGTAAGTAATATGCGTGTAGCAGGTGCTATCCATGTAGCAAAAGCCTGTATGCTACTGTTGCAATCTCTCAGTTGGCGTGGCGTTGAATGTGCGATTCACCACGAACGGGATGTGCATGAAGAATAACACCCATATATAACGTGGCGCAAACAAGCAACAATAGAGTGATCTCATTGGATGATCTCTACTGTTGCTTGCTGCCACAGTATGAAGTTTTTGCGCACTTTCCGCTCGGTCTTTCCAATCGCAACACTACTTTGTGGGTTCTTTTTAGGTAGAGGGTAGTGATTTTTGTACAGTGTTTATCCATGCACACGAAAACTATACCAGGTTTTTTTTTAAGGAAAATGTTAGGTACCCGGTATGGACCTGTAGGGACCCGATTTTCAATTTTAGGGACCCGAATCGCGTCCCTAGAATTGAAAAAAATCCACTAAAGAAAAAATAAATTCATGAGCACTTACATGACCAAATTAAGTACCAATGCTGATATACAATTTGTTTTATTCAACACTAGTTCAATTATCCAGTATCCACATCAGACAAATTTTGAAAGCACTGTAAAAAGTTACCCAAAGAATGGTATCAAAAATTACTTTTATCTCAAATCTGATTCAAATTTTGATTGATTACCACTATGCTACTGCAATCAAAATGTTGTCATTCAATCTGCATTATCTTTTGTACAACAACTTTGCCTTGGCTGCTAAGTGTACAATACATTTTTAATATTGTCTGTCATTTATGTTCAAATGAAAATATTCTCAAAATATTTTGTGCACGGATTGGAATCCTACATATTCACACACACATGACCAGTGTTCCTGACCAGAACATAACAAAAAAATAAGACAGAATATTGCCCAAACAGCCATCGCTGAGCCTGGTGAAACTTGCTGTAAAATAAAAAGGGATATGCAAAAGTGAAAATTCTAAAAGCTCATTACTTTTCTACAACAAGATGAAGCGATCCAAGTGCTTGCTTCACTTTTGCTTCACATTCATCTTGCGTCATATCAGCAACAAACTGTCCATTCACAGCTATCAGCACATCACCAGCAATTAAGCCACATCTTGCTCCTAAGCTTCCAGGAGTTACCTAATAAAAAAGCAGCAAGCAATAGTAAGTTAAACTGCAGTCAGCTTGAAACACGTTTTTTTGCAAATAACTAATAGCTTGACAAAAAAGGATCACCAGGTCATGCTTCTTACAATCGGTTACGAGCCTGCAAATTAGTATGGACAAAACAAGCCTATAAGAAGAAACAAACTATCGGCTTGATTTCAGTCCATTGCACTTTTATGGCATAACAACCCAAACACAAGCAAAAGTATCCACCTTGACGTCATTTACTCACCCGAGTAATAACCAGTGGTTGGTTAAATTCCTTTCCCCCAGAGAGTCGGAAACCCCATGGAGGCGACCCAAACAGTGTGACTGATGTCTGAACTCTGGGTGGTGCCATAATGATCCAAATTCACAATCTTGCTAAATCAACTTTCTGGTCTAATTTAATGCCAGTTAATCTAATTTATTGTCCAAAGGTCTGAACAAAAATTAGTTTCAAACTTTTGGTTGGGTTGGTCATATTTACAACATACAAATGATAAAAAAATTACTTATTCAATTAACACTAGAACAATGCATATTGGTCAGAAACATTTAATATTTGAAGTTATATTAAAAATTAGTTTTTTAGCATATATCACTAATCTATTCAAACATTGATAAAGCAGCAAAACTTGTCAAAGGTAATGCAATAGCCCATCAAGTATTAGTTGCACAAATATCAGCTGAGCACTGAAGGAAAGATTTCGCACATAGAAAAGCGGTATAAACTGAAAAACAAATCCGTATAACATCTTTCATCGCCATCTTTATAAAATATACGTTTCGAACTTTTTTAAACAAAATACCTTGTACCTGAAACACAAAATTCTGCAACTATATAGTTAAGGTGTTGCTTTAAGACTTTAACACATTTTAAAAGTGTTTGAGACTTTTGCAGCACATGTATATTGCTGCCAAAAATTTTCATGCACATTTTGTCATGCATTTAGACCTAAACACAATTGCATCAAGCTAAAAAAATTAGCGTGATTACGACAAGCTAAATTTTTTAAAAATAAAATGAATATATATATTAAAACAAAACAAACATGTGTTTTTGGTCTATCACCAATAGGCTGTAACGTCTGTTGAATATTTGTTGTGATTATGTTGCTGAACATGAAATTTCTTTAATTGTAAGACAGTGGGTGTAGTTTTCCCCCTGAAATAACAGAAACCACATGATACACCAGCTATCTCCCTGAATGGCATGGGCTAGTGATTCACAATCTTTTCTGGCTTGCAGCATCCCACAGAAGAGAAATATAATTTGCGTCTCCTGGTGGCAAACTCATAGCAATTCATGAATGTGCATTGCTATTTTGAAAATGTATTTTTAATGATAAATTGAAAAACGCATTAGCTCACAGCATCCCTGGGAGGAGGGTGCAGAGTCGGATGTCTGACTCTTAGCTTCCAAAATTTTCCAGCTCTGACTGTTACAAAATTTCTGACTCCGACTCTTCAACATAATGTGAATGAAATTTGGCTGTCAAATGTCAATAATGGCACAGAGACAAGATAAAATTATTTCAGATATAAGCATTTTGTTTTTGTTGTTTGATACATGAGTTAAGGCTTTGAATTAATCTATTTATTTATAGAATATTTACTAATCATAAAAATTCATTGTGGATTTCCAGAGTCAGAGTTGGATAAAATATCCAACTCCAACTCCTAGTGTTGTTAGGAATCCGACTCCACTCAAAAAACTGTGACTCCGCAACCCTGCTTTGAGTATTGTAAATGGCACTGTAGGGTTCCGCAATACCCCAGTGGGAACTACTGGCATAGGCGTTAAATTTGCTTATCAAACTAATTGTCTTGGCACATTATTTCATGTCTCACTGAAGGATGACAGTGACATTCAGAGATAAGTGAAAATGCTTTACTGTGTAGCAAACAAACTTGCATGTACCTTTGTTCAGTGCTCTACTGCAGTTGTAACCAGGGCTGTGGAGCCGGAACTCAAATTTTGGGCTCTGGCTCGAGGCATCTAAAATTATGGGCTCTGGCTCCAACCTCCAAAAGTTTTTGGCTCCAGAATGATTTGGTCTATTAAAAACTAAAAACCATTTGTTATTTGTACAATTGGCTTGTTCCACAAACTATGTCTGTTGAACAGGAACTCAAATTTCATGCTCTGGCTCCACCATTCAAAATTGTTTGGCTCCAGCCATCTAAAATTCCTTGGGCTCCGGTTCCAGCTCTACAGCCCTGGTTGTAACCATCCTGTTGCATGTCTATTGTATGCTAATGCAAACCTGCCAATGGTGTTGCATAATCTGGTATTTATTAAGTGCTTCCAAGTTGCCTACTACAGCTCCTACCATATTTTGCAATAGACCTACAATACATCCCAAGGAATGTATGTGTCTGCCCACACCAAGTTACCTATTTAGTCAAAACATTGATGCCTTGATAAGAAATTATTCATATGCTTTAGTTCAATGATGTGTATCTTCATATAACTTTTTCATCTGCTCTCTTCAATTGTCTAATGCCTTTTACAAATAAAATTTTTCTCCCACTACAAGGGTGGGTAATTAGCAACCAGCTTTTTTAGTGGCCCGTGGAAGCATTCAGGAAAAATCTTCAAATCTGAAATTTCTTCCAACTCACTTCTGCAGAAGGCCACGGCTCATGAAAGTTTGAGAACAACTGATCTATAGGCTTATACTTCTGGATCTACAACGTCAATATGCATAGGCTAAAGCAATATGCTTAAAAACTTGCACAATATATCTCAAATCGATTATGAGCTATATGCTACACATACAAAAAAATTATAGTTAGTATCATACTTTTTTATGAAATCGGAACAGAGTTCCTGTTCAACAGACATAACATAATCTAATGATTCATAAAACATATCAAGAAGTAACCTTTGAATGTCTGAATGTAACAACAACAAAGAAGATATGCATACACAAGCTAATTTAAATGACAAAATAATTGCTTCCAGTGCACATCAACAACTCTTGGCATTACTCATTGATGCATGCTATAAAACAACTTTCTCTCCAATACTTTGAAGATTGCTGTGTGGATCCCGACTGCTTTTTATCCCAAGTTAACATATATAATTGATTTTTGCACTTTTAATCCTAATGGTCTCATTAAGGCAAATTATTACAGATTTAAACGAAAGCATTTCATCTTCTACACCAGGAATACCATGTAAAATGTTTGCATATTGTCAAAAATCTTTTGTTGCATATGATCTGAAAATTGTTTATAGGTTATACAGACACTATAATATTATTTTATTGGAAATAAATTATACATCAAATTTTTTCAGAGTTCTAAATTAAGAGGACTAAATCCTTACACTACTACAATCATCATGTTCAGCATGACTATTGTGAATTAAATTTGAGTGCCTGACTGAAGCTTAAGTTTCCTAAGATCTACCATGAGCCATGTTTTTAAATCAGTATAGGCTTATTTACACCTATGGGTCCGATCATATCAGTGCAGGTACTTGTTTTTATTCAGTCTTGCTTAATTTTTAGGCAGTGTCTATTTTACCACCAATGGCAATAGTCTGGCGGCAACAGATTGGCTGGAGCTATTGTGCCGTCAGTCGAACATTCGGTCTCGTGGCATGACGCAATTTGAATAAAAAAGTCAGTTTGTCATGCAGTCGGCGTGCTGCTCATAGTGTAGTGGTTATGCTTCAAGTCTGGTATGCCATTGCTTTTCGGTTCAACTCTCACCTTGGTGACTCCCTTTTCTTTTTTTTAAATTTTTTCATAACTTTCCAAACTTTTTCCTTAGGTGTTAGGTTTAGGCTTCGGTTAGTGTTTGTGTTACGGTTAGCATTCGGTAGGGGTTACCATTAGGATTAGTGTTGGGGGTTAAGGTTAGGGGTTAGGGTTAGTTTTAGGGTTTATGTTTTGTGTTTACTTCGTTTCTGCCAAGCCTGTTGCTGCTGGCATCTTCACAGCAAAATTAAATAGACACTGCCTAATTTTTAATTTACACTGGATAAAATGAGTAAGTCCAATCACATCACATTGATCTGGTTTATGGATAACTGAAGCATAAACTATGCCAAAAAAAATTATAGCAGATGAAATCAATGAGTCCCCTTAAACTTATTTGTTTTATGGAACAATTGAACAGAAACAACTAATGTAATAGGCTACTCATAAAACACATACCTGTATTACAGGCTGTAACGACACAACACTTGATTTTTACGTCTTATTGCAAAGGGTCACTAAAAACAGGACTTCTAATGATATGCAAAAAAGCCGTCACTGTTGGCAACTGTGTTTCGGCGACGCTTCCAATAAGCACTGCAGAGCCCAAATCATTCGTAAGTCAAACTGCTGAGCCGACTGACCAACATTTCACGACTTCCTCCGCAGACCGCAATTCACTTCATATCAATGAAATCTTATGGGGGATCTCCCTAAAGGGTAAAACAACCTTATATGGAAAAAATATTTCCAAACCAATAGCACAACGCCAGCTTACGGCGTTGAAAAATAACGTCTCATAAAGACTCATCCTAGGCCTAACGCCCTTCCTTACAACAGTTACGAATTACCAACCACTGTTTCCAAGAAGTATGCATACTCTCACTCACGCTGATGGCCGGCAAACCCGCATGTTGATGGCAACTTACAATCAGTAAAGGGGGTTTTGTCTAAAGACACGGCGAGTCTAGCAGGTAGAAGCATAGGCTACCTTCAGACCTAGAAGTTGAAGCTCAGCACAAGAAAAACGATGTCAGCGCCAGTCTCGTCGAACCGGGGTGATTTTGTGAGCTTAGCCTTTCCAAACAAAGCTTCAAGCCCCAAAATTGAAATATGAAACGCGAGAAATCAATTCAGTTTTATTAAACCGCATTATATTCTGTAATTAATGTACAGAGCAGTACTTGCCACTGTTGCCTAGAATAAAATCACCTGATCATTTTTGATACGTTTGTGATTGTGAGGTGATAAACGCATATTAGGTTTAAGCACAAACCGTCAGTATTCATTGCTTGAAGCGTCAGCTTTAATTGCAACGTGACGTAGGCCTATATGTCTATCTGTATACGTCCAAAAGTCAGACTTCCACTTGATCAACGCATTTTGTGTAGTGAAGTGATTGTTGTGAAAAAATGTATCATGGTTAGCCCAGATAGTCTTCTCGTATTTTGTGCTGCACAGACGCAAGATACCTTTAGGGTTTACGACCAAAGTTATTCGTTTGCGCAGCCTGCTATTTAGACAGCAAGATGGCGTTAATAGTGTATTTAGAACATTTTATTTAGCAATCACTGCTGAGCTTGCCCTGACAGAGTAGTGCAGTTAGTGGACTAGGGATGTTAACCATGTTGCGTCCACGTAGGCATTGATCCATACTTGTTGACCAGAGGCTCGTGAACGCCTTGTCATTGCAAAACTGCATGCTGCTGCGCTGCCTCTTTTTTCTCCATTCTGTATTTCATTTTAGCCGTGAGGTTAACGCCTTGCAATGATTCGAACTCGTTGAGACCGGTCAGGTTTGTAATCCAAAAGTTGTTCAACCATGACAAAAGCATTTAAATCAACGCAAAATTTTATTTAAATCAAGGCAGGATTTTCTTGGAATATGAATAAATATGATCAGGTAAAAGCCAAATACAAATCTTCACTTCGTATTTGAGTAGACTACAAATATTAGAAAATATGTTCAGCGCAAAGCTTTAACGTCTTCACTGAACGCCTTGAACGCCCTAGAGAGAGATACATCACTGGCACACATTCATTGATGCATCCATCAACGACACACTGCGATTTGTGACTGGATGCCTTCATCCTATACCAGCGAACAATCTGCTAGTCGTGGCAGGCATCCAACCTACTATACTCGTAAAAAAGCTATTGTCTCTTGCATGCAGCGCCTTGGAGCCCAGACACCTGCTCACTCTGCAGTCACCAGCCACCTGATGAGCGGCAGCTAAAATTGAGAACGCGTTACCCATATGTGCCAACTGCACGGGAACTTCTGATTCCATCGAGGGCAAGGCTACACACTGGGCAGACCGAATGTGGAACATGGAGTGGGGAAACACTGCAACACCAGACTCCCGACGTCAGTAGGCATACCAATATGGTCGTCGGAGGGAATTTTTTCCAGGGAGGCCAACAGCAATGACATTTCATTTTGCCAACTCGAAACTAAAAGAAATGCATTTTCTTCTGAAAAGTTTATAGCTACGTATCAAATTTCACAATTCAGGAGTGGCTTGTCCCAACTTCTACCTCCTGCCAAGGTCCATGTCTACCAACTTTGTTTGAATGTACCTACCAAGACCAGGATGGGTCAGGCGCAACCGTCTTTGCAGTGGTGTCGGACGGTTCAACTTTGACATGTACAATACACACTGGGTCTGGTTCCATCCGCAACCTGCGAGTTTGGCTGCGGGAAGGAAAAGATACATCGCATCCAAAACCGTCACCAGAAAGTTTCCAATAGGGGGACTTTACGTTTGGTCAGTGGGGCTTGACATTCTTAAATTTGATAAAAACTACCGATTTACAATGCTTCATAATTCAATTTCGGGGGCAAAGCCCCCCGTGGCAACGGGACTGCCGCATGGCCTTTAAGTGTCTCATTCAAACACCGACCTCCTAATGCGGCAGACGGTATGGCAGGTTTAGAAGTGTAAACCATAAATGGTTGCTCACTGGATGCCCCAAAGTCCAACTTGACCGAGTGGCACGAGAACAAAGAGCGATTCATACGACACGACTACAGATACCGGGCAACCATAGCAGTTAGCATCGGTACGGAAGACAAGTTTTTAGCAAACTGTTAAGACAAAAATGGCCAAGAAAACTTCAACCAAAATTTGAGTTTTCAGGACGTTCACACTTTTTTCAAAAACAACAATTTTTTAGCGACCTTACAAACCATTCAAAATTTAGACCAATCTTTTTTTCACGTGGTCGTTTTCGCAGCTCGTTGCAACATCACGTTTGAATAAAGGTGTTTCCTGAAACCAGTCAGTGGTATAACATATGTTGCCAATTACAACGCTGAGGAATAGACATATATTTTGATCAGAAACTGTACATCACACACACTGGCCTGGCAAGCCACCAGCACTTAGAATTTCGGCACAGAAAGTCTTTTTTAGGCCAAAATTCGTTATTTTTACGAATTCAGTCTTCGTGATGGACTTCGAAAGCACGTAAAGCGATAAACATTGACTGAATAGAAAAGTAAAGCCAAGTAACAAGTTTAGGATTACCCTTTTTCTCAGGAGATCAAAGTCAAAGACCTTCAACACTTTTTACCGAAATTGAAAAAAGCAGTAAGAAAGCACATGAAATCAACAAAATTTTAGAAGTTTTAATTGAATAACCTTTTCAGACGTTGTTTTCCGTTTGTGTCGTAAATACACCGAGGAGGTGAAGAAGCAAACAATAGAAAACTTTTGTTTCACGCCGATATTCCTTAAATTTTAATCCGCGGGTGTCACCACTGCCTTGACACCTGCGTTGTTAACGCTTGAGTTGTTTTTAACATTCTTTTCATTTTTGCAGATCTAAGAATTGGCAAATATTTTCATATTGTGCCTAAAATGTTCTCGTAATACTCCTTAGTGGTCAGACTCTGGGTGCCAACCCAGAGTAATGTTTATTTGGAACTGCGTAACATCAAACGTTTTATTGCGCAACGACCAACCCGAACTTTCTATCTGCAACCAGACTGTTCAGTAACCTGCCTCAGAGATATTTTGTATCAAGCCATCAGTGAAAGACGGAGCGACGCGTGAACGGTATTACGAGACAAGGTTGACATGAAAATATGCTTTGCCTTATTAACAAGGTCAGGCACTCAGCAAAATTTTGAAGATGATGATATACTTTATAACGAAAAAGTAAACATGCAGTAAAATATTTCAGGAGTCCTTTGTATCTCGAACAGCACACAACTGAAGCGTGGGCCGCGTGGTGAGTTGGTTTACCACTGCGGCAAGGAATCAACAGCTTAAGACAGGGTGGTCCAACTACTTTTGACCTACGGGCCATTTTACAAAAACGTGACAACTCGCTGGCCACTTCCAAGAAAATGATGTATAAAATAACAGATTCACAAGATAGAAAATTGAAAAGTGAAAATAGGTGAGTTAAGAGAGTGTGTCATTGAATTTATTACACAATAGCAAAATAATTTATTACAAATCTATATCAGTGCGATGCCTGTGGTTGAGGCTTTCTCTGACACTCGTTCCTATAGCAATACCAATATGTTAGTGGTAGCAAGTCGGAGACTATGGTCTGGTGTTTCATCTGCCATTCCATTTCTGTTTTTGGATTTGACTTACTTCATGGTAGAAAATGCACCCTCATACAAGTATGTTTTGAAAATTGAGGAAATATTCGACGACTGAAAAAAACATGATCACGGTTTTGGCAAACTCAGTCTGCCGAAAGGAATTCTTTGACAGTCAAGAATATGACAATACGATCTTATCAGAGAGTATAGATTTCGCCTACAAGGTAGGCACTTTCAGCTTTTATTCAAATAAAATCCTTTTGACAACTTTTCACAAATTTTGACAAAATTTTTTTAAATGTATGGAGCAAATTACAAAATTAGGGAAGTTATACCTGACATTTAATCAAATTCTTCCAGAATTTCACCTATTTTTGCTCAATTTACTATGTTGCCTGAACTTTCAACTGCTGGAGAACAATTGCCTTCCCTCGTCTCTCCTCTGCATCCATTGGCTACGTATAGTCAGGCCGTTAGCCAGGTTTTAAAGTTTGGGGGGACAAAAACATTTTTATAGGGGCAGTAATTTTGTTTTTGTTGTATACTTGAAAGAAATTGTTCTGAGAACAACAAAATTTGGGGGCCACAAAATAAATTTGTGGGACAATTCCCCGAATGCCCCCCCCCCCGTGTCTACGGGCTTGCATATAGTAGGCCTGTAGACACATTGTTAGTACACCATTATCTTTTTGACAAGAGCAAAAGCCACCCTTTGGCTTTAAATTTTAACTGCTACGTTTTGAGGCTTAGTTTCTTGAAACAAAACTTAATTTACGGCCCAGCTTGCCAAAATCTAGTCTATCCCAGAATGCAGAAAACATTCGAGACGCCACTTAATGTGTAACAGGCTGACTGACGAAGGACATGGTGGCCCTTCACGGGGAGCAACGAAAGACAGAAATAGCTTTGATGCAAGGCAGTAATTTTTACGTTAACCAATATCGACTTCCAACAAGTTTATTGCAGCGTTACGAGCGCTTTTAACGTTTGAAGTGTTGAAAGTTTTTTTCTAGCTCACAGCGTGCGGAATATGTAATAGTGTCCGTTATTTTCAATATGTATGCATTTTGTGATGAATACTTGTTGAAGTCGTTGACGCGTTTGAGCTTGAAAGTGTTGGGTAACAAACCGCCCAGGCGTAAAAAACGTAATAATGTGCATTGTTGCTTGCATAATAGGTTACTCACACAAAGTAACTTAATGCTCATGGCCCGCTTTGCTCTTCCATTGCTTTTGTCTCCCTTCCATGACCAGCAGAGGATTATGGTATAGTCCGGATAGACTTTTACCTGGGAGCTACACAGTAAAATCTCGTGTTGCCGATTTTTGCGTTCAATACGCCAACTTAACGCCATCAGTTGACAATTCAGCTATTCGTCGACATGTCATTGCTTGGGGCACTTTATTGCTATTTATAGCAGAGTACACATTAACCGTTTATTCACTACCACAAATAGAGACCGGTTGAAAGGAAAAACTGTCAACTCCATTAGAAACAGCCGAAAGTAGTAACACCGATCCTCGGAAAGCAATACTAGTGGGTATTTCACTATTGTACTATAACTGATCGGTGCATAGAAATATTAGTTGGTGGCTTAGCGTAATATAGTCATCGATATATTGAACATATCTTTGCGAACTGAAAATGAAAAGCACGCGACAAACTGCGAACTGCCAACATGTTCTGACAACCACTTACAACAGTTTTGTTTACAGTTCTACAACGGAAGATCATTTGTAACAGTCGTTTATCATCGTACGCTGTAGTTTGCTTGCCAAAGCCTATTTCAAGAGTCACATCCGTCCAAAATGCGTTTTATTAACAATCGAAATGGATCTTCTTTCTCAAGCCAAACACTTATTGGCAGTAACTAGTTGCAGTTTCACCTTGATTGGCTTTGTGTCAGTAGGCTGCAGATAAAGTTTAAAACGAAACGTTGTTGGTTTGTCGTATGTTTGTATCGTATGGCTAACTGGTTAAGCCAGTGGTTCTCAAACTTTTTCTGATCGCGTACCATTTGTGTGTCACGCACTGTCATCACTTACCACCTTGTTCCAGGATAAGTCAATGTGCTTAATATCATTCGACCAAAAGTCTGGAAAACCAGAATTGACACAAATGCAACGTGAACAAAATGGCTGTGAGAAATTTTAATGGCCATTTTTAGAA
>Ga0210059_1014205_pt1 | contig 11804 bp, 7 predicted proteins | sample Ectturendosymbi2_FD_188042 | JGI IMG/M metagenome (GOLD analysis project Ga0210059, IMG submission 188042) | Ecteinascidia turbinata endosymbiont from Florida, USA - Sample 2 (SPAdes) (version 2) | ecosystem: Host-associated > Tunicates > Ascidians > Unclassified | place: Key West, Florida... | reverse complement strand
TCATGCGTGTATTTCAACAAAATGCATTAGCGCCATCAAGCGTATACTCTATACTACCGCAATGTATACGTCCTCATTTTCTTTCATGTATATGTGTTTTTTCATTTCTCTTTACTGCGATGCATGCTAAAAGTCTAGCGTTTTGCGTGTTGGAGTGAAGACGTTACTCAATACAATACAATATCACTTCGAGATTCAATTCGATAAAAAGACTGGTCTTACCAATGATTTCCCGTTACATTGTAAAGCTCAATTGATTTCATATGTTCGCTTTCCTGACAAGGAACGCATGAAAGTCGCAGATCATTAGGCCTATCTGCTTTAGGTTCCTAATGGCATAGACACCACTGCAGCCAGTATCTTTGCAAAATTGGCCGATAGATTTTCAGGACACGGTGTGACGTGGTTGAAATGCAAAACTGTGTCCATAGACAGTGCGAGAGCGATGGTCGGTTTTTGAAATGGCGTTGTTGCGCTCATAAAGCAAGTCGCACCGGAGATTGTGAGTATCCAATGCGCCATAAACCGTGAAGCATTGCAGGACAAGAAGCTAGGCAATGAAGAAGAAAATTACCAACTAGCTGATGTCATTTCTGATATCATCAAAATTGCGAATGCAATACTGAACAGTCCTAAAAAGTCGTGAGTTTGATGAACTTGTCATAGAAATGGGAGGCGATGGGCATCTTCTTTACCATTCTGAAGTGTGATGAATCTCTCGTGAAAGAATAATGGAGAGAGTGTGGAGTTTGCGACAGGAATTTCTTGTGTGATTTGATCGACGAGAAGATCACAAAGCTCTTTTTTTTCGCATTTGTTTTGACTTGCTGGACTAGCTATTCCGGTGACATGTTTAACCAGCTGAAACTCACTCTTTGAAGTTGCGGAATTTACATATTCGAAGCTGCAGAATCACATTGTTCAAGCATGTAATTCAAAATTTTGATGAAGAAATCTACAATAACAACTTCATAAGTTTGAGGACCCTGCAGACGTTCGATCATATCCACGTGTAAGTGGGAAGAAACAGAATTTGGAGCAGAGCATAACCGAAACAGCCAGCTCCCTTATACACAGCCTGATTGATAATTTTGAAGCTAACTTTCCCAGACAGCAGGCTACATATTTACAATCAAAGCTATGGATTTTGAATATTTTCGCCGAACATCATCCGACCTGTGCCATCAACCTTTTCTTAGCCGTATGAAACACGCTGAATTCTGGGTAAGAGCCCTCGATGGTCTTTGCAAAGACCTTGAAACAGTCCCGTCGCCACAGGGAGGTTTTGTTGGATTAAGCCCACCCAAACAAAGCCGCAAGACCCCCAAATTGAAATATGAAACACTATAAATCAGTGTTTTTGCAAAATTTCAGAGTGTCAAGTCCCCTGCACAAACGTAAAGCCCCACTACTGAAGACTTTCTGACGACGGTTCTGCCTCGAAATCCAAGCGCTCGAAGTTCATGTACAAAAGCCAACCACCTACTTGGCCGAAAGATGCTTTAGTGCTCCGGTAATTGATTGATATCAAGACAGGAAAGTGGAATTGTCTTCTTAGTGGGACGTTAGATGACCTAATGTGAGGAGCGTCGGGCAAGATGTTGCACCAAACTGGTCTAAATTTGCAGGAAGTACTTAGCAACACCAAGCCATTAATATAATTGCACACTTTGAATAAATAAATGATGTTCTTTTCACATTTTTGTGCTTATTATGTTGCAGTAAGTATTAGTTATTTTGGGTATTTAAATAAAACTTCTACATCCTTTTTTAGAGTCTAATCCGACTTTGCAGCTATTCGTCAGCAATTCTGGGGTTGGTTGGGCGAATGAAATTTTCGTCGAACAAAAGAGTGCGAACCCTCTTTCTTAAGGTTGAAAAGCACTGTTCTACGTCTATCAAAGTTTTGCAGCAAAACTGTTTGATATGATTATTTTTTGATTAAACAAAACAATCTTTGAGTTATTTCTGTAGGACGTTTGCAAAACCGGAAGTGTCGAATCATCCAATGTATATGTTTTCCAGGTTCATACTTTTGTTTGCCTCCCATAAAAACTTATTTGATTGGCACTCACTTTCACATGACGAATTCCTATCGGTTTGTCAAACTTCAAGCTTGTATGGTATCCTTCGTATTCACTGTTAGAAAATAAGATGAAGCAGTGTTTGAAAAGCGGTTGGGAAGGCTGAAAATTTGAAAATATAGAACGCGATTCGGACCAAAAGCAAACCTTGGTTTGAAACTCGTCAGTCTTCTCATTTTACTGCTTAGCTGCAATACAAAAAAAAGTTTAGTTCTAAGCTAAACAGCGTTAAAAACGTAAGTTCGCTTTCAGATATTCTTTAAAAAGTCCTCAAAGCCTCAAAAAAAGTGTTGCACATATGTGAAAAGATGTTGTGAGCAAAAAAGTTTATGAAACCTAACCTGTTTGCCTCAAATCTGTGTTCTCAAAATTTCAGCAAACTCAGACAACCGGTGATTTTCATTTAGCTTTGCCTGTTTTGGGAAACCAACAAACAACCTTGTTCGTCTGCGCTCTTTCAAGTATCTTAGTTGAATTAATAGTAACGGTTGCAAAAATGCTTTTGCAGCATGTGCAATAAAGGAGTTGGTGATTTTAAAGTGTTGAGCTTTTTTGAATGAAGAAAGTTTTTCAGGCTGATTTGAACAACTTAAGTGTCCACGCGAGGAGAAAACTTTTGCTTGCTGTTTGGAAATAAGATCTCCCGAAAGAGAAAAGATTTGTTGGTTATAAAAAAAGACAAAATTGAACAAAATCGCATAATGATGTAATTGCATTGTTCAAAAATAACATGTTACAAGCACTTTGCATGTGAACATGCTAAAAATAGAATTTCTTGAGGTAATTTGCAAACAGGGTAACGTTTTACCGATTCAGGAATCCAGAACAAACTACTGAACATCAGGCCAAATCAAAGCATCCACTAGCAACGATCAAAAGCTTTCCCCACATCGCAAACAAGTAAAGCTCCAGATTGCAATCCAGCAAGAAAGTGTTGGGCCAAGCTTGATAAAAAAGCGGCTACGTAGACATGTTGACCAGAACACAAAAGAGTAAAGCACTGAATGAAGTAGGAAACCCAGCAAAAAAAATTATTTGACATTGCGATCCATGCACCAAGAACGTAAAAACCAACATCGACAGAATAACTATAAAGAAAATAAAAACCACTTTTTTGGAGAAATGCTTTAACAAACTTTCCAAAAACTCGTAGAATTTGGGCTGCAATATCATGGGCAACATAGAAACTGTATGGAATTATGCATATGCAACATTTGCCAGTTCAATAAACTACTGATCTGGCATACGCATCCAACCAAACCAAAACTTTACCTAAAAAACAAACATCCAAATCAAATGAGTTGCTTATCATTGCCGCCAGGGAATCACATGAGAAAGATGGTTTTGTATTTTGGATATTTTGTGCTTCAAACAACTTCAAATATTTGTATAACCATATGATTTCAACGTCAATGTACAATCTTAGCGCAAAAACACAAAATAAATCAGATAGCATTTAAAACATTGATTTTTCTTACCTCCAGCAGCTTTGCCTTGTAATGGGAAAACATTAACTCCACAAAACCTTTAAGGTCTGTAGGTAGTTTTGGGGGCTAAAAAAGTTGAATAAAATGTTAATTACAGTAAACACATGGTTGGGGAAAACGGTAAAAATTAAACATTTTTGGTACCACTAGGCCAAAGTTCATATTTAATTCAGTACACTTTATTTTGTCTGCAATTTCACTCGAAAAGAATACCTTTGATGAACATTTAAATGCTGAGTTTACATTGTATATTATACAGTCATGGTGTTCATCATATCCATTCGGGCGTTAAAGCAAAAGCTATAAAACTTACAAGTTCATGTCTTAACTTGATCCATGAATTTGTTAGAGTAAACATTTCTCCCATTGCCATAAATTAGGTACTTCTGAATAGAAAACTCATTTGTTTTTCCATTCTTTACGTTACAACTAGAATGGGGTGATTTCCTAAGAGTATTTGTTTTTTACTGGATTACTCAACCAACGCACGTAATTTTCTTTAACATGTTTCGTAGTATACCTAACCTCGAAAGACTTAGGGCACACACCTTTTTGTGAATTTCATGCGTTTGTTACGTCCCCCATAAAAGAATGTTGTTAAATATGCTGTCGAAATTCAATCAGCAAATTGGTTGTAACGCAATAAGCTTGCATTTCAAAAATAGATTCAACTGAAATAATTTGGACCAATTGGTTTGGCACTACATTTTCTTGCGCGCAGCATAGATTCTTCAACCTGCTCAGGAAATATTCAAACAAAATACGACTCGGGAAATGAAGGATGTTATGCAGCCCTAAATTTGATTACGTTTTCCTGGGACACTTACCCTATTTCCGGTCCTACTATTTTTGACTTCCCGACGACCATTTTTAATCATTATCATAACAAAATCGTATCTGCGCAACAAAACACACATTGCATACAAATTTTATGCGTTGTACCCCCCCAAATTTCATACGTTGTACAACTGTTTTTCCGAGGGGAATTTTAATTTGTGCATAGAAAACGTCACGCGTGTTTCAGAACCGTTTTTCTTCATATCAAGTCATGGTGTAGGTCTAGTCTTCACGAAATCGATTTCCGATGTCGTATTTGCCACAAAATGTTTTTCACTTAAAATCCAATTGAAATTTTAAGGTAGTAGGGTGCACAAAATTTCCTACACATCAAGAAATCCAGGATAGTGGTGCCCCAGTTTTGTATTTATGAGCTTTCAGGAATATTTTTGTAAAACAACTCTGGAACCATTGCATTTGTCTATGAAAATCAGAAAAAGTCATGAAAACACAGGTTTCTAACATTTTTCTAAGTATATATATGAAACCAGCCTAAAATCAGGGCTGTGGAATTGCCTAAATTCATAAGCAGGGTTATGATGCGTTAGTTTTTGCAAAAAATGACAGAAGGAAGAAATTAGTTTGCAGTTGAAGAAAAACATTGCAACTGTTTGGCGTATAATGTAAATGAGATATTCCTTGACTTTTTGCAGTAATCAAATCAAAAGTCTGCAGAATTATTGACTCATTGCCAGCCAGAAAATTCACCTCGCAACTTCAGCATAAATTTGATATCTGAGGAGTTGCAAAACAGTATCCAGTTAAATTATATAGTTGTTTGTCTTGAAGCAATTCTTATTAAACATCCCAACATTTACATTATTATTAAAACACGGACTTCTTCTGACCTGCTGCATCAATTTCAGTAGTTGATTTCCATCTACAGGGGGTAGTTCAAATGTTACCACCTCTTGGCGATTTGCTTGGGCCATTTTCATCAAAAACAGCTGTTATGTGTATTGCTATTTTGAAAGATCTCTGCGTTACGTATCTGCTGCAAAACAAGTTATTCAAACATAACACATACACAGGCACACACAATGCCACGTTTGTTTGTCTAACTACGAAACATTGAACAGACCTTTGTGGGAAACGCAGCACGCAATCCGCATTCAGTAACAGGTTTCTTGTGATTATTTAACTTTCTTGTATTTATTAACTAGCCACTTGTGAAAATCCCCCTTCGCCAACACGTTATCGTCTTTCTGTAAGACACTTTTTCAAGAATTGGCTCTGAGTCAGGAGTATTTTCTAGTTAAATACGAAAGGTTGCTGAAAGTCTGCTGTACGGTACAGTAAGCCAACAGGTGGAGTTGCAGAGTCCATTTCTTAAGAGGAGGCGGAGTTCCAATAATTTCCTGTTTTGTGGAAGGGTAACGCAGGAGAAGTTTCATTTTTCAGTCAATATACATATTATTTTATGTGATATTCAATGATCTTTTTGGAGTCTAGACAGTATGTGGAATCGCTCTTGGAAATATTCGAAGTTGGAGGGCGTATGTGCAGCAAATGCTTCAGAATTAGGAGCGGATAAAGTCATAACACAGAAATCTGTCAACCTCTAATCTGCAGGTGTGAAATAAGACACACTCATTACAAAAGAAAAGCTTTCTGAACAATCATTTCCAGTTCTGAAACACAAAACTGAAGCACCCCCGAATACGATATTTTGTCTTAACTGGTAGATGCAAACACTATAAAACATTGGAAGCAACAAAAATTTTTCAGTCAGAATAAGTGTGCTTGTTATTTGCTTGAATTAATTTCAAGTGAGAATCATCAAATCGACTTTAACTTTGCACGTAAATACGAATGCAAACAACGCAGATGAATTCAGAAAAGCAAAACTCCTATGATTTTTGCTTGGAAGAAGTTGGATTACAAAACAAAATATCCGATATAATTTCATATTCGCCTGAACCTTAACTGCATCTCAAAAGCTTTCAGTGATCTTTAGTTTTTCAATTTTTAAAGGTACAAACATTTTAAAATATTCATGAATTTCTTGAACATGTACAGAACAAAATTCAATTTCTATATACACCTCTCTTATTTTTCTCAAATTGCAAAAATGTATTCAACCTTAATCATATTGTGAACGTCTTATTAAACAATGGCCAACTTTTGCAAAACCAACTTAACAAATGTTGACAGGCGGGAGATGCGATAAAAAGCGGAAGCTGACAATATAAAAGCAAATAATAAACCTTCACAAGCAAAAAATTATATTGTGTGAACATCCTTTTAAAACATGCAAAGGGGGTCTTTTAGCAATGAAGAAACGCTTTCATCAATTTCGCTTGCATTGTCACTAAAAAAGCTCAAGTCTTGCAATTACCTTGTATTATTTTCAGCTCTGGGTAAGTTTTACAAAAGCGATACCTTAATTCATAAATTTAAATTATAAAATACTCCTTGATTCTGCTTACCTGCAACAACCAAGCTTAACTAGTTAGGGCCAAACATCTGAGGACACCGCGTTCTGCATATTTCCTTACAGATGCAAATACAAGGAATATATCACATAAATTTGAATATGCTGTAAACTACAGCATATAAATTTGAGTATACTGTAAACTACAGCATATAAATTTGAGTATGCTGCAAACTATAGCATATACGTTTGAGTATGCTACAAAAAGCCCATTCACAATCGACTTATTCGTCCGATGTTTAAAGGAGTGTAATATTGAAACTAAAGATTGTGGTATATTATTAATAGATATTGTGGTATTTTATGAATATGATTACTCATTGGCAAACAAAACTGTTTTGCAGTTGTTTCTAAACTACGTGTCGAAACCAGGAGCATAGCTGCGAAGCGAAAACTGCAGTAGACGACAGCAATGCCTTTCAAATGTTTTCCTCAAGCCACTGCAACTGTTTCCATTAAACAATACAATATATTTATCCAACGAAGCACTTAGAAAATGCCTGGTGGTGTTTAACTTGCGCAAGCAGTGCTTGTTTCTCTTCCGGAAAACAGTTCATACTAATTTGTTCCAAGATCCTCATCTAAAAATTTTTCTAAACTGCTGATTCCCTTGTACAGCGACATTTTTCGAAAAATAGCATTTTTCAGAGGCTTTTGACTGCAAGATTTCCAGCCGCAGTTGGATGAGGATTTATTCGCAGAGGTCAATTTACACCATATTTTATCAGCATTATCCTAATCCGATCAGTTACGTAACAGTTTACCAACATATGAAACGAAACCAGTTTTGTGAAAACGAAGTTCATTATTGAAGGGTCATAGCGTGAAATGCTACAATTACAACGGCTTTAGATGCGCTTGATTAAATGTACACGATCAGCAAACCCTTCTTGGTTCATGAAAAGCGAATAGAACATTTTGCTTTTCCGTTTCAAAAATGTAGACTTATAAGAAATTAGGAACATAACTTAAACTATTTGAGGGGCAGTCGAAAAGCAGTTAGTTTTTCGAAACACAGATATCTATCTGGATAGTTCATGCCAGCAGCTTGCAAAGGAGGGCCGTGATGCAACTTTTGATTTATATTGTGCTTTTGAGAGTGAATACTACAAAATATAGTGTGAATGGAGATTGCTTTCGTTTTCTCATCTTTCCAGGTAATTCCTGCACGAATCTCTGAGTGCAGTGAGTTGTTTCCTGCTGAACACCTATCGGCAGATCTAATGTACAGTATTGTTGCCAGCTAAATTTTTGGAAAAAACTGTCAACTCCTCCTCGTAGTCTCCACTAATTCTTGTTTCTGTGACGTTGTAATATTTACCCTTTGTCACAGAGTGCAATAGTTACAATAGTTAGAAAGGCTTTATCAATTAATTTTTACGGCTTTTCGTAGAAGAATTAGAAGCAGAACAAGTCTACTTGATTGACTTGATATTTTTATATGTCATCTCATGCAAAAGTTTATTTTCAATTTTGAAATCAAGCATTCAGGATGGAGCTATTTTTTAAATGGCCAGACATTTTTATTACCTCGGATGATCCACGACCCTCACAATCAGCCCGTTACTGAACGTAGTCCGTAAGCACTGGCCATAGTACCTGGACTACCTATAGCAAACAAATACAAACGTTACAAGCATTTTCTCACTCTTATGCAACAGAAACGCCTTGAAAACTGGAGAAAAACTGTTCTAGTGAGCCTTACAGTATGTGTTGTATAAAATACAAGAATAGGCGACTAATTTCCATTGCAAAATTACTGCGTAATAACAGTAACATCGTCATAAACAAACTTGACAAGAGCAATGGTGTGCTAGTTTGAAACCGCGCTGCTTACGTCAAAATACGCACGAAAATGTGTGACAATAACACATTCAAACCCTGCATTAATGATAACAATTTCGCCAACCTTCTAATTTCAGAACTGTCTGCGACACCTTAAGGGTGAAAAGGCAGTTGATGAAGACACTTACAGGCAGATCCATGTAACTTCTGCCTATATTCCTACAATGCACGGCCTTCCCAAGACACACAAGCGTGATATGCCTCTAACACCAATTTTGTCCTCTGCACGTAGTTTCAGGTGCGATTGCGCCAAATTGCTGTCGCAGCTACGCTACCATCTGACCTCGCAGTGGTGTAGGAGGCGGGTGTGCATTGGGTGAAAGCGCAAACCCAAAAGTTTTGATATATCGAAAATTTGATCAAAATCTCTGAAAATCCGGGCAAAATCACTGAAAAAATGGCGCCAAACGTTATTTGATTTCAAACAGTGGCGCCCAATGTTTGCAGAAAAGCACATGAAGACGTTTTTTGGAGATCACACCAAAAGAAAGTCTTCATGATCTTTGTGGGAGAAAATTTGTAGGCAAAAGTCGCACAGAAAACTTTTCAGGCAAGTTTGGGGAAATTTGGGCAAAAATCCTTCGCAACCCTAAAAATTTGCCTGCTCCTACATCTATGTGACCTGGGTCAACGACACACAGACATTTTTTATCTTTGCGTTAGAGAAAATCTTCGATCTTACCATTAAACAAATTGTTAACCATTTTTTGTTGGAGTAACAAGCTTAATGGCTTAAATAGAAGACGCTTGATGAAGATATTCTGGCTGTGAAAAAAACGAACTTCCAGTTTAACAGTTGTTTTCATCGACAGGTTGATGGCGTTACCACGGCTCACCAACTGCACCGCTCATGGTGGACGTAAGCAGGAACTATGTAATAGATCAACCACCTTCCGGTTTATTACTGCTGCTTACATGAAACCCACACATACGGGCCTATACTCTAAGTGGTCGGGTCTCATTCCGTTGCACAAGAAACGAAACCTCATTAACTCTTTACTCCGCCGCGCATATGACATTGCCAGTACTTGTGAATTGTTGTACGCTGAGCTCATAAATGTTAAGCGAATGTTATGTTGTAATAGTTACACCAGCGACTTTTGAACCGTTGCATTCAGCAATTTTTGAACAGAAAGCACGGTGTTACACAACGCCATGACTCACTGGCTGAGCTTCACCCAAATGTATATCATTACATCAACCTATTTGGGAGCCTTGTATCTAACAGCATATGGCAAGAACTCAGATGTTTTATAAAAAGCAATGCTGTAGTGACCTTGAAGTTATCCACTGTTTTCAGAAAACACAGAAGTTTCAGGCCTGGACCGGCAGGCTTGCTTAACCGTTACAAAGTTGTTTCCAGGCCTACTGCTCTTAAACTTTTTCCAGGCTTATTGTTAACTTAATCCATGGAAGCGTACGTAGCTGGATAACTTGCTCTTGTGGTGACTCCTATTTCGGGCAACCGCAACTCAATTTTAAGGAATCATATACAAGGGCACCGAACTTCACAAAGCCCGTAAGTCTGCAGGTATTTGAAGGCCAACTCAGATCATCAGCAGTGGTGGTCTTAGCAATTTGGGGCAGTGGCGTATCTAGGGTATGGCAGGCATGGCTTGTGCCATGGGCGCCACTTTTACAGGAGTGCAAAATTGCTTGGGAAAAATCAAAGTATGTGTCTTACAGTTTCTTCAACCCGTTTTTCGCCCCATACAACCATTCGACTGCAAAGCTGCATCAACACAGCGCCCTTATCTAATGTATTAAGTCGGTCGTATTGCTCGGTCACCATCAGGCATTATGACAAAACTCTGATATTGTGTCTCATCACGACGGTCAGACATTGTGACCGAATAAGAACACTCGTTTGCCATGTCAACAACGCCTTGTCCTTCGCACGCGATAAGAAAGGCTGAGTTAGTCGTGCTACTCAGTTTCAGGCAAGAAGATACTGTACTAGTCAAAATCTAGTTGAGTTGTGTTAAAGTCCGTGGCTATGAGAATCTGCCTGTTAGGCAAATAACTCTTGTTAAGCTCCCACATATTTACAAATTGCTTAGAGCTGCTGCGGCCCACTCCGACTTTACGAAACTTCTTCGATGGCCACCAATGTCCGCAAAATAGGCTGAACACCATGTCCCAGTCCAGAGACGAAGGAAAAAGCGTTAGTTAGTACTCGAAAAATCAGCAGTTAGTATGGTTACCGTACCAGTTGAGCAAAAATGTTAAATCATAAAAAAGAGGTTTGTTGGCCTTGTACAGAGTTAACTTTTTTTGTCCTGTAGTTTGGCTGTAGCACGCTTAAACGTGGTTTTGCACTTGCACATGCAACTTATTGCACCATGTCCAAATTAAACGTGAATCATTTCAAAAGAAATTGTCGTTTGCAGTTGCAATATGTTGTGCGATTTTTTTTGCAAGATTTAGAATTTGGTCAGCCAATACTCTGTATACATTAGGATAACGTTATTATTTGAAAGTTTTGATATTCTTTATACTGTAATAAAAATAAACCGGTGTAGAATAAAAACAAACCAGTGTAGAAGTATGTTTTGGTGTTTATGCATTATTTATAATTTTATTTCCGTAGAGCAAAATAAACATATATTTTCTGTTTTCTCTCCTAAAAATTGAGCCTATAGCGAATATTGAAATTATTGAAAAGGGTGCACATTTAAGCTTTGCCATGGGTGCCGTTTAGCACAGATACGCCACTGATTTGGGAGGCCCTGTGCAAAAAAATTTGGAGGCCCCTGTCACGGGAGTTTGCTTGAAAACATCGCACAAATTATATTTTTTGTGTTTCGATGACGTCACTATGTTCACTCAATCGTGGTACGAACTTTTTGCACAATTAGCAATATAGGAGGCAATAATATTATATACTTTGGAGCAGGGCTGCGAAGTCGGAAGTAAAATATCCGAATCCAACTCCGGCCTTTCCAAAATTTCCCAGTCCGACTCCGACCTTCCAAAATTTCCGAATCCCGACAAAATTATGGTGCACAGCAAGAAATCTCTGTTTCAACAACAAATTTCAAAAGAACTTGTACCATTTAAAACAAATTCCCAATTTAGGAGTGTGATGTAAAAAATGATCCAATTGGACATCCAGAG
>Ga0210059_1014204_pt1 | contig 11804 bp, 6 predicted proteins | sample Ectturendosymbi2_FD_188042 | JGI IMG/M metagenome (GOLD analysis project Ga0210059, IMG submission 188042) | Ecteinascidia turbinata endosymbiont from Florida, USA - Sample 2 (SPAdes) (version 2) | ecosystem: Host-associated > Tunicates > Ascidians > Unclassified | place: Key West, Florida... | reverse complement strand
CTGTGCTTGGCAAACTATTTTAGTCACGCCATACAAGGTCATCTCCAAAGTCGTGTTTTCCCCTCTGGGGATTTTTCCTGACCATAAATCTTACTTTTTCGTGTAGGTGTGAATATGTTATGCGAACAATGAAATGCAATTTTCTAGCAGACACTTCGGCCGGTCACTAAAATCCCGCCGTTGAAGTTTATCATCACATTGCCCCTCCCCTTCAACGTCGACTTGCCGCGGGGTGTTTCCCCACCACTGATCTTAACCCACGGAGTGCGTATGACCTTTCCTTGATGCATCCGGTGCCAGGACGAAGGTACAGGTATTTACAAGTAGACAAACGGCGTAACTGCAGAACCGCTACACCATTATCGTCAGCAGATTAAATAGACCAAAACAAATGGCCGACGTGTGACAAGTATCGCGCTGCGACTGTGGCACGAGGCAAAATAATGGAAAAGCAACAGCATCGAGCTATTTGCGCTTATTCGGTGAAAACAACTGGAAAAATAATGTCCTAGCCCTCCAACCCCCTGAGGCTGTTTAGAAAGCTGTGAGACTCCAAGCACCTCGGGAAGTTGCGTATCTACATTTTCGGGCGCTTAGACATTCAACGCCACAGTTGGCAACATAGCGATCATTCACGTTTCTTGCCATTATCAGTTCATGAAATCTCGGCAACGCAAGGCATTCGCGACGAATGTGTCATGTTGCCCCAAGACAAATCGTCTAACTACGACTAAACCATGCTCTGGTTTCAAACAACTTTGATGTAATCGATTTGGACATGGCAATTTTCGCATATTTAGATGTTTTCCGAGTATTCAATGTCAAATTTGACATTTGCGACTTCATTCGACTTGGCTACATGCTACGATTTCAGCCATGTCGGTAACCCGGTAATATATATATATATATCTATATGCGTTGCCGCGCTATGGCAATATAAAGACCAAAACCTTTCGAATGAAGGCATGATCTGATTTTGTTGAAACAAAGCTTGGGTTTGCTCTTGTGCCACTGCACGAAATTACACTTCTTCAAAAAACGGCTTTGACACGATGTAAGTTCCACCGCATTTTATCACCAGTCTTCAATCAACCAGTGTGTAACCACAACCGACGAGTGGATTGTCATTCGGGGCGACATTTCCTGCGGTAGTTGCGTAGGCGGCCTAAACAGCGGCGTGCCTAAATGCAGTCAGCACACAGAGCGCGCACTCTGAACAAGCAACACATACTGGTGGAAACCGTGATGGGTTCGATCTTCTTATTGGCTGAGGCGCTGATGGTCAGCGTTGCGTGACCGGTCGCGGAATGCTGCGCGACTGACGACGACTCGACGCTGGACAGCTGAGGAGGGGCGGCGACGGCGACAGTTTCGGAAGCCTGGCAAAGAAAACGACGTCAGTGAGCATCAAATGCGCGAATGGCACCTCCTCCTTCGAAACAGTTTCGCGCGCTTGTTCCGCAGGATGTCGCTCCTGGATTCGCTGGGACAAGTGCGCACTCATTCAAAGCGTGCGACAAAATAAGTTTCGCTTAGCGACCGCGTGGATCAAGAACAGAGTCCGGCCCAGATAAAAATAAGTTTGGCAGCGCGTTCACGCCGCCGCACAGCAAGCCGAGAAGGTATAGTGCAGGGTTTCTCAACCGGAGCCCTCGGCCCACTTTGGGGTCCACGGAGCGGTTCTCCGGCGGCCACGAGCCGAGGTCTTTTCTAAATAGCTCTGCCGTGATATTGCAAAACCCTATTGATGAGCAGGGGGTCACAAGTGTTGAGAGACTTTGGAAGGGGACACAAACCATGAAAGGTTGAGGACAACTGGTATAGTATATTGCACAAAATATACTGTTTCGCTGAAGAACTGGCTCCAGGGCACAACTTAACGTAACCACCTCTAGTATAAGCTTTGTTCGATCGCTGCAGACCATTTGGAGAAGATCAGGAAAGCGCATTATCACCACACGCCGCTCAGGCTTCACGCCCAGGTGCGGGTTGCTCTGGAAAGAGCATATCAATAGCGCCTCTAGCGGCACACAAAGCGCGGCAGCTTCGTCGCTAGATGCTGCCAACAAGCCAAACAATCGGACAGAGCAACGTGTTCGTCCATTCGAAAATACGCACTCAAGACATGAACTGAGGCGGTTCGTCGTGTGTGTGTTGGAGGTGCGAGGGAAGATGCCAGATGTTGGATCCAAGACAGCACGCAAGCGTAAACAAAAGGTACGAAAGCACTTGGCACGTTTCGTAGTATGTTACCTGGCTTGCTGTCATAACAACGCCGGCTGGCGTGACAAGTTGGCCCTGAGGGCTGATAAGTACTTGATGTTGTCCCGAAGATGTATCCGCGGTAGTCAGGGCAGCGATGTTCTTCACGGATTGTAAACGCGGCGAGGCCTGAGGTAACGTCGCCGGTGTTATAATACAAACGCAAGATCTACAGTGTGTTGCTGAGAGCATTTGTCGTATTAGACGAGGCAGTCATAAAAGATGACACGGTTTCAGGTCTTATATTAGTAGGGCGTTTGAAAGCCGCCTATGATGTGTGGTAATTTCCAAGAAAATGACTTCGCGCACCTCACAGGCGATGATTATAAAACATACACCTCCGAAGAAAGATTGGACTGCAATCCACACAACTTAACATGTGAGTAATCATAAAAACGAAAGCAGCCGATTGGCTGGACGCAGCGATATCCAGAGTCAGGCCCGTTACCAGGTTTTAAGTTTGGGGGGGAAAAATACATTTTTAGGGGGCAAAAACTTTATTTTTATTATACGGTTGAAACAAATTTTTCTGGGTGCAACAAGGTTTTTTTGGGGGGGCACTGCCCCCGAACGCCCCCCGTGGTTACGGGCCTGTCCGGAGTCCTAGCTTACTGAGCTTGCAAATCGATGCGGAGCCCTCTGCTTCGATTACGGGCAACGAACGTAAACGTGTGTTTACAGAAGTGCGGCAAACACGCGCGACGAACCTCGGTAGTTTTGTCGGCAGGTGGCGGCACAGCGACGAGGTCTCCGCCCACGGTTTTCAAGAGCTCGTACTGTTGACCAATGGGAAGGCCGGCAAGGACGGCGGGAAGCGACGTCGCCACGGGCGTCGACTGCACTCTCACCGCTTCGGTCGAGGACGGCTGGGTGGTCGAGGTTCCCCCCACTACCGCCGCCGCTGCTTGTGTAAAAGCTGAAAGCAGCAAATTGATTGTTCGCTGAAGCGATGATCCGTAGCACCACTTTATCATATGGTATCGCTTGGCTTAGCAAAGCACTCTATGACGAGTTTGCAACGAGACACGCGACTGCCTAAATTAATAATGCTCAATTGGTCACGTCACTCGTACAAGAAATCAACTATGGACTGAAAACTTTCGGAAAGGAAAACATGGCTGAAAAGAAGTAGTGCATGGAAACCAAAGTTTTTTTCGGTCGTAAACCAAATCTTTTTGAAATGACCGACGTGGACCAAATCTTTTTGAAATGACCGAATAAAAACTAAGTCAATTCGATCATAATATCTGAAAATATATACTAGTGAATACTGTTACGGCGAGTTTTAATACTATTATGGGACAAATGACCGACATATCCCAACGAAAAAAAGCCCAGAATTCGAAAGGACACCTGCACTCTTCTTACCTGCAGGATTGCTGGCAAGCAGGGCGGCTTGACTGGGTGTGATTCCCAGCAAATTGCTCAAGCTGTGTATTCTACTCTGCTCAGTGCTGGATGTCGGCACCGCACTGGCAACGCTCTCAACTTTAAGATGCTGCACGTCTACACAAAAAGCATTCGTAAATATTCCAGTCCTATTAAGAATAACACTCTTTAAGACATCTTGAAAACAACATGCTTTTTTGCGAAACGTATTTTAAGGGAAAGACGAGAGCAATTTCTAGGAGTTTCGATAGAGACACGAAACTCACGTCCGCAAGCGTAACGCATTCCAGACGCCACCAAGTTGTGGTTGTGGCGTTGCAAACTTTACGAAAAAAAATTCAAATATTCCCACGGTCCAAAACGAAATTGTCTGAGGTCAAGAAATTAATAACACGTGCAATGCACTGTCGCAACACATCCGCGAAAAGTGTCACTCTACGTTCCGAACCAAATGTGAATTTTGATGTTTCCTGAAATTGGTTCAGAAGCTTCAGACTTCCTATTTCTGGACTTGACGCTTCCCATACATCCCTCAAAAACACCAAACTCACTTCAGTGAATACTGATGTTAGTCCCCATTAATGCTAATAAAAAAAATTGTAGTACGTTTAGATTATTATAGTTTTTTCGGTGGTGGGCAGTCTCTCTCCAACAGCCAGCTTAAAATACAGAATATATCCGTGGTATGTTAATAAGAGATTTTATCTCAGTGGATCTGGACTAAGTTTGGGTTCAGGTTGTATTTTTGTTTTCTACCAATGGACACGTTTGTTTCGCTGACGAAAGTGCATACGTTTGTTTTGAAACCTTGTTCCTGTGCACCACGGGAGCTCAAGATTCAGATTTGTAAACAACTGTATCAACTTGAAACAAACAAATTAAAAAAAACGAAAAACGCTAAATCAGAGATCACTTTCACGAAGTGGAGCAAAATGCAAGTGACACTGTACCGAGGCTCATGTCCGCCGTGTTGCCATTCGCTTGCTGCTGGTTGCCCATGACGACCAGGGTGGACGCGGGTGCTGTAACGGTGCGTTTCCTTTCAGCTGAAGAACAAGATACTGTGTAATTAGCTACCGCAAGTACAAGACTTCCCAGGTGGAAAGCGATACTAGCTGAACCGCATGATAAGCCAGTTACGGCGTAAAAGTTCACCTACTTTTAGGTAAATGCACGAGGGGCGATGGCAAGCTGGCTTGTTCCGCCAGACGCTGGTTATCCTTCATGAACTCCGCCGTTTTGCTTCGAACGATCCTAAAATGAGCGAAAACACAACGTCTTTACTTTTCTAAGGGCCACGACAAATCAGTTGACCTTCACTTCAAACACGCAGCAAATGCAGGCTGCGTCTGTTGAAGCAGTCTTCGGACTGGGCCGTGTGCTTGCAACGTCGAAGGTATTTAATAATCTTCAAATCGAGATGTGATTTTATTCCACCCTCTACTCCGGTTGCATCGTATAGATAAAAATGCTACTCTGAAAACCTGGGTGTTAATAGCTGGATATTTACCGACACGTTTCGCATGATGAAACTCACACTCTTTCCTTTCGGAATGCCGAAATTTTGTCCAAGTAATTCTTTCTTGCTAATAAAACATTGTCTTTTTTGTCTACACATCCCAATCAGAAGACCGCATGACGAACGTAGCGAAACAAACCTGTTAATTGACGAAACACTGGGTACGGTATCGCTTGTGCAAACGCCGTCAGCAAGAAGACGATCTCGTATTTCCCACGCAAACATGGTGGGGTTGTCTCGTTTGTATTCCGTGATCTTCACAACCACGCTGTGAGTGGCCACTTTTGGCTTGCTCCCCCCAATCACTCCAGGGCGAATACTGCCGGTCTCATAATATCTGAGAAAAGCAAAGCAAATGAATGTAATAATTTCAGCTGCAGGATTCCAAACCGTGTAACTTATTCATACGATCGGCGAAACAAGCACAACAACACTGCACTGAATAAGACGTGATGATACCTGGCCAGGATCTTGCTGACACAACCGTGTGAGACCCTCAGCTGCCTTGAAATGTCACAAGGTCTCACTCCTTGGTGCGACAAGTTCACGATTCTTTGCCGTATCGGCTCGGGGAGAGGACGGCCATTCACATACATCCCACCAAGCTGGTTAACACCACTTCCATGACCTGAAAAGATGGTCATTCATAACCATTAAAGAAATGCCGCTTAAAACTCCAGCTGGAAAGCACTGGAATTCTGATTCATGTAGTTTGTTTGGAATGACATTAACCAGAGACGATGATGATGTAAATACTAAACATCAACCAATGGACATTCAACTTCCAACTCTAAATAATTACCAATCAAAAGAGGATCTTAAACTTATGCCACTCATTTGTCTTTTGGGCAAAATTTTGCAAGCTTACAACAAGCGCAAATGAAGACCCCAACACTCATGAGCATGCCTTAAGCACATAGATATGTATATATACACATGTGATACTTTTTTAAACAACTGTAAAAGTAGAACAATGATCTCCCATGCACCACTAACAGGAGGTGAAAATCAACAGTGTTGTTTAGATTCAAAATACAGTTTTGTCTGTTGCAAACATGTAGATTTTCTACCTCCCCAGCAATTTTATTACATAATTTCAATCAAATTTTGTGCAAAACTACCTGAAACGAAGAATGATGAGAAAAAATAAGAACATAAAAGTTAGTCTGATGCAATTGCCTGGCACTGTTACCACTCATTAGCAAAACGCAATGGAGTAATTGGCCATTGCTTCCCATGTTGCATTACAAAAAACAACCTCCCAATCAGCATATTTTCCTGGCTTGCAATGCTAAAATGCTGGGCAAGGCAAAAAACTGTAGAATTGGATATTGGCAAACACTTACCATTATCACCATTTTCATCACCCTCTTCTTTGACTGGCTTCCCACCTTTGCTCTGTCGTCTTTTACCAGACCCACCTTTTCTTGTTGATTTTGGCTGACTTGCAGAATTAGATATTAGCTCAGTGCCATCACTGGAATGTGCAGCAATAAGGGTTCCCTGACTTGTTACCAGATATGTAAAAACTGTTTGATTGGGTTTCAGTGTGTCCTCACCATTTTGTCCAATACTTTGTGGTGCCACTCCAGCTGCCATCATAGCTTGAGTCCTCTGGACGTCACTCTCCTGCACGAGCTGTATGGTTCCTGCTGGCTGGCCAGGAATCACTTGCACAGTGGCAGCAGCAGCATTCTGTGAGGCAGCCACAGCAGCTGCTGTGTGAAGCAAATTACTCATTATTGATGGGTTTATACCATGAGGTGCAGCAACAGTTGCTGTACTTGTTTGCTGATTTTCTTCATTGGTTTGCACAGCAGTTTCTGATGATTTTGATGGAAGATCATTCGGCGAGTCTTGCTCAACTACAATCTGCACTTCTGCGGGTCCATTCTCAGAAATAGCAGTGAAGTCACCCAGAACTGTTGGCTGTTCATCTTGTGAAGCATCAGTGAGCTCAGAACTTTCTTGCACTACTACTTCTTCAGAGAAACGACTGCCAGTATTGGCTGCAGCATCAGCTAAAGCAAGAACTTCTCTTTCAGCATCTTGGACACCATCCATTTCATGGCCCTCTTCGACACAAACTATGAACTCTTGTTTATTTCCTGTGCAATCTTTCTTCAACTTTGGAACTTTAATGCCCAGAGAAGCAGTGTCTAATTCTGTCCCATCACAAGCTCTTTTCACACCTTTGGCATCACTACTTTCTGAAGGTACAGATGCAGCAAGGATGGCTTGTTGCTGCTCTTCCTCTGATGAAAACGTTATTTCCCCATCATCTTTGTTACCACCTTCAGCACTCATAGTATCTGCTGAGTTAGCACTCACTGCCATTCTTGTTTCAATTAACTGGATTTTGTTTGTTTTTTTCAATGAATTTATTGTAATAGTGTTTACTGATAAGGCTGTTGATTCACAGAACTTGCTACCAAAAATTCAATATGCGTATGTCATTAAATTGTTAAGATTCATTTATTTGCAAAACTGAATAAAACATCAAATGCATAGTATGATTTATATGCACAAAGAATTATATAATTTTAGAAATGTGACAAGGGTGAAAAAAATGAATCTGCACTGTTGGCAATTAAGTTGTAAATTCAACTGAACTTTGTTGCTCACAAACATTTTTCTTATTGAGGTGCAGACAGGACTGTTATTTTAGCATAGTTCTGAATGCCTAACCAAACAATATCCCTAAAACCGCTTTGTATGTGGTCTGGAGTTTAGCACTGTTGATACCAATCTATGTTCTTTCGCATACACGTTGAATGTAATGCCCAGTACTGGGCTATTTAAACATACATATCTGGCTGAAAGGTTTTCTTTTGGGTACCAGCCATAATCTTTTTTCCCTTCAAATAACGAGTTACTACCAAGGCAGCCCGAATGAATCTCTGCAATAGATTCACTTAACACTTTCGCACCCAGGTCAATTCAAGCGGTTTGCGCAAAAACAGCTGGATCACATGTGGCTTTGCATGGGAATTTCTCCGGTCCGGTAAGCGCTACAGACCTGGTCAAACGCCCAAAAGACTCGGCAAGTCTTGTAGTTTGCATTCGAAAAAGTTTTTTGGTTGGGGTGTGCAGATTTTTTGTAAGTGACATCATAAGTGGAGGACTTTTAGGTCACCTTGGCCCACTTCACCTGGCCCTGGGCCCAAATCGTTAGATGGTAGTATTTCGCTGAAGTTTTTATTGGAAACTAGGCTACAATCCGAGTCTTTTGATACTTTGAACGACCTGCTGAGGTTTTGGGTTCAAAAGTTATGATCTAAAGCAGGGGTGAGCAAATAGTGGCCCGAGGCCAAATGTGGCCCGCCACAATATTTTAAGTGGCCCGCGGAAGCAATCAGAAAGTATCTTCATCTGAAATTTCCTTCAACTAATCAGAACAAATGTTGGTGCTGACTGCTTAGGCTAGCTTAAGCGAGACTTGCTTCTATTTCACTAAGAAGGTACGGCCCTCTGCCAAACGTGGCCTTCTCAAAATGGCCCCTGAGCCAAATTAATTGCCCATTAATTTTTTTATTTTAGATCATAACTTTTGAACCAGAAACGCTAGAAAGTCAATCAAAGGCTCAAAGGACTCAAGCCTAGTTTCCAATGAAAACTTCAGCTAAATACTTTGGCCTATCGGTCGGGCCCGAGGCCAGGTAACATGAGCCACAGTGGCCCAAAAACTAGTTCACTTATGATGTCACTCACAAAAAATCCGCAACCCCCAACCAAAAACTTTTTTTCAAGTCCAGACTAGAAGACTGGTCAATCTATTTGAGCTATTGAACAGCTCTTTAGCGTAATCAGCTGAGGAGCTATGGCGTTGGTAAGGCAACCGAAAACTGCTGGTTGTAGGCCGATTTCAATGTACGAATGCATCGTAGCCCAGCTCTCAAAGTATTAAAGAGCTTGACAGATGCATTGGCAAACCAATATAAATTAGAAGATACGGCAATGTTGCCAATGTATCATATTGGCAAAATTCCACTGATATGCTGTGTATCAGCACTATTTGCTCATGAAAGCCGCTATGTTATTGCTCTGAATAGAGTGTTTGGAAACCCATGTTGCTACTTCACCTTTGGCTGATTAACGCCAATTCTGTCTTGTTCCTTATGGTGCACATCCCTCAGACTACATCAAGTAGTGCAAAATGCAGACTGCCTCACAATCATCCCAATAAACCGCTCTATAGTATGATGTAACATTTGCTGCATGTTTTTGTGCAGTAAAGCAGATGACTGCATGTGAACAAATCACGGTATGTGCTGTTAGTGACCCAGGTTTATTGGTCAGTGTTTTTAGAGATTGCACATTTACATTAGGTTATAATGCACGCAAGCCATATGCCATACCCAGAAATACCGCCAGCCTAAGAAGGTTAACTTTAGGCCAAGTCGTAACAGCAGTGTTTGGAAATATTCATGACGTGAGATCGTGCTACTGTCATGATACCAACAGATCAGTATCATAGTATGGTAGGTAGGCACATTAAGCTCAACTGTCGAGACGAATGCCATGGCACTGATAACAAGCGTGATGTAGCCGTGCTTTTCACTCAGTCTGACGTTGTGAACTTAATTCAGCCTTGACATAAAGCTAGTAGTAAGCTACACCACCATAATCCTCTTTACTATACTTACTAGTAATACTAGTGTCAAACTGTCAGCTATTTTTTCTGCAAGTTAGTTTGTATGTTGACAAATTCTCCTTCCATCTCAACGCTTAGACTAATTTTTTGAGGAATGGCTTACTAGACACAACAACGATGAGTTTTCTAACACAACCTTGCTAAACTGCCAAGTTTTCGCTGTGTCAATATCTAACCACATTTTACCATAAACCTAGTGATGCTTTGGATATTCTTGTTCATCCCGCGGGCACCAAAGCGTTTCAATGCGCTCCGTCGACTACGGCGCACTCAACCGAGGCAGCAAAGTATTTAGTCAAGCGAAAGAACATGTTTGTCCTGAAATTCGCCTTCTGTCAAATATTATCCGTGCGGGAACTTAACTTACGCACATTTCGAGCAGTTACCTATAAACACAAACAACTAGTGAAAAGCCTGAGGTAAAATACACAGCAAAATGGCGGGCAAAGGAAGAACATCAAACAGAGGCAACGTCTGCATGGAGACTATTTGTTGGCTAGCGTTTCGCGAGTTTTCGGATCGCAAACTTGAATGCATACAGGCAGTCGAGCGTTTGCTTGCAACTTGTAAATAGCCGCTACAGTACACTTAAAAAATATATTCTTGATTACAGAAACAGACCAAAAATACAGACTTACGAAATTAAGACCCCGAAATGAAATTATTTCGGTTAATCGCATTACATTAACAAAGAGAACAATCTATACTGAATTTTGCAGTTGGCAGCTTCCTATTTCGTCTTCCGACTAGTTGAAACCTAAAACTGAAACGTCCATTGTCGCGAAGTCCCTGCGTTTGAACAGCGAAAAAAATAGCACAGTCAAATATTTTTCTTGGCTACACTCACAGCTTTTGACACAACCTTTTGCTTTCTCGTCTTACCCAGGTACTCTATGTAACATCGGTCCACCCAAACTATTATTCCGCCGAAAAGCGCTGTCTTGCTTCGCTCCACTTGACAGAATCGTTATGTGCGTTCATGCGGAATGTGGCCTTCTGAAGCGAGAAGGCGGACACGCTCACACGCAACCACGCGGTAAGCTTTTCAACGCACACACGCACTGCGCAACGAAGCGGGTAGGCAAACCACCGAGACGAAGTAAGGCACCAAACCCGGAAACCGCTGAAGCGGAAAAACAAAGGAGGAAAGAAGAAATACATGACGGAGCGACAGGGCGCTCGCAGAAGGCATAGCGAACAATAGATAAAAACAGCCGCTTCGTTGCCTCTGTCAGACATGTTTTCACATGGAACGCCAATGGTGCATGAAACCCGCCTGCTCGGTTCAATGAATAGCGAGATCTTAAACGACGAATGCTGAATACAGTGAAGTTTAATTTTCTTTTGCAACGAGGACGTCTTTTATGCACTTTTTTATTGCTGGTTTCGCCACTTACCAGAGTTAAACTAAAAAGGTGTTACAAACTTTTTCAATCAGAAATGCTTATTTCCATGGTTTTCATGGTAATATCTATTTGAATAACATTTCAGAACTGAGGACGGGGTAGTGTAGTGGTAGTGTAACGTAAATCGATTTCTTATTTTAAAAATGTGCTGATTGAATCAACTTCGTCTCCTTTATGGAGACTAGTTGCATGGTAATACCGGTGTTGGAACAACGTTTTTTTTTCTGCGAAAGTGGCTGTTGACGATCCCCGAGAAGCACGAGATTTGAAGGGTGATCATACATGAAAAGCGGATATTTGGAAGGGAGTTTAATCAAACACCCATTGCACCCCTCGTTCAAATATATCTCGTTGAGGAATAAATATACCCTTTTTAAACGCTGCCATTTACCAGGAATTAAAAAGAATACCGTATTTACTCGATTGTAAGCCGCGGCTTATAAAGTTTTTTTTTCATCATGTTTGCGGCTTAAATTCAAGGGCGGCTTACATTCAAGGGCGGCTTACATTTTTCTTTTTTACATTTTTTTCATTTTTTCAGCTTCGTCTGGTTTTTGTGATAAGCTAAGGATAC
>Ga0210059_1014203_pt1 | contig 11804 bp, 8 predicted proteins | sample Ectturendosymbi2_FD_188042 | JGI IMG/M metagenome (GOLD analysis project Ga0210059, IMG submission 188042) | Ecteinascidia turbinata endosymbiont from Florida, USA - Sample 2 (SPAdes) (version 2) | ecosystem: Host-associated > Tunicates > Ascidians > Unclassified | place: Key West, Florida... | reverse complement strand
TGGAGCAGCATAAATGAATAAATGACAAGTTATCTCGTGTATAGCACCGTAACACTAAAGTGAAACAGGAAGATCAAGTGTGGAAATTCTTGTAGGCGAATCAGTCTTCCTTTATGTTTGGTGTGAGAACGCCGTTCCCACACCTCTTTTTTAGCAATACATCCCTGCCTGCCAGCAACAATTTTTGGACAAAAAGTCAGCTCAGCAAGAAATCAGATGCTTTTTTATCGGCCAATGTTCTGCTGTCTCTAATAATTTTTTTCAACTCACTGTACAGTATTTCTAAAATTGCGTTACCGCGATATAGTCACGTTTCGTATAAAAAATTGAATGGATGAGAATTTGGTCGTTGGCTCACTGCAAACTTCACTTTCCCGCTGTGACGTGGAAAATATTGTCTGATCATTTTCAAGGCCCTTGTGATGCAATAAACACCTTCCAGGACAAACTGCCAGCATTGCTTTCGAGTTTTTTTGGTATGTTTGTCTCTACGCGTACCCCAAGCGTTTTTTTCGGGGGGAGGGAAAGTTATGCTTGTTTTCGAAATAATATACCTTTTTTTCCGATCTTCAAGTTATTTTCTATGGTCAAATGACTTCTATAATCAACTGCATTTTGTTGTAAATATTTTGTGATTGATAGTTTGCCACCGATGGGCAGGTATTTTTGTAAACAAATTTCGCCATTTTGGCTAGACAATAGTGATGTGCATTGTGCAGGAGGGGCGTAACAAGGTTAGATGGCACCTGAGGCAAGAAATAAGTTTGCCGCCCCCTATGTTCGAACCTAAGGTCTTTCGGAAGCAAATGTGTTGTTTTGAAAAAAGCGCTTACGTCATTGTTGGTACTTTTTAGCCTCCCGCAGTGATTTGGCGCCCGGAGAATTGTGCCCCCTTGCCCCCTCGTTACGTCTCTGGTGTTATGCAATAAAAATCGGAAAATTTTCCGAAAGTAAACCAATTTTCAAGTCCGAACGTCATGAACATCTGCAATTTTCGAACACAATACGGCACGGATCGTGCACAGAAAGCCAACAAAGGTTATTGGCGGCATTTCAGGTTTCATCGTGTAGTTTTGTGTCACTTCTATGCCTGCCCCACGCATTTTTTCGGCGTGGACCTGTGTTTGTTTTGCTAATAACAAAAGTTTTCGAACGTTCAACAAGTTACTTTTTTAAGGTTAGATAAGTTAGAGAATAATTTCTGAATTGTTTTGAAGGCCGCTTCTGCTCCGGAAACGTCCTAGTAAGCCTGGGCAATGGTGAGAATGCGATTTAGCCGAAATATGTATGGTTACTGATCGTTTTGTCAAAAAAGTTACCTAACCAGTTGGGTCTTAACTGCTATGCAGTTAGTACACATCTGTATGAGCTCGTCCTTGAGCCCCCCCCCTAAAAAAATCCTGGATCCGCCTATGATATGTTTCAATGGAATTGAGTGTCATGTCACCACCTCTTTCGGCCTGGTGGGGGGGATGCATCCCTTGCATCCCTCCCCCTGTGTCCGCACCTGTTACCGTCTCTGTTCTTTTCACTTATTAATTTTTTCTAGCTGCACCGTTTTTACAGGAGTAAGTTTATGTCGAAGCCTTCACTAAATCATGTTTCAGCCATCCAGTGTAGTCAGATTAGAAATCACTGCCAAAACGCCAGCATTTTAAGCGTTAGTAGCCTAGAAAAGGGGTCCGCAAATACTTTTTGGTGTGACCCTAAAAAATTGTTCTAAATTCTCGCGACCCAAACATTTCGTGAGCATACAATTTTGTGGAAAATACATTATAAGTAAATACCAATTTTAAGAAAACTAGTGACAGTAGCAATTTTCTTGCACAAAAATTTATGAAAATTGGCACACAAAACAGCATATGATTGCATTTATTCTGTCTGATGAGAACGGCAAATTTAAAATGTAAATGTAAATTATTTAGCGACCCAGAGTCATAGGCATAGCCAGGGGTCCAGCGGCCATGCCCCCCAATTTTTTAGCATATCTAGACATTTTGTGCTTTGATATGCGGTATCCCAAAAAAAGACTATTGTTCGCCTAAAATCAAACGTTTGGAAACCCTCAAATTTTTTGGAACCCCCAAAATTTTGGTCTGGCTAAGCCACTGCCAAGAGTGGAAGATCTCGTGATAAGATTTCACAGGAAATCTTATTAGTTGAGTGAAGCTAAATTTCATGAATAAGTAAGACATAAATTTTTGACGAATATCTATCACAATGATAATATACCGGCAATTAACTATGCGTACCACAGTTTGTTGGAGGCCCCCTTGGATCTTGAGGCCCCAGGCTTAAGCCTACGTAACCTATTGGTAAATCCGGCCATGCCCCCAGTTTAAGAGCTCAGGCTATAGAGAGAATCGAAAGATATTTTGAAGACAAGCTGCGGATTGAAATTGGGCTTGCATTATTTGGCCAACCTACTAGGGGGGAAAAGGATGGAAGGCCTTAAGATAACGAGGGCAGTGCTTCATCTCTGTCTCGGGTCACTTCACTTAGATTTGCATGCCCCCCTGAGGAAAGTTTCCATCAGATCCACGCAGTATATGCTAGCAGCCTTATAATACGTGGAAGCATATATTCAAAGAATTTTAATAAAATGCAATTTTTGTATTTTCACTCTTTGGATGCCCACTGTCTTGGATGTTCCGGGCCGTCGACCCGCTTGCTTTCCCCTCTTCACGCCTCTGCACCTGATCCATGAAATCTAATGTAGCATAACATCACTAGGAGACACAATGAAAACAGAAAATCTGCGCCAATATTGATCATTACTGAAACGAAAAAAGCTCTTTGCTTTGTGTGCAAACAGGGGCGGAGCCAGACATTTTCATTTGGGGGGGCGACTGGAGGGGCCAGTTTTGCAACAAGGGGAGCTGTCAATGGTCTATGTAGGACTTTCAGAAAGAGACCTGAAAAATTTTGGGGGGCCAGGCAAAATTTTGGGGGGGCAGTGCCCCCCTGGCACCCCCCTAGCTGCACCCCTGTGTGCAAACAACTGGGGTTGTCTATCAGATGTTTGGAGATTTTGTAAAAATGACTCTGACTCGAATCTCGCGACATTGATTGTGACTCGAGTTGGATAATTTAGTAAAAAACGTGACTAGAACCGAGTTTTTACAACATATTCCCCAAAGTGACTCAAGTCTAGTCACCAAAAATCGTGACTCGAGTCGGGTCATTGATTCGAGACGAGTTGAGTTATCGCAAATTGTGACTCGCATCACGTTATCACTGATGTTTGATATGGGTTACTTAGAAGGTTTCGGAGTATAAACAGGAGTTATAGTCGATGTTTTCAATATTTTCGGAGTCTGAGCAGGAATCTTCAAACAAAAAACAGGAACGGAGTCGAATTCTAAAAAATGTGACTCCGCTCATTTCTGCTCTGAAGTCTGAAGTTGAACTACAAACTTCCTTACACCAAAGTATTCTCTTCGTCGGGTTGTTTTATATTTTTTGGTATGAAACACTGTGCATGTGTTTCCTTCACTTGCTTTGCTAAATGGTAATGCTCACTCAATTGAGCAAATTTTGAATCATCGCAAAAAGACGAATCGCAAAAAAACGTGCAAGTTTGAATCATCGCAAAAAGACGAAAGCAGATGGCAGTCGACTGATTCCTCGAAAGCGTACAGAAACACTAGTGCTTTTAAGTGCTCACTCAATTGTTCACATTCTCACAGGCAGGGTGGGTTGCCAATTTAGCGGATTTTAATTATTTCTAGTTCAAGATAATTGGTCTGACAGCCTAAATACGCTAAAATCTTGCGAATAACTGGTCTAGCGGCCTATAGCATTGGTCTTATTCAAGCGGATTCTAGCGGAATTTTGCAATTTTTCTAGCTTGAAAGGTCTTTTTTTGTGTTTGAACTTGGCAAACCTACCTGCTGCCGCTTTCTGATTCTCACAACCCCTCTCCTATGTCTAGCTAGAGTCTAGATTAGACACCATACACACTGAAAATAGACTGAGCAAGTGTCCTTACAAGCTACTGGTGGATGCTCTGGCAAGTAAAGTAGCCTACCTTTTGTGTCCTTTTATTCTGTCCTTTTTTACTTTCGCTCCCTGACGTAATTTAAAAAAGGGGGATAGGTTGAAATGATAGCACCTTGCATAGGTACCCTGTAAAAGGCGGAGCTCTGTGAACAGCAGAGCTTGGTTGCGGAGGTTTGATGATGTAACCGGAGCCGCTAAAACCGATATTTTGTGTTGAGCAATGAGAATTAAACGGTAGTAAAAATAATTTTATTGCAAAAGGTGATATTACACTACGGTAAAAGAAGTCTATTCTGAAGTTTGATAATTTTTGCTTATGAGTTTCTTAATGGTTCGGGGACAAAAAATAGGTTTTAACAGTTGTGAATATATAAAATTTTTAAACATTGCAAACATCATTCAATGTATTAGATCATAGATGTTTGCAGTTTGGGGGAAGCGCATATTTATTTGCAATAATAAAATATTTTTCCTTTGCTTTTTTTCTGTTTATTCCTTTTGCAACGCAACTTTTTTCCATTCCGGATACGTCATCAAACCTCCGCAACCAAGCTCCGCTATTTACGGAGCTCCGCCTTTTACAGGCAACCCCTTGCATAGAAATTGAAATCTTGTTGGTTTTTGATTTCTTCAGCTGCCAACATCCAGATCATACTCACTGTAACGCTTGTGCTAGAATTGAAGGCGAAGTAGATTAATAATGGCTTGTTGCATGATTTGTTTACAACCGTTGACTCTTGTATTTTTTGCAATTTGATTGTGTTACTATTCATGCTATTCCTTGTTCATGATATGTATTTTTGCCATTTGTTTCTTCATTTTGTTTCATTTGCATACATTTGTTTAGTAATAACCATCATTGTTTAACAATTTTGTACTGCTCACTTCACATGTGTTGTTCTCTTTTTTTATATTATTTGTGCTGTTGGCTACTAACTTTGGGTGTTTGGTGGTTTGTTGCTTGAATGAATTAAGTATAAGGTAATAAAAATAAAATTAATTTTAAAAAGTGTTGGTTGTAGTCTTATCATTTCACATAACTTTTGCTTACAATAGCCCCTATGGCTCTGGTGGAATTGAGTATTTGTGTAAGTGTATGCATAAGATTTTCCACAAACGTTTTCTGCATATAGCGATTATTCTGAGATTTTCCCGAGACAAGTCGAAAAGGAAAAAGTAGCATGCGAATTGATATAAGTTTTTGGTGTCATGGGCTGAAATTTTTTTGTCACGCATTAATACTTAACGCATTCAGCGCTGGGTGGATTTAGCTGAAAATCCTGTATTTTTGTACCACTTTGCAACCCCATAACTTGCCAGTCGATTGTGCTTAGAGAGCTGTTCAAATCCTTAACCAATCAGGATGCAATGATCTCACTGATGTGTTGATTTTTGTGGGGATAATAACACTGGTTACTGGATGGATGAAGAGTTGGTAGCAGGAATGCCATTTTTGATGTTATATATCACATCAGATTTGATGTTTTCAGAATTTTTTGGAAGTGCTTTTCATTTAACATATTAAAAAGTTTCGAAAACTGGGCATGGTTGTGAAATCCAGGATCAAGAGAAATTTCTTTGAGTTCATGTAGTTCGCAAAGTGTGGCTGCTCATTGAGATACCAAATATGCTAAGAACTGATGTTTAGGGTTAAGGCTTAAGGTTAGAAAAACAAAAGTAATTTACATTTAAGACTGCGTCAAATATTTTTCAATGGTTGATTATTCCTAAACTATCTCTTAGTTTGAAATGTCTGATGTGTAACCAAAGGTTTTTATTTTCATAACAGACATCAAAGAATTAATCACCAAAATTTATTCCTTTGTTCCGAGAAGCAAAATAACTAACATATAAGAATAAGTTGAGATATTTTCACTGGACGGATATGGTCTTTAGTCCTGCTGGTAGTGAAAACCACTGGTTTCGTCTTTTCATTGGAAGAGCTAAAAGTTTTTTTTGTCCTTCCAAAGCAAACACTAGATATGTTCATTTGGAATTAGACACTACATATGCAAGAATGCACTTTTTGGGACTGTTAGGGATCACAATTAAAAATTCTAGGTTTGATGTAAACTTTTGAGGAATAGGTTGAGTGAGCTCTGCTTTATCTTTTTGCAATGATTCAAACTTGCACATATCTGCAATAAAGTAACTAGTATACACAAGGGAAATCCTTGTTTATCGCCCTTGTGGAGAGTAGTTACTGGCTAAAGATCAGTGTCGATTTCATCAGAAGGTTTGTTATTTTTAATTGCTTCATGGCTTTGAGATAACTGTTACTGGTCATTCCCATGTTTTATCAGCAATGTCTTAGAAGATAAATACTCAAGTAACTTCACTCCACAGGTGAAAGAAGCAAGGAATCAATTGCAAATTTTTAGTAGGAAATCGATTTCATGTAACACTATACATCATCAGTCCTATCATCTGCAAGCAGTGCTAACAGGTGTGAAACATTGAAAGGCTAAAACAAGGTCAGAGAAAGTAAACAACCTCAAGACTGCAATGAAAAAACTGCACAGATCCAACCGCAGCAAATAAAACAATACATCTTGCTTAATTAAACGCATATGCTGAAGCTTCAAAACTTACTGCACAAATATCAAGAACTTACTAAATCTCAACGCCAGCTAACTATTATTAACACCAAAGAAAAAGTCCCTTTCAGACAAAAGTTACTTCTCGCAGGGCGAGGCTTCTGAAATAGCATGAAACAACATGCGCTGTGATTCAGTCAAATTGCATTTTGGCCACTATGGCAACTAAGTCTCTGAGTCTGCAGGCACAATGGAAATGCTATGACTGACTCGAACGAAAACATCTGCACACTGGCTGCGAAAAATGAAACACAACAACCCTCTGCAGAACTGAAATACATCAATGCTCAGCAGAAGGGAAACATAGACAATTTATCTTACATGTGGGAGGATCATGTTTTGAATATTAATTTGTGCATTAAGTTTGTGATACCACTTATCTTCACAGAAATTCAAAGAAAGGGCATTGGGTTGTTCAACAAAAGTAACAGTGTCAGCCTCATGTATTGATAGTTTATTTACATTTCCATGGAACTCTGAAAAGCGCGATGACAAGACCAGTTTATCTTTGTTATTTTCATCAATTTCATAATTGGGTCTGTTCCAATAACTGCGGTGCGAGGACCATCCCATGGAAAATTTGTTCTTGGTTTGACCGACATATTGTTCATGGCAAATCACAAGTCGCTACATAAGTACCATGGTTTGCGCATGTCAATTTTTGGTTGAGTGGCAAGTTTTAGTTTTGCTCATTATTTGTGAAGCACATGGCCCCATTGATTTGTTGTGTTTTCCATAGTTACCATAAAGTGCACACTGGCCACAAGGACCCGGCAACCCTTTGACATGCTTTCATCTTCCTTAAAGCAAGATGCTTATAGTTAGTAATTGTCCAATTGTAGTTGATCTTTTGTAGATTATCATTGCCTTCGGGTTTAAGTTTTTCTCTCGCTGTTATCTGTGTGAGAGTTATCAGGTAGGGGAAAGATGCAGCCCAAACCGGTGGATCATCTTTCTTGTCGTCTTTTGGGGCCAGTCTTTCTTCCCATGTAAATACTATCAAGCATTTTTTAGAGTTGCCCACTAGTTAACACTTGATGTGGATAAACAAGTCATAACTTTTTCATCATACTGTCATTGACAGTGTCAAGAAAAGGTCACATAATGTTCCAAAATATGTTGTTTTTTATTAGTTCTATCAGAATTTTATAATGTCAAAACGTTACTAGCTTTCTGAAGTTATCTGCTACATTCTAATGATTAGGATGCCACATGCTCTGTATGGATTCTGTGGTACTTGCCAACAAGGTAAATTGTGTGCAATATCAGAATTTTTAGGGATGGTGCAAGTGATAAGTTAAGTGCGATCATGTTTTAGTGTGAATAAGTTGGCACAAGGTATGTGAACTGACCAAAGTGCCTAGTTGCAGAGTAATGAAAGCTTCTAGGATCCTACTATCAATAATTTCCTGAAAGACAAAGAATGGTCTTGGAATAATTTAGCACCGCACAGGCTAAGTGGTGATGCTTTTTTGTAGATATCCAATGCTGTTTTGCATAAAGGTTTGTGTCTCAGTAGGATTTCCTCACACACTTCATGTTTTGACCATTTTTAACTGTAGAAATCTGGAAGCATGACGTGGGTCATGCCAAAATGTTACAAAAATTACATGCAAACACTAGCCACAGGTTCCAACCTTAGCGTGTCATTTTCATACTGTTACTGAAAAACAATCACAAGTAACATGTCATGTGTTTCATGCCTTAAAATTTTCATTTCATGCATAATATCTAGAGCAGTGCTCTTCAACCTTTTTCGTTACGGTGCACCCTTAAAGATGTTTTGACGAACTCATGCACCCTATTTCCTTAAGCATTTAAACTCATGCACCCTATTTACTGACACTTCCCCCGTGTCCCCCACGTAATTGCACCCATGTCTTTAGTATCCTGGTCTAAGTCCCCTAATTCAGTAACTCAGCTACATATTCAACTGATAATGGCTCATTGTCTGTTGCATATGAATCACAAAATCATCTACATACAACAATTAGCTTGATGTGGTGTGATACTTATGCACCACACTTTAGAATCTGCAGTCTCGGTTAAATCTTGAAAGTCATTGGTTGGTCAATGGTTCATTTTTGCTAACAAAGTTTTTGTAAAAATTATCTGTTTAGTGTGACAAGTTTGTGATGCACCTTTGTGAACCCTTTCTTAGTGGTGCACCCTACGCATATTTTGGTGCACCCTAGGGTGCACCGTGCACACCGGTTGAAGAGCGCTGATCTAGAGGACAGCTGCTGTGGATTTTTAACTGGATGGAGATAAGGGCATTTATGCTGTTGCATGTGCGTGTGAACACTTTAAATTCTACACATACTGAAGTGTTTCATTTTACCAAGGGTGGTAACTGTTAACAAACTGCTTCTGTCTATTGAACGGTTCAAACTTTCATGACAGATGTTGTTTAAGTGGCATGCCTCCTTTAAGATTTTGTGGACAATATGGCAAGCCACTTTGGTATTACAACTGGACGTACATGACTAGACATGTGCAATTGTTATGCTTTGCTGACTTGGCTGATTTCACCTCAATTGCTAAATTGCAAGAAAATGGTCAGGGTTTTGTTGCCACTTAAACTACTAAGTCTATGAAATTGTTTGTACACTGCAATACTTCTGTAGAAGAAAGCATGACATTTACTGAGTTCTATACTTAATCATTAAATTTTGGTACATTATATGGTAGAAAGTAGTATATTGTGGTTTCAGAAAGTAGTTATATATATTGTTGTTGCTTTCACTACAAAGAAGATGCAAGTATCAAATCCGAACAATATAAAAATCTACAACCTGAGCTGTGGAAAATCACTTCCGGATGTAAGTGATATTTTTTTTAATAAGGGTATCTTAATAATGTGACTCTCATGGTGCTTAATGAAATTGCTTTTGGCATTTTTTGTTCTACTTCCAAGAAACTTTGTTGCCATGACTTCTTTAAAAATGAAATGTTTAGAAATTTATAAAACATTCAGCTCAACCTCATGGGTTCTCAAAAGTGAAATTTGTGTAAAATCCATTTTGTTTATGATGTTTTTGGTTAATATTCAATTCATTTGTGCACTGTGTAGCTACTACGTTTTCATGATTACAAATGGAAGACAAGGTGGGAAAATGTAGACTTAGGTTTTTGTCTATAATTAAGTTTTGTTACATGCTGAGATTGCTTCCAATGTTCTGTGAAAAAGTTATGTTATTGATTTATTTTTTTGCATTGTTGTTGCTTGTTGGTGTTTTTGCTGATGCTGTTTTTTCACAGTTTTTAAGTGACAGGAAGAAGAGACTGTTGCAAAAGAGGGATGAGCATGTTCGCCGTAGACTTGAACTGATGCAAGATTTTGAAATGCCAACTGTAAGCACCACAGTTAAAGTTTCAAGAGATGGACAATTTATTTTTGCAGCTGGTAAAAATTGTACAAAATGCACTGCAATATTACATTGTTTTCTGTAGTGTTTTTGTAGAGCCGTTGCCAGACCTGGTTCTACTTGGTTATAATTCTTGGCTGTAGTGATTTTCCTGTGTGCAGCTCCAGTCCATTGAGATGATCTGTATAGACCACATTTTTCCTGCCTGACACATCTCTAGTTGTATTCATAAAAAGATGTTTGTAGGAGTTTAAAACAAATAGAATGCCGATACAGTTAATTTGGAAAAATTTAAGTTGGCACTATAAAAACGTTTGTTCCAAACAGCATGCTGCTTCGTCTAATTTGATAAACATTTTCATTATCAAAAAGTAAGAAAGTAAGTAACCTTCATTATACTCGTTTTTGTGTTTGGAGTGGTGTGCAGACTGCAGGTCCCTGTCTATGCTTACTTTGCACCATGGAGCACATCCGTAGTGAATGCTACATTGCATAGTGAAGGCCAATTGCAGCACTGCATGTAAAGCTTCCCTTGCACCCATCCATTTACACCTAGCATAAGGTTGGACAGGCCCCAAGTACCATTTTTCAAGTCTTTGGCATGACTCAACCAGGATTCGAACCCAGCCTTCCAGCTTCAATGGCATGTTTAGCTGGATTATAAAGTAACCTCAAATCACTGCAACGTCTGCTTCATTCGTAGTCTCTTTAAGCTGATGCAAGATTAAACAAAAAAGAATATTGAAAGTTAATTCAATATGTACTGTTCTTACAATGTGTACAGCAAATTCCTGCCTACCACCACACAACTGTAAAAACATGTCTTCAGAAATTTGAAACTGACTTTTTTGTTAGCTCTTAATGTTCTACTGGAAACATTCCTATGAACAACAGTTGGAGAACCACCATGCAGAACTTGTAATGTTATTTTTTATAAAACATGATGAAAAACGAGGCACGGTGAATGTGTTTTGATGCACAACAAACAAAACCTGGCAAACCGATTACCCAACCATGCATGAGACATTTCCAACTCTTACGAACTGGTTGATGCGACGTGTATGAATATAAAGCAAATGTTGAAATTAAATACTTAACGGATCACCCGGTTTTGTGTTGTTGCTGTCAGCAGTTTTTGTACAAAAACACCCGGTCACAGTAAATGCAATGATCTGTTCCACCAGCTGAATGTTGGGCTTTTTTCTCGCTGGGACATTTCGATCGTTTGTCCGAAATAGCTTAAAAACTTTGTCATTTTTTCGTTATCGGATCTGTTTTGTATGATTGAAAAAGGCATTATGTCCGAATAAACTTAATTTTATTCGGTCATGACCGAAAAAACACGGGCCGAATTATCTACAAAGCTTTTCCCACATATGTTCACGTTGCGGCTGCCTATCTGGGCTCGGTGCCGAGCATTATGCGCTAAGACCTCAATGGCTTCTGGAGACGTAACGCCACGAATAATGTGAAGACAATTTTTAAAAAAGTAGCCGGAAACTTCCAGTGTGGTTTTCGGTGAGTGACCAACAGACTTTGCTTAACCGTTAAAACGTTATTTACAGGGCAACGTTTTCTTGCGGTGCCCAGAACGCAACCCCGAGCTTAACATAGGCAGTTATTCGACACTTGTTACAAATCTGATAACGCTGCTGAAGAGTTTTACGCAAACCGCTGTTATACATTGGTACGCATTGCAAACCTGTGCCGCAGCTTCGCTTGTCTGGCCAGACGTAACCGTGCAGTCGCAACCCTACCGACACATGTGGCCGACAAACACCAACCTCAAGCCCACGCCACTGCCACCGCCAGTTTTGCGTTTTTTTTTTTTTTTTTT
>Ga0210059_1014202_pt1 | contig 11804 bp, 17 predicted proteins | sample Ectturendosymbi2_FD_188042 | JGI IMG/M metagenome (GOLD analysis project Ga0210059, IMG submission 188042) | Ecteinascidia turbinata endosymbiont from Florida, USA - Sample 2 (SPAdes) (version 2) | ecosystem: Host-associated > Tunicates > Ascidians > Unclassified | place: Key West, Florida... | reverse complement strand
TTCCAATACAAGTTCTTGCGGCCATTTCCAGCAGTTAAGCACCTCGCTTATGTCACCTTCATCAAGAAGTTTTGCTGAAATTTTGAAAGATGCATATGTATCATATCTGGTTCTCAATGCTTGAAACCGCACACTTCTTGCATTCTGGAACTTGTCCCAAAACCATTTTTTGAGATAGACAATTCTAGTATCTGGTTTCAGTCTTGAGACAAAAATTTCCAATGTCTTGAACTTAGCATCAGGTGCATTGCCAGATTTGTGACACCACCTTTTTTTTCTAACTACAATTGTCCATTTATGCAGTTGATCACATTCCTGTTCAGTTTTGCATTTGCCCAAATTGGCCAAGTATATCTTTCGTGGGAGTTTATTGAAAAACCAAAAATGTGTTTTTTGAGCAATTATTTCGGCAATAGAAACCCTACAAAGTCGATCAAGAGCTCTAACGACTCGGATTATAGCCTAGTTTCCAAAAAAAATTGAGCCGAAAAATTGGGTCTTTGGGTTAGCGCCAGGGCCCAGTAATCTCGGCCAAAAATGTGTAAGCCTATCCCTTTTTTGACGTCACCCACAAAAAAACAAAATCCAAAACTTCCTAATTTTTCTCAAATCTAAGCTACAAGACTTTCCACATTTGTCCCTATACATTTCCCCATCTTGTGCTTAAAGATCAGCTGGATTTTTTGAACGATGAGTAGAGACTATTTTAACAGACTAAAGTTTTCTGCTTGTCCACTAAATGTATTCTTGATTTCTAGTATTCTCTGCGTAATATCGAAGACGGATTAGAAAACTCGAATTTTGGAATACTTTTCGATTTTATGATCAAAACTACGGTTTTGTCACATTCTTCTGCATCAGTGAGAAGACACTTGTTAAATCATATTAAAACAAAAACAAACTCGGTAAAACAGACACTGTTAAAGCAAGCTTGTTGGCAAAACAAGCATTGTCGAGGATGCAGGAAAACTGTTATAAATGGACACTTAAACCTTGAATTCGTAAGAGATGTCATCAACAGAATAGGTCACCAGCGTTATGAAAAACGTCTTGAGCAACACAGAAGTGATCCACATGTTGGTGTTCACGCTGCACAAAAGAATTTGAAAGAGCATCTATAATGAATTAGTGTTTTATAACCGTTCTGCCTTTTTTTGTAAGAAAATGTTTTTTCAATGTACAGTCTAGGTTTATTACAAATCGAAATCCTTGAATGGGAGCCTTGCTTAGATTCTCTGTGAGTTGGGAGTTTGTTTGTGGATTTTTTTAATTCTATATGTAATTCATGCTCATCGCAGAGCTGATGATACCCACCTAGTACCCGAAATATATACTTTGTTAAGGTCTTAGTGTCCGACTCTTAGCTGTGAAGGACTATGATGTATAATTTAGAAACACGTAACTTTTGCTACAAAAAAACTATTTTTCTACTTCACTACATAAAAAGTTAAAGTGAGAGATTTGCATTCCATGGAATTTCCGAAATTTATCTAGGTAAGCTTGAAACCAAGATAATATAGGCCAGCAGTAAATACGGTTACTTGGCTGGAACTTCCATCCTTGAAGCACTGTAGTATCTAAAATACCATTTACGCTGACGGTTAGTGAAGGGAGTTAATGGAAGTTTTGACGAAAGACCGAAAAATGTGTTGAATAAATTAGGTTTAGAAACTCATTAGGTAGCTAGTCTACCCTACAGTAATAAGCCTTACGCTATAGCCTAATCGCTAGTCAGTGTCTGCTCTTTGGTTTCCTACAACACATTTTTATTGATTTTTACTGCGTATGGTGCGGCGTAAAAGTTGAAACATTTAACTCGAAATCAAACTTTGCCACACGCACTGAAGCAGAAAGTAATATTATGAAAACGGATCCATCAGGCAGAAAAACTCGTTAGACGCTGTCCGCCTGCATTAGGCTTGTCGAGACCTATCGATGCGAACAGTTACACGCAAGTTCGCTAGGCTTTATGTAACAAGAAAACTCAACGATAACCTGGAAATGCATGAAAGCGAACGATTAATCAAAAGTCATCGTAGTTAGTTCACCGAGACAACAGTACTGTTCAACACAGCTAACGCAGACGACCTCAAACTGAGTTATTATTATCATTATTATGAGGGGATTGATGGCACTTTCTGACTACGAGGTCATGTAGTGCCAGGGCCGTGTAAAAAGAATTTGTAGACGTACGCCTGACTCTCGCACAAACGTTTCTACAAGCTTGCAGCAGCTGTGCTACGGAGGATTTCCGGGGTATGAAAAGAAATACCGAGTTGATTGAGTATAAGTTTCAGACGCTTTCTCGCCGTCAAGTATTTGGGACAGACTTCGATCATGTGTTCCACCGTTTCAGGTATTTCACACTGGCCACAGAGTCCATCAGGGTGAAGTCCAATGCGTGACATATGATGGTTCAATTTGCAGTGACCAGTGCACAAACGGAAAATAATAGGAGAAAGGGAATGGATCGGTGGAGAAGACCGTAGCAGGGCAGGAAAGATAGCTTTGAAAGCATTACCTCGTGTGTCGGTCTGGTATTGAATGTCCCACTCTTGGAAACAGTGTTGGTGTAGGGCAGAGAACATATCAGAAAAGTTTAGTCGATAGTTACATGTTTGTAGTGAACACCTTGGGGTGGGGAGAGTGAAGTTTCGGCAGTGGATAGTTTCGCCAGTTTATCAGCCATTTCGTTTCCTGGGATATTTTGGTTGCCAGGAACCCAAAGGAAACGGATCTCATAGCCCGAGGCTGCAAGTGTCGAACAGAGGAGTGTGATTTTGTTTGAGAAACTATGTTTTTTCCAGTTCCAATTTGTGATTGATTGTAATGAGCTGAGGCTGTCTGTGACAATAACAACCTTGACAATTTTTAAAGAGTAAAAAAGGTACAATGCGTGGAGAATGGCGAAGAGTTCGGAGGTGATGGAGGAGGAAAACTTGTTTATTGCAATCGAATATTTCAGTTTTTTTCCGCTATGTATACGCCGCAGCCGGCTCGAGTAGAGGTTTTTGATCCATCTGTATAGATTTTAACACACTGGTCATATGTATTGTGTAAATGCGACCAGAAAAGAGGTGCAACGAACGCAGATGTCGTTTGATGGACGAACTGTAAAAGAGCGAAGTCGACAAGAGGTTTCTGTAGCGACCAAGGAGGAATATTCGGATGTGCAAAGGAGCGGCCGTGAATAGGGAGTGATCAACCGCAACCTTTGTAAACATATTATAGGAGCAGAAACCAGGCGAATCTGGAAAAAGTTCCTGCCAGCAATCCTCAATTAACGACTGAGCGGGATGGTCGCTGAACGTTAAGTGATGGGCTTTGAATTTTAAACACAAGAACTAGTGCCTAATGAGTAAAGGCATGTCATCGCAAGCGTGATGTAGGCAAATCAGTGGAGTGCTGGCCATAGCTTCAGTAGATAAACGCAGTGCATCATTTTGGATCTTGTGTAATGGTTTTAGTACACTGGGAAATGTGAAAAAGTAGGCCTCCATACCATACTCTATTGCCGATCTAACAAGCGACCTGTAGACCGTAAGTAATGAACGTTTTCCTGCACCCCAGGACGTTCCTTTCAACATCCTAGTGACATTTAGGCGAGCCCTGCATTTCGCCGCAGCATTCTGTACATGTTTCGAGGAAGACCCGTTTCGCTGAAACGTGAATCCTAAGTACTAGTATTCGTTTTTCATTTGTAGGCGGGTACCGTCCCGCAGAATCAAGGAAATGGGTACTGGATCGTGTTTCCTTGTGAATAGTACCATCGCAGATTTGGTGCTAGAGATTTTGAACCCACATTCTTCACACCAGTTGTACACTTTGAATAAAGAGCGTTGGCACAGTCGATTCAAGAGGGTTATATCCGAACCACATTCCCAGAAGCAAAAATCATCCGCGTACAACGCTGCAGGGGAGGTGATTCGCTCTGGGAGATCATTTATCATTAACGAGAAGAGTATGGGACTAAGTACGCTTCCTTGAGGAGTACCGTTCTCAAGACATTTGGTCAAGGATAAAGTGTACCCAAGTCTTACTTGAAAGGTGCGATTTGAAAGAAATAAATGGATAAATCTAAACATGCGACCTGAAATTCCATACCTAAGTAGCTTGGAAAGGAGAAGATCTTTGTTCACCATATCGTAGGCCTTTTCTAGATCAATAAATACAGACAAAACGTTGTGTTTGTTCCCCAGGGACTTCTGAATTGCGTCATGGAGACGGAGAATGCGATCCGTTGTTTTTCGGCGCTGTCGGAAGCCGGACTGCGAGGTACTAAGGATCTTGTGGTACTCCAAAAACCAGCTGAGTCGACATACAACCACTTTTTCAAAGAGTTTGCACACATTGCTGGAAAGGGATATTGGCCGGTAGGAGGACGGTAAGTGCGAGGGTTGGTTTGGCTTGGCAACAGGAACTACAATGGAATGTAGCCAGGATGGAGGAATTTTGCCAGTGAACCAAATTTTGTTGAGCAACTGCCGCATGACTTCCAATGATTTTGTGGACAAATGTTAAACATTTCGTAGCATAAGTTGTCAGGTCCGGGTGTAGTGTTCCTGGCGTCTTGGACAGCGGAGATAAGTTCTTTAAGGGTAAAGTCTTGATTTATTCGTGGGTCAATTGGCGTCGCAAGAGAAAGTTCTTGACGCAAAAGTCGTGTTTTGCTTGGCAAGAACACGTTAACAAAACGAGGTGGATAATTTGCCAAACTACTTGATAGAGCGAATTAGTTTGCGAGTTCGTTGGATTTATATTGTTTATTTTTAGCCGAACTGCCTTGTGAAAGCAATGTTGGAATAAAGCAATTGGGGCGGTTTCCGGAAAAGCTTTTTGTTACCATCCAAACTTTGGACAGATTAGTGATAGACGTTAGGGATGTGCAAATTGTCGCCAGGAGGATGATTTTGCCTCGAGTATTACCCTTCGAGCCTTCGCTCTACACCGTTTGAAAATAATAATGTTACGCAAAAGCCAAGTCCCCTTTCATTCTGTTAAAGGCATGCTTTTTGTTTTTGACGGCAATGTCACACTGCTTATTCCACCATGGAACTGCGATTTTGATAGACCTCTTGGACAGAGGAATAGCTTCCATAGCAGCTTCCCGAACACTTGTGTCAAAGAGGCAGTAAGCATAGTCCAGGGAGATGGAGAAAGAACCTAAAGTGTGATCGCAGACTGCGCTAAATTTCTGCCAGTCTGCCTTGCCGAAGTTCCATTTCGGGACGCCAAGGTCTTCTGGCGTAGTCCTCGCCTTGACTGCCGTTAAAACAACCGAGTGGTCGCTTCCCAAAAATTCGCTTGCAACCGTGGAAGTGCAGAGGGAAGCGCATGAACTAGATACTAGTACCAAGTCTAACAGGCTCCATGCGTTACGTCCAGTGAATGAAAGATGGGTAGGCGTAGTAGTATTTAATACAACGAAATCGTGTACGTCGAGAGCTTCCACCAAAGATCTGCAACTGCAGTTAGTGTACACGCTTCCCCACATCCCGTGGTGGGCGTTAAAATCACCACAGAGAATCACTTTGGGTATGTTGGACAAAAAATCAAAGGAGGCGAGAGTCAAGGGATTGGAGAGGGGTTGTAAATGTTAAATATGGAAAAACCGTGTACTGCAATGTCTAGAACTTCAAGATTGCTGCTGCCTGGAAGAGCGACATCAATTTTTGAAAAATCTAAAGATGTCTTGACGCAAACCATTAGGCCACCACCTTTTCCTTTGGAAGGAGGGCGGTATTTGCGAATTACATGATAGTGGGGGATTGAAGGCTGGTATTTCGGTGTCAGATGTGACTCCTGGATGCAGAGGACATCAGGTAGGTTGTCAAGTGTAGATAGGCAGTTTTTGAATTCATGCCATTTTTTAAATATAGAACGGGAATTCCATTGGAGAATTGTGAAACTCATAGTTAACTATTAAAGACTTTTAACTGCTCGGCATCAACAGGTAGGCCCATGCGTCCACCACTTGCCTCAGTGATAATCTGACATACGTCTATATTCTCATTTTTGTCTCTTGCCACAATAGTTTGCTTTATCACCTCTGCCAAGAAGGCGAGAAAGGTGACTGGGTTGCCAAACAAAAGACTGGAAAAGTCAATTTGTTCAGTTACGTTGGGCTCGTCCTGATCCAGTGGGGCCCATTGATCCAGATCTAAATCAAGCATTTTCCCATAATGAACTTCGCTCTGCTATCAATGACACTAAGCACACTACACCTGGACCAGACAAAATCTGCTACGAAATGTTTAAACATATGTCCATAAAATCTCTGGAAGTCATGCTACAACTGTTTAACAAAATCTGGTTCACCGGCAAAATTCCTCCATCCTGGCTGCACTCCGTTGTTGTACCTTTTCCAAAACCAAACAAACCTGCGCACTTACCGTCTTCCTACCGCCCAATATCCCTGACCAGCAATGTTTGTAAGCTTTTCGAAAAAACGATTGTGTGTCGCCTCAACTGGTTTTTAGAGTATCATAATGTCCTTCATGTCTTGCAGTCCGGCTTCCGACAGCGCCGCAAAACAACAGATCATCTTCTCCGTCTCCATGACGCAATCCACAAGTCCATGGCGAACAAACACAACGTTTTGTCTGTATTTATTGACATAGAAAAGGCCTACGACATGGTTGAACAAAGGATTTCTTCTATCCAAACTGCTTAGCTGTGGTATTTCAGGTCGAATGTTTAACTTCATCCGCTCCTTTCTTTCCAATCGAACCTTCCAAGTCCGCATTGGCTCTGCTTTATCCATGACTAAACGCCTCGAAAACGACACTCCGCAAGGCAGCGTCCTTAGCCCCATACTCTTTCCTTAATGATAAACGATGTCCCAAAGCAAATCACCTCTCATGCTGCCCTGTACGCGGATGACTTTTGCTTCTGGGAATGTAGCTCGGATATAACCCTCTTAAACCAGCTGTGTCAACGCTCTTTCACAAAAGTGAGCAAATGGTGTGAAAGCTGGCTTCAAACTGTCTAGCACCAAATCTGCTGCTGTCCTGTTTACAAGCAAACACAATCCAGAACCTATTTCCTTGCGTCTGCAGGACGGTACCCGCCTTCCACTAAAAAATGAATACAAGTACTTAGGGTTAATGTTTCAACGAAACGGTTCTTACTTGACGCATATACAGAAAGTTGTGGCGAAATGCCGGGCTCGGCTCAATGTTATTAGGATGTTGAAAGGTACGTCCTGGGGTGCAGGTAAACGTCCATTACTTGCTGTCTATAGGTCGCTTGTTAGATCCGTAATAGAGTATGGTGTGGAGGCCTATTTTTCGCGTCTCCCAGTCTATTAAAACCATTACAAAAGATCCAAAATGATGCACTGCGCTTGTGTACTGGAGCCCTGGTCAGCACTCCAGTGATTTGCCTTCAACACGCGTGCAATGAAATGCCTTTGAACCTTAAGCACAAGTTCCTGTGCCTGAAGTTTGAAGCCCATCTCTTGTCGTTCAGTGACCATCCAGCCCTGTAGTTAACTGAGGATTGTTGGCAGGAACGTTTTCTTGACTCGCCTGGTTTCTGCTCTTTTAATATGTTCACACAGACTGAGGTTGATCATTCCGTTTTCGCCGCCGCTCCGGTGCGCATCCCGAATATTCCGCCTTGGTCGATACGAAAACCCGTCATCGACCTCACTCTCTTGCAGTTTGTCCATCAGACGGCATCTGCATTCGTTGCACTGGTTTTCTCTTCGCATTTGCAGCACACGTATGATGAGTTTGTTAAAATCTATACAGACGGATCAAAAACCTCTGCACGAGCCGGTTGCGGTATATACATAGCGGATAGGAACCTACGATATTCTATTACAATAAACAAGGTCTCCTCCTCCATCACCTCTGAACTCTTCGCCATTCTTCATGCATTGTACCTGGCATACTCATTAAAAATTATTAAGGTAGTTTTTGTCGCAGACAATCTCAGCTCATTACAATCGATCACTAATTGGAACTGGAAAAAGCATAGTTTCGCAAATAAAACTGCCCTCCTCTATTCCATACTTTCAGCTTCGGAATACGAGGTCCGCTTCCTTTGGGTTCCGGGCCACCAGAACATCCAGAAAATGAAATAGCTGATCGATTGGCGAAACTCTCCACTGCCACACCATCATCCAATCCACCCCAGTGTGTTCGCTACAGACGGGTAAATACCCGATTGAATTTTAATGATATGTTTCCATATCTGTACCAGCACTCTTTCCACGAGTGGCAACTTCAATACCAGACTGACACAAGAGGAAATGCATACAAGGTTGTCTTTCCTGCCCTGCTGCAGTCCTCTCTGTCGACCCACTCCCTCTCTACTATAATCTTTCGTTTGTGCACAGGTCACTGTCACCTAAATCATCATGTGTCACGTATTGGTCTTCTTCCTGACGGTTTCTGCGACCAGTGTGAAATACCAGAAACTGTAGAACACGTTATTGAAGTTTGTTCCAAATTCTCAGAGGCGCGACGACGTCTGAAACACGCAGTCGCAGATCTTGGTATTAATTTTTCCACCCCAGAAATCCTACGTAGCACAGCTGCTGAGAAGCATGTGGAAGCTTTTGCGTGAGAATCAGGCATACGTATATAGATTCTCTTTACTCTTGCCCTGGCACTACAAGACCTCGCTGTCATACAGTGCCAACACCCCCCTCATAATAATCAAGTTATGCGAAGGTACCTGCATGTGTCTTGCTTGTTTGATCTTAAAAAGCTTAGTATGTTTTGTGTTTAAGCACTAAGTCCAGTTATAGCAAAATTAAGCCTAAGTAAATAGGCGTGGGAATATCAGAACAATTTATATCAGAACAATTTATAAAGCCTTTATAAAGGGATTTATAAAGGGTTTATAAAGGGAGTTATAAAGGGATTTATAAAGGGTTTATAAAGGGTTTATAAAGGGGTTTATAAAGGGGCAATTTATAAAGGGAATATCAGAACAATTTATAAAGCCTAAGTAAATAGGAGTGTGCTAATATCAGAACAATTCATTTTGCTAAAATGGATAAATGCTTGAGACCGCAAGTGTTGTCTGATGAAGCTGATACTGCGGATGGCGCTAGGAGGTGGCAGCACTGGAAGCGTACGTTGGAAAACAACTTGCGCAGAATTGACAATATCTCTGCACAAGATAAACTAGATGTTTTGATCACTTTACTTAACGCTTCCGTATATACATACATCCATTAAGTGGTTCATATCAGGAAGTTATCGATTGCTTGGAAAATATCTACGTTAAGCCAATCAACGACGTGTATGCCCGGCATAACTGAACACGTGTCGCCAGAAAAGTGAAGAGAAGATTGAAGAATTCTTCCAACGTTTGAAGATTCTTGGCGCAGATTGCAATTTCGCTCCTGTAACGGCTGCTCAAAGCAGAAACGCAGCTACCCGCGATGCTTTTGTAGCTGGACTGCAGAGTGGGTACATCCGCCAACGTTTGCTGGAAGACAATGTTGGTGATCTTCAAGCGGCCTTTGATAAAGCGCGCGCGTCGGATGAAGCACAGAGCAATTGTGAATAGTATCGCTTGTCGGTCGACTCAAGTTCCGTTCATTCGGTTGACTCTGCTGCTGCGTGCAGTACTAGCGAAGAGAATAGTGTGCCCGCTGAGTGTGTGTCGATGGAAACAGTGCTATTTCTGTGACAAGAAGCGACATCCTCGCTTCAAATGCCCTGCGCGAGACCGCGTTTGCTACAAATGCAAGAAGGACATTTTTCCAGTGTTTGTTTGTCTGAATCTAAAAACCCGGCACCAACCGCTGTCCTGACGAGCCAACAGCCATCATCGTCTGCCACTTCGCCAGTGAACTCAGACGATGACAAGGTAAATGTGTTCGCCTTAATAAACGGAGTTCTGGCTAACTGCTTAGACACGGGCGCAAAACGGAACCATGCTGATAAAGCGTTCATTAACCGAATCAATCTGCCAGTAAACGACAGCACAAAGGAAGAACTTGGTTTAGCTGTTAAAGGCTCAACTGTGAAAACCAGAGGTTCATGTAACGTTCAAATAGACCTACTCGATAGAAGTTACGACAAAGTTAACATGTTAGTTATGGACAATTTGATGTGGGATGTTATACTGGGCCGAGAGTTTCTGAGAACAAAAAAGTGTTATCTTCAAGTTTGGCGGGTCCCAAGTGTCCTTTGAATTTGAATTCTTTGGATGTATTAAAGGGTTTTACGCCAGTTCGGCTTTTCGAGCATTTAACGCCTGACTGCAAACCTGTCGCCTCCAAGTCACGAAATTACTCTCCGTCGGATCGAGCGTTCATTGCCACGCAGACAGCACAGATGCTTTGTGATGGCATAATCGAAGCTTTGTGACGGCATAATCTAACCAAGCACGTCTCGGTGGAAAGCGCAAGTTGTAGCAGTCAACAACAGCAATCACAAGCAACGCTTGCGCATTGACTACAGCCAAACTATAGACAAATTCACCTTGCTTGATGCTTACCCGTTGCCACGTATGCAAACCGTTGCGAATAGTGTAGCTCAATACAACTGGTTCTCCAGCTTGGATCCAAAGAGCGCATATCACCAAGTGCCTATTCTGCCTGAAGAAAGGTTGTTTACTGCGTTCGAAGCTGATGGCCAGCTCTACCAATTCAAACGCATACCCTTTGAGCTGAAGAATGCCGTTCCCTGTTTTCAGTGCGTGGTAAATGAAATTATTTCGAAGTATAACTGCAAGGGAACTTATGCGTACTTGACTGACATTACAGCATGTGGACGGACTCGCGAAGAGCATGACGAGAATCTAAAATGTTTTCTAAATGCAGCAAAAGGTGTAATATTATCTTCATCTAAAAGAAGTGTACCTACGCCACCGATTCTATTGAGTTGTTGAGCTACCACATTTCGAACGGCATGTTGCAGCCGGGTTCCGACCGTGTCAAACCTCTATCAGAATTGCCAATGCCGAACACTGGTAAGGAATTCCAAAGCCTTGTGGGAATATTTGCGTACTACGCTCAGTGGGTCCCTTGTTTTTCAGAAAAACTTAAGCCGTTGATTGCAACGAAAGAGTTTCCCTTGCGTGAGGAGGCTTTGCAAGCTTTAAAGACCCTGAAGCAGGATTTAATTTAAGCTGCCCTTAAGGTGATCGATGAAAAGTTGCCTTTTGTTTTGGAGACAGACGCTTCAGATAACGCGATCTCTGCTACTCTGAATCAGGAAAGTCGACCTGTGGCATTTTTTTCGAGAACCTTATACAAATGCGAGTTACATCAGTCAAGTGTGGAAAAGGAAGCTTGTGCTATTGGTGAAGCCATTCGAAAATGGGTTCATCTACTTAGTGGTCGTCGATTCACTGTTGTGACAGATCAACAGTCCGTATCTTTTATGTACGATGTGCGTCACTCCAGTAAGATAAAAAATGAAAAGAGAATGCGTTGAAGTATGCAACTCAACGAATTTGATTTTGAGGTAGTGTTTCGTCCAGGGAAGTTAAATTCAGTCTCTGACGCTCTTTACAGGGCATATTGCGCACGTTTGTACGAAGTACTTTTTAAACCATTCACGCCTCACTGTGCCATCCTGGAATTACGCGTTTGCATAGGCGTACGGGAAGGCATTTTACTGGGGGGGCGGAAAAAATTTGCCCTGAAAGTAACAATTTGCCCTAAAAATAGACAACTTGCCCTGAAACTAACTTTTTAGTTTCATCGGAATGGGGCCTGAAACCTTATGTAAATCTGTTCTATACAGTTGAATTCGTTTATAAAGACTTCCTCTGTAACGTCAGTTCTCCGATAACGTTACATTTTGTTTGATTGTGATGGCATCTTTTATATG
>Ga0210059_1014200_pt1 | contig 11806 bp, 13 predicted proteins | sample Ectturendosymbi2_FD_188042 | JGI IMG/M metagenome (GOLD analysis project Ga0210059, IMG submission 188042) | Ecteinascidia turbinata endosymbiont from Florida, USA - Sample 2 (SPAdes) (version 2) | ecosystem: Host-associated > Tunicates > Ascidians > Unclassified | place: Key West, Florida... | reverse complement strand
CCCGTGAACATGAATACAGTGACTTGACTGCCAGTAACAGGAGACAGTCAACACCCTACGTCCGCAACACTCGCCAAAATTTTGCCCAAGGGACCAGGTGATAAGCTTTCTCAAGTTCGACAAAACATGTTTAGACTTCTTTGGCATACTTCCAAGATTTCTCAAAATTTTGCTGGAGACTGAAAATTTGGTTTGTGGTGCTACGGCCGTACGGGACGAAAAACGCATTGGTTTCCTCCAGCTTTGGCTCAGTTATCTCGCGGTATCTTTTCTTTAAAGCACTTGGCATACACTTTTCGAGGGAGGCTAAGGAGAGAGATGTCCAGGTATAACTTCTTTCATTCTCTCCTGTCTCCATTTTTGTGTATGGGAATGATCACATCAGTTTGCCAATCTTTCATTGTTCCTCCAGAATACCACTTGACACACATGAGCAAGCCAAAGACCTGCTCTTCTGTCCAAGGCTGTAAGCATTCCAGGTCGCATTTTATCGAATAATTTTTTGCTTTTGGGTGATTTGTGGATTTGCTGCTGAAAATATTTAAGCAAACGAGAATACCACCGAGAAGTAATGCCTCACGTAATTTCAGAAAACTTTGAAAAATTCTTCTTGACTTAAAATTCGTGAAATATTTAGCATCTTCCAACTCCTTTCTTGACTGACCTTGCTTTTCAGTCGGGTGAATTGTTTCTTGAGAATAAATCCTTTTTACCTCATGGCCAGAGATATCTTTCAAAGACATATACGAAAAGATCGAAGTATCGCAGTTTCGTCGTAATTTGTAAATACTGTACAAATTAAAAGATCACTTTTTCCCAGCTGCGTTTAGATGGTTATCTTCGATATAAGCCGTTGTTTTATCTTGGGCTAACTTTAAAGAATGATCGTTGTTGCTTCAATTAACTATAGAGTACGTAGCAGACTGAAGTCGAAGGGCATTGCTCAGAAGAGTCGATATCCGCACACTGAGTAAACATAATCGATTTTGACACAAAACCGAGACCAAGACCAGGCTCAAATTTTCGCTGTTCTTTTTCGCGTTTTATAAGCCTGTCTTGACTCGCTCGCAGTGGCTTATACAGTGGACCAGGCCCGTAGCCAGGTTTTAAGGTTTGGGGAGGAAAATTATATTTTTAGGGGGAAAGATTTTTGTTTTTATTGTATGTTTAAAATAAACATTCTGGGCACAACAAAACTTTTGGGAGGCAATGCCCTTTCGTGGCTACGAGTCTGCGGTGGACGCTCTTGAAAACAGCTTGTACCGAACTTGTTTACCAAAAAATAGTTACTGTACCTTGTAACCCTTTTATTGCAAACCGGGTTTTTTACATTTTCAAAGAACTTTCAATGATTAACATAAAATACCCAATACATTTCTTCTTATCTCATTAGTGCGAGTGGGTATGCGCTTTATTCCTTCTTTTTATGCAATTTGTTGTCTGTTTAGGCAGCACGAAATCCGTGGAAGCTTACAGGATTTCATTTAATCCTGATTATTGTGCAGCAGATCAGGCAGGACACAAAATCGCATTCTGCTGACTTTTCGCGATCAGAGGTCAACATGACAAACACGATTTTTGTCGTTGAGCCGCTGCTTCTGCAGTTCTTTGAAACTACAAATCCTACGTTGACGCTGACATGCAAAACATCATTTATCCACGTTGCACATTCACAACATCGCTGTATAGTCTGTAACATTTTTCATGCGATTAGCACTTGCTGCCCTCGCTGCATTTGTTTTCGGCAAAAGAATTTAAAAAATACAATTCCTAAAAAGGTTTTCCAGCGTGACCTTCGTTTCCACAACAACCCGATATTCCCGCATTCATGTCTGTGCTGCGTTCAAACGTCAATGATTGACCTCCGGTGGCGATTTCATTTGCCCCAGTTGCAGAACGCAGCTTGCAAGCAGTCAAAAACATGCTCAATCATGATTCAGGAATTTCAAGAAAAAGGTATGAAATTTCTGATGTTTTTCAGTGAGCAGAAATAATCCTATTAAGAAGCTTCACATGACAGCCGCAGAATTACACGGTGATTGATGATTGACCTTGATAGCATGCGCCAAATGTTATACACTGCGTGACAACGTCAAAGTAAACGTATGAAACTGTGCAAAACACTTCACCAGCCAGCAAGTTTATTTTGCTTTGCTCTACCTCCACGACGGGCATCCTGTGGATAGAAAGTTGACTAAATTATGAAGTATTGAGACAGCTTTCAAAACATGTTATTATTGATAGCAAGGCCATTTTATTGTTTGTTCTTCAAACGTTGGTCTTGCAAACTTTCATAGATTTTCTCATTGCTTCTTTACTCTTACAAGCAACATTAAATATTATGCTCTTAAAAACGGATAAATAATTGCAGCTTTAACGGTTTTCACAAAATCTATTCCAAATTTTTAACCCTTGCTGTATTTCACATCAGAAGAATGAGCATCTGAAATGAATCGGTTATAAAATAAAACAGAAAAATTGGGCAAAGTCTTTTCATTTGAATGAAATGTTTTCAGAGCTTCATATAGAAATAAATAACACCACAGTAGGTGAGTCGTTCGAACTCTTGTTATTTATACTAATGTAAGTTATTTCTACAGGGTATTATGATTTCCTAGCGCGTAAATATATCGTCACTGGGAATGGAATCTTGCTTGAAAGACACATGCCAGGTTCAAGGTCAAACGCTTATATTGCTAGATACACCACTTATCTCCTTACTTCAGATTAAATAAGACTGACAAGTGACAATGTTCAATGTCGGTGAAAGCTGTTTACCAAAATTTATCTCATCACAAAACCTCAGATGAACGTGACCGTAGAACAACAGATTTTAACTCTATCTCTCTTTGATCCCATTTATCAGTGCACTTCTGATGTTGGGAAAAATATTTAAATGAATAAATGCCGTGTCATAACCTCTGGTACAAAATGTTTTCCTCAAAAAAAAGCATAAAAAGTGCGGTTCCAACACGCATTTCCTATTTCAGTATTGTTAAATTTTAATAATTAACAGGACACTTCACGCAGCATCTTAAACTTACAAAAATAATAAATGTTGTTAAAAAAATAATAATTATTGTGCTTGATAAGGCCATTATAACAATGGCTTTTCAAATGCTTCTTCAGTTCGGCTGTAGTCATTCGGTAAACCAGTGGGAAGCAGACCTAGTCACAACGCAAAGTATGGTTTCACAAAATCGAGCGTACTAAGATAAAACTACCATCCTCTTCCTGAACCTTACTCAATGTATATCCTTCACTAGGAATAAGAAACAAGTACCATGCTACTGAAAGACAGAAAAGGTTACGAGCAGCCCTTGGAACAACAAGTCTTGAGGCATGATTTATCCAAGAACATCCCAGTCCTGTAGGCAAGCACTGACCTTCATGCACGACACGAATAATAATCGCTAGTCCCATGCCATACAGATCACGTTGAAAATAAATCAAGTTTGCATCTAATTGCAGATTGGTACCCCGCAGCGGACCAGGCTTGATTTGATAGAAACCGCAGACCAGGTAGCTTTGCCCTGGCGATGCTGCTGTAGTATTTAGTGACCTGGCATGAACGGAAGTCCTCAGATCGCACCAGAATTTCCAACGGTTCAGATATTTCTAATTCGTGACGCAACAAAGCCGACGGTATGCCTTGCTTAATTGAAATCTTGTTTTTCATGTCGAACAGCACTTGTGAATGGACACCGCCAAGGCCCTTTTTCAAAAACCGACCAATAAACAGTGTTCTTTTGACCATTGCGTTTCAAATACAATAACGAAGAGCAGGCAGCTAAAATACAAATGCTTTCATAAAACAGTTAACAATCGTGTGAAAGAAGGTCGTTTACGCAAAGTATACAATGGATTGTCGCAAAAAGTAGATGGGTAAGTTCGCATAAGTAACAAGACGCAGAAGCGAAAAATGCTCCAAGGTTTACGAACACTGCAATTTAGAGAAATTAATTTAAAGATTAAAAAGGCTTTATTCTGCCTTTTTATCATGTAAACGTTTAAGTGGAAGAAATTGTAAACTTTGAGATAGATTCCACTTTTCCTGTGGATAATTAAATCTGAAGTTAAGATTACAACTTTCAGCGTGGTTTCTCAAAGTCAGGAAACCAATAAACGCTGTAACTGCCAGGGCCTTTACAAGAAATCCCACGTTCTTCAAAACTGAAATTCAACTGTTTGAAAAACCGAGCTCCTAACGGTACGCCTGATCGGATAAGTGGTACTTATATCTGGAGGCTGTTTCAATCCTTCTTTGGGTAAAAAGGCTTGACCGCGTACCTATTCTAAAAGTACCTATTCTAAATTTAAGTTTGGGAAACCACTGGCAAGTATCCTAACGGTAAAGGGAATGAGTTTGCTCATCTCGCGGGCGAAACATAGGTCTCTCTAAAGAGCATCTACAGGGATTAATTTAAAACTGCGAAGTGGCTGCTTTCGATAGATACCCTGGATATCTGTCGAAAGCAGCCTTGCAGAAAAAACATCATGTTATTGGTTGCGAATCCTTCATGTGTTTCAATTCCTGATAAAAAGATTTTTTACAAGTGTTGGAGTTATTACTTTAATAAAAAGCGTTTCAACTAACTTGCATCCGTCAACGACAGGTTGTTCAACTTCAACAACTACTTCGTGGTGCAGGGACCAGAGGCGGACTAAACTTCGTGCTCCGCTGATAAGAAGACTACAAAGAAATGTGTTGTGGAGACTGAGTGCTTTAACATACTTTCGACTTTGGACTAAAGACGTACGGCCGTTAACACTTTCGCAACACCAGTCCCATCTGTGAAAATGATGGTTGAAACGCCTAAGCCTGCTTCTTTGAATATTTTTTACCATAAGCATCCAGAAACTCAAGGCTGCGTTACGATATGAAGCAAAAATGTCTGTCCGATCTTTGTGACGTGGTTAAAAGACAAGGCCATCAATCTTGCTATGAAGTAAGGAATTTCCAGGAAATCATGGTCTTCGAAACGGGGCAGGGGGGCTCGCCCGCTGTATTTTGAAATTTTAGATTTCCCCATTAACTTTTTAATAGGAAACTTTTTCTCTCAGTTTCGAGTTGGCAAAATGAAAATTCACCACCCTTGGCCCCCCTGGAAAAATCTTTTCGGCCATCCCATGGAAAAATCCACTATTGGCCCCCCTCGAAAAAAATCCTTCTGACGCCCGTGCAGGAGTTAAGGTGCAATTCGTTAAACGCTAAGAAGCAGAAGCTTTGCCTGGATTACAGTAGGCTTTGACAATGAACTTCAACGATTACCACAGGGTTTTTGCGAACCGTAGTGGAGACTTAACCTTCCTCAGCATACGTGACGTTTGGCTGAACACATCTAAACATGTGCCCGAAAAATTATCATCTAATACCAGGAAGATTTCCCAGGAATGTTTGTCCACGATTTTTGGCTCCTAGCAAATGCTACGTCGCGCAAACAAATCATTTTGTAATTCAGCAAGCAGTGTCGCTGCAGCAACCTGAAATCCGTAGCATAAATTTCATTCCAAATTGTTGAAGCAGTAGTCACCGTGAATTTCATGTGAAAAGTTGTTAACTTTGTCAATGCGTGGAAGAAACTATTGCCAATGCCCTGGGCTGCCTACAATTGCTGAAGAAAGACTTATACGAACGAAACTAAACAAGAGTGTTTGTTGTTGAACACGTTGCGTCTACAATGTATCACCTTCCTCGTCGCTATAGCCTTGTTGGTTGAGGCATCGAATAGCAGGGATGCCGACCCCTCCGAAAAATAAATGGTACTTTGAAATATAACGCCACAAAGGCTCAGCAATATTGTTTGCATGTGCGCAAGCAAAAGACAAGTTTCTTGTACTGTAGACCAGGCAGAATAGATCACTTTTGATAGATTAGTTTGCTTTACTAGGAAGTCATGTAATAAGTTTCACATGCACAAGTTGTCAAACCTAGTAAGATAATAATAGTTACTACAGATTTGAAGCAATTCGGTTTCAAAGCATTCTTGTCTTATAGGAAATCTACTGACCCATGCAGCTCGTTATCCCAAGTTCCAACGGGCTTTCCAGATTAGTAAAATTCGTAGGAAGTCCTAGAATTTTTGTGAAATGAAAGGACAAATGATCGGTGCTTAAAAAATGAGCAAGCCTTTCTGCAAGAGCAGCCGACCAGAAAAAGGTTTTCTCAAAATAGGCCATGTTTGTTCTGAGGCGTAAAAATATTCAAGGACCTGTTGACAACTGACCACTATGTTTGCGATGCAAAGGTTTGTTCTCTGCGCAACCAAAGGATATTCGCAGAAATACAGTTATCTTCCCGTAACACGATCTGCACACATTTATTTGTAAATTCTGGAAACAGCATATGGGGAAAGGAATTAAATTAGAGATGCTAAAAAGGACGCAAGAAACGCAATACCAGCACGATATATTAACATGGAATGAATGTACAACTAAAATCAGGCGTCTCCTTGCTTTTCTATCACGGCAAAAACATCCAGTTGGAAAACCTATACTGGAAAATAATGCCCAAGTGCTGTAATACAAAAAGTGTTATTTCGTAATTTTTTAACAGGCAAACACTTTGATTTCTATTGCCACAACTGTCACTTCACCACTGCAAAGATTTTGTCAAAGTGTTTTGCAAAGCTGCAAAATCAAGCATTCCCTAATTTCCATCGCCTCGGTGTTTATTTGCATGCAGTCTGATCAAAGTTTTCTTGAACTGTTGAGCGTTTCAGAATAATAATTGAAGCATTTCATCAGTTGTGAATTCCAAAAATATTATTCTGTGAACAATTATACGAAAGACACCACAAAATTATCCATCGACACATCACAGCAAACCTGTGGGAAAATCTGAGCTTGGTAATAACACATCTTAATGCAGAACCCCCAGTATATTGCATGAGCCAATTCTTTGACCCTTCACCTTCGCACGTGAATTGTGAAGGCATCTGCTTGAAACTCAGGACTACTTACCTGCTTTACTTAACTTACTTAACAGAAAGTAGTGTTTCTGTGACTGAGATACAACGCAACAATTGGATTTATTTTGCAAGACAACTTAATTATCTGAACTGTTAAAACATTTAAAACTCTGTAAAAGCCTAAGGATAAGAATGGGCAAAAGTTTTTTAGTGTTTTCTGTCAGTACCAAGCAAGCAGCCAGCTTCTGAGAGTTATACTTTTTATATCAAACATAAAATATTTTAATATTTTCAATTTTTATTTTTTATGTTTTTAAATGTTCGAACATAGTTTATTTTATCAAGAGGACGGTATTTTATGACATGTTTCTTGTGTCTATCGACAAAAATCCTTTCCCAGCAAAGCATCAGACAATAGGATCTTGCAGAATATACATTTCGCCTACGTAGGCATCATCAACTCTTATTCAAATAGGACGAGGTAGGCATCATTGGCGTTTTTGTTTTTATATAGCACTATTTTGATAATATTTTATACGTATTTATATTGTGTTATAGATCTATATTTGCGTGCTAAGATCACTATGCACTTAACTATCATACTGCATGTTTTTCGAGTAGAAGCGACTTGTGATAAGTCAGTGATACTCGATCAGCACAAAAAATACTAAAAGTGTGCACTGTGTTTACGAGGGCCGCAAAAATGTTCAGCGGACTGCATGCGGCCTGCAGGCCATACTTCTCCCACCCTTTAGACTGTCTCCAACCCTTTTTGAAAAACAATCAGATTCGCATATTTCTGCAAGCGACATCGCCCAAACTAACCTCTCTTGTTTATCTCAGGTTTCTACAGATGGCACAGACACACTTCCAAATTTCGGGACCCGGAGACCACTGGATGTGCGTTCTGTTTGAACAAGGCAATGCCGATAATACGTCACAGGAATTAATCACGTCGCATTATTTGATGACTCTTTATAGATAAGCTTAGTAAGCCGGTGCTACGGAAAACATGAAAAGGAAGGACGAGCTGGCTAGTTTCGATCTCACACCAAGGTTTGCAGACTGTTCAAAGCGCAAGTTGATGCCATTGTTGGAAGTAGCAAATCTCAGAAAAAGAAGAGACTGTTCACATCCCCAGTCAACAGCCTTACAAAAGCCCGACCAATATCTGGTTACCGGCTGTTGTTACGGTTAGTCGCTTTACGCGTTGCTAGAAATATATATACAGTAATTAGAAATATACTTCACAGTCATGGTACAGACTTTAGACCTGTATCATTTTTCTACGTTATTTGCCTTTGGGATAATGAGATTATGCTACAAACCCTTTGCAGAAAAGAAAAACTGCTCAAGCGGATCTCTGCCAGGAAGATGCACTAGTGGGATGATGGCAGTAATGGGATGTAACCCATGCAACTGCCAATTCGTTGTGAATCTGATTTGCATTTGCAAGCTGTCAAAGCATTAGTTTTGGGAAAATATTATTAACACTAATTTGCCAATTTTGCACATTTATTTTTTTTCCAGTCACTCACTTGTTAAAATTTTATGTTTATTTTTTTGATGCCACTGCGTAATAGCAAAAATTTAACTGAACATTGTTTAATTTAGAAACAAGGCAGGTGGAAAACATACGCCGTTGGCAACATTGGCCAAATATGTTCCCAATATCACCCAGGCTTACTGAAATGTTGTAGGCGCACAGGCGGGTTTTTCAACAACTCAGCAATTATTCTCAAGGTCATCTGACCAGAAAAAACGAACTTGCTGTTTTTCGAAAGCTTTTATTTTGTCAAAAACAGGCACAATTTCTCAAAAGAAAACGTGGGAGGTAGCATACTAAAGGCACCAAAATGGCAAGAAAATACAAAAATTACGTCAGTAGCCCTTATAGGCGGTCGGTTGAAAATCAAAATCGGATGCTGCTCAAAGCCTACGGTTCTACGTGCAACAGGAGTAAATTGGGTGGAGACATGAAAATATTCCGGCAGAACTGCAGCACCCCCTATTTTCGTGATAAATTTCGTTTTTAGGTCAGTTTATCGTTTTACTTTGATAATTTTAAACTTGCATTAACAAGAAGAGTTGACAATGTGTCCTCCTCCCCAAAACTTTATACACAAAGCTAAATATAAGACATCCGTTTGGTTTTGTATGAGAAGCACTGCAAATGACGAAGGGTTGGAGTTGTGAGTGCTTGCAGGGCCGGTGTTGTTACAGCAAAGTATTGGAAGAGTTGTTTTTTGTGGCCTGTCAATCGAGCACAGCCAAACTGGAACAATGAGCATGGAGCTGTGGTTTCCGCACAGTACTCTCAGCTTTCGGGATTTTGTCCCTAGATTGAAACTTTTGACCCGTTTTAGAGAATTTCGGAAAAGTTTGAAAATGCGTAAAAATGAATCATTTCAGTTTATTTTGTAAATCATATGGTTCTATTTTAATACGAATCATGGCGCTCCGATTTTATGCTGCACCATCACAGATTTAGGGACGTTTATGTAAAATATGGAATTGTTGGTACTTTTATAGGAATTTTTGCAGTTGCACTTGTGAGAGCCCTGTTTCCGCAGTGCCGGGCTGGCAGTGGCAAGTGCAGTGGTCTGTAACAGTTAGTAGTAGAATCAGTATCACTTTGTTCATTCTGGTGCTGGTGAGAGGCAGCCTACTTACATTGTAGGCCTACTTAAATCTTAAATTCTTAACAGCCTGCTTATATCTTAAATTCTTAAGTTTCGCAATGCACCGTGATATGACATTTTGTATTAAAGTGGAAATGACCCTAGGTGGTAGTGACTACATTTGGTGTGCATTTGTGCCTTGAGCACATGCCTGCAAAATTCCTGACAGTCTCAATGGCTACTTTTCACGACAACAAACAACGCTATACGGCATTTTTAGCATGTTCTTACAACTACCAATCCATCGCAAAACAGCATTACTATCGCTATACATGCAAAATTATTGTAGACGCTGGAAGTAGCCAAAGAAGCAGAAGTTGTCGCTCTTATCTTCACAGCACATGCACATTGTTTCAAGTTAACATGTAGTTTGTTAACTGGCAAACTTCCGGACATCAGAGCATTTTTAAATATTATTTCGCCGTCACTGAAGTCTTTTCCTTTCTCTGTTATTGCTTCACTAAACTTAAAGCTCAATTCAGTCCCAAGCCGAGTGTCGTTTTTTAAAAGGGGTATCATTTTCTATTGCCCCTGCACACGGGTGGATCCAGCCAGTATGGTTAAGGGGCGCGATTTCAGTAATATTTGCTAGTCAAATCTCATAAAGGCTTCGCTACTGTATGAGTGATGAAGTGTACTGCACAACACTCCTGTAACAAAACAACAGACAACAAAATGTCCCTATATGGCGAATGCTGTTTCCCGAATTGTACAAAATCACGGCGAATGAAGTTACTTTCGTAGGTTTTAGGGGGGCGAACGGCCCAATCGCCCCTACCTAGATCCGCCCCTGCCCCTGCAATTACATCTTCAACTGATGGGCTTTTCCAACCCGCAACTGACCTAAAATTCCCTCGTAATATTCTGAATGTCTGGAAACCACTCGTCGTTAAACATCCGGCTTTCATCAAGAATTTTTCGTTTTTTCGAACACGACATGCGTCGCATAAATTTGCCATCTTTGAGACTAAATTGCAGTTAAAATTCCTGCTTTTATGAACTGCAAAGCAAACACTATTATTATCACTGATTGCCAACCTTTGCAACATCCTCTTTCCCTTGTCCTGCTGCAAATTTTTATCACTCTGCCTACCTTCCTAACCCAAAACTTGCAAAGCCACATTCCTCAATTTTTTGTGCTACTCATTTCGCAATTATTTACCACAAGCTTTTGCACTTGGTCAGAGTTTTGCAGCCCTTGAAGTTCACAAAGTTCACAAAGAAGTGTAAACATTTTTTAATTACCTGACAGTGGCACCACAGACCACGAAGCGAATATAAATTTTCGCGCCATTTGTAATTGTTACGCTACAGCCCAGAATAATGATGTCAGGTGAATCAACTGAAATCTTTCGCACTACACTACTCAAACTAAAATCAAAACTAATAGTACTCAGTTCGCACGAACAACTGCCTGTCAGATCCTGACGATTTGTTCGAACAAATTTATACAGCAGAGCTTCTGCAATCTTCGCATACGAATCACAAAGAAAAATTTTACATCACAAAGAACTTGATCTGGGCTGTAGCGTAACAATTACAAATGGCGGAAGCGTAGCAAATAACAAATTGTTTGTAGACTTCAAGGGCTGTAGCGTAACAATTACAAATTGTTTGTGAAATTCTGGGGCTGCAAACCTCTGATCAAGTGCAAAAGCTTGTGGCAAATGATTGTGAAATGAGTAGCACAAAAAAATGAGGAATATAATTTATTTGAAATACCATTTCAAGATCATGAACAATACCACGCGGGCCGCACCAAACAGCGGCGGGCCGAGGGTTGCACATGTCTGTCCTAAACTATGACAACTTGCACTCAGGGCCGTCGCCAGCGGGGGGCAGTGGTGCCCGGCCCCTCCATTTAAAATCGGTGCCCCCCCATTTCACCTTTGGCCCTCCGGTTGCTGCATACATCCAATACTGTATTAAAAATGTGCCCCCACTTTCTGGTTTTTGGCCCTCCTTCTGGTTTTTGGCCCCCCTGCTGCTAAATCCTGGCGACAGGCCTGCTTGCACTTAATCTTTGACAATTATTTCACGCAAATGGTAATCTATAGCAGCATTGTTCTATTAGTTAGTGACAGGGGCGCAGCCAGGATTTTTCTAAGGGGGGGGCTGAAGTTATGGAAGCAAAAGCCTTGTAAAGGAAAAATTGCTTGTGATTAGAATAGTCAAGAAAAGCACTTAATTTGTGGAAAAACAATTGACTGTACT
>Ga0210059_1014199_pt1 | contig 11807 bp, 3 predicted proteins | sample Ectturendosymbi2_FD_188042 | JGI IMG/M metagenome (GOLD analysis project Ga0210059, IMG submission 188042) | Ecteinascidia turbinata endosymbiont from Florida, USA - Sample 2 (SPAdes) (version 2) | ecosystem: Host-associated > Tunicates > Ascidians > Unclassified | place: Key West, Florida... | reverse complement strand
GGAACTGATTCTGTACAAGAATTCAGAAAATTTTTTTTTTCCTGGCACTCTAAAGCAAGGGCGTACGCAAGGGGGGTGGGGTTAACCCCCCCTTGAGCTTGATATTTTGCAAAAACTTTATTACAAGGAGAGTGCATAGGGCTTGATTTTTACAAAAATAAGGAGAGTACGTGTGGAAGAATATGCATATTATGTCAACAAACTTCGCTTGAAAGCATGAATATGTCGTCAAATTGTGACGTCACAAACAGCGCACACCAAATACAAATGACAAACATATGCCACTGAATGAAAACACCCCCATGAAAATTTTCTGCGGACGCCACTGCTCTAAAGAGAAATGAAACAGGTACACTGTTTCTGTACTCAGTGGCATCGTGGATAATAAGGCCCGGGTCTTCATATTTCCGCATACAATGATAGCCACAATTACAGACGTTCATAGGAGCTGAAGAAGGGTAGTCTGAGTGGTACCACTTTTTGGCAATTCCGGCGCATAAAAAAATCTATAACCTTTTTTGCTTTTCCCTCTCTTTTCAGATAAAAATGTATTTGAATGTTTATAAATTACGTGACTACCCCCAAATACTTCGCTTTTCAGAATTCCCCAGTGTGTAGTTCTACAGGAATACAGACATATAGCTTATTTCATTTTTTTCTGTAAAAACGATGAAGTAAAACTCGTTGTTAACGATTTACTGCACTGGAAAGTGTTCAAGGTTAGAGGTGCACCAACAGATGCGCAATCAACAACTCAGGTACAAATCATGTAAACGTTGCCACCACAGACGTTTTTATGCATAAAAAGTAGCTTTTCATAAATTTGCAATTTAAATCTTAAGTACTGAGACACATTTACTACAATTTTTACCGCTTCAATACCAGAAAAGAGTTACATAAATTGGCATGAATAATTTGAAAAAACGATTACAATTTCGATACAAAAATTTTTTTCAATGTTTGAAATGATTTTTGTTCCAAACAAACATATTTACAGCCTTCCTTGAACCACTGCCTCCTACGCCTATAGTTGTCACCAACAAAATTATTACCAAGGGACAATCATCATGTTAAAAGACGATATATGTCCCAACTTGTGAGGTACATTAGAAACACCTAACTTTTCAGCCTTTGACCTTGCTTCTAGAATTATTGCATGGGCTTTTGATCTGTTTATTACCTTTGTGGAAGGACCTAATCCTTTCAATAATTTACCACAGATAAACAGACATTTTGGTTTTAAATGCATTTGATGTTGCTTTTCAGAAACTTTTCATTAGTTAACTGTTCCGTAGGTCAGTTTGTCCCTTGCCTATGAGATTTGAGTCCGATATAACATTCTTTTTCTGTAAACCCTTCGATCAGCCGACTGTTAGGAGGTGGTTAAGTTATAAACCAGTTTTCTTATACAAAAGTGTTTGCATAAAATGTCTTCCTGAGCACAAGTTAGGAAATAAGGTATGAATGACGCATAGGATAAACGAGTTAGTTTTTTCAAACCGGAAATCCGTGTGTGTCAGCTTCTCATCATCTATGCCACATCTCTCAAAATCATGAAAATGCTTTACATGTAACGAGCATTTTGCATGAACTTTAAAATAGACGAGTACTCAATACACCAATTCACTTTGCAGACATTCACCAAAGTTTAGGAACACCGGGAGTTATTGGAATTGCGGTGACTACAGCATTTCTTGTCGTCTCTCTTTGCTTCTGCTGCCACAGACGTCAAAAGAGGTGCTTTGCCTGTGTGGAACTTCGGTTCAGTAACGTAACTTATTTGTTAACTTTTTGACCCACATGAACCTGCACAAAAATCAAATCGCTTCGGCCAGCTGCTTACAGCCAACGACTGCACCCAAAACTATAAATCCTTTTCGCAACGAGTTTACAAAGAAACTTGTCTGAAACACGATCAAGGTTGGACTTCCACTCGATGGCTAATCTACTTTTAAGTTATTCATTTGTCTTTCAAACCAGATAGATTCAAATGCAGGCATCAAAATGTTAGAAAACGGTAATCGTAAGCGCTGCAACTCTGTATATGAAAAATATTTCATCGTTCTCACGCACACACCACAAAGCCTTTTCCCACGCCAGGAGAATTGCTGTCCGAATTCTCAAATCACGTAACCACAAGCTACTGGTCAGCCAGCCGTCAAGCTAAGTTGTAGTCGTGAAAAAGCAAGTTGAAAGTATTTGAAATTGCAGCAGGAAATTCGCAGCTGCGTTCAATAACTCGTGAAAGTGTCCTCCTTGAATGCAATTTAATGCTAATTGCTTTCTTTTTTTCAATCGAGAAAGCGATAGGATTGCCATAAATATAATAAGAAAGCATAGAGAGAGTTGGCCACTGACCGCAGGTATAGATAAGACTTCCCGAAGACATTTCCGGTTTTAGCGCTCCGTAAAAGATATGTGCGAAGTCTGAATCGTAGGCTACAGCCAACCTGTAGCTTTTAATTGTTCGAACCAATTTGGTTTCTTTTTTGTGAACGTAACACTTGAAAGTTGTTCTGTAATTGAAATAAAATAATAAAAGTTCCTTGTCAGAGTAAAATTGCTAAGGATAACAAAGGCAGTAGCTAGTCACAAGCAATGTCATCATAAACGGTCAAATTGACATGTGCTTCTTAACATGCCTTCTAATTTTAATTCAATTTATAAAGTTTATGGAAAACAAAGCAATGGAAGGTATAGGTGGATGAAATGCAAAATGCAGTTGGGCTAGAGGCTTGATGAATAAAAACATTCAATTAAAACAATTGAATCGAACGTTTGATACGAATTTGAAAGGCTTTCTTGACGTAATCTTTGCGTTAATATTTAACACATCCACCCATTCAGTAAATACAATCATGAGTTTTTCTAAACAACTTCCACAAGTAAGTCAAACAACTCGCCAACAAAGCTCAAAACCTTATGTTTTTTGGCGAGTGAATGATCAGACTCTTTTGTGATGACGAACAGTTTGACAAAATTTGAATTGTTTGACCACGAGACAAACGATCAAAAAGTACTAATCAGGAAATATTTCAAAAAATTCACGTGGTAATGCTCTCTGTACAACATGATTGGAAGGCGCAACTGCAAAATCGTTGACAGTATTAAAAGAGTTGACCCCAGGTTACATAGACATGGGTGCCCAAAACATCGTTTACCACATCACAGCGGATGAAGCCATTGCCCCTGGAGCTCGTCATGGTGTTACCTAAGACTATCAGAAAGAAGAAAAATTATGCAAGTCAACCTATGCGCGTGTATCAACCAAAGAAGTGAAAAGATGTAAGCACACCGACATAAAGTTGATTTCATGTTAGCAATCTTTAGCTGTTGGTAACTGGATTTGAAACCGTGAGAGCGGCGCAGTCAAGGTTATCTGTTCTACCCAAAATATCACGAAGACGAACGTCAGCCTCGACCTGTCCAAAAGATAAAATACAACCTACAGGACAGAGACGTATGCAGCATATAGTAGAAGACCATTTATTTCTGCATATTATTGCAGTTTTTACTAGAATGCTCTTCGAATATCTCTCTAGCACTACCTGGTTGGTGAGTTGTAACTGATAACGTCCGCACCACTTAAATGGCTCACGCTGGCGTTAAGAGCTCCGGTGGGCGTATTGTTTCAGAAGCCAATAGAGCACAAAAACATTGACACGGGCAAACATATGTAAAAGGCGCTGCTGGCCATTGGCCACTCCAACGCAACAACTTTCAACGAAATAACGCAGTAAAGTGCTTTGGTTAAACTAGCATTGCTAAACGATTCGTACTAAGACACTCACTTCGTCACAAACAACGGTTTCTCAAGTTTTATTTCTTTAAAATCCATTTGCTTATTACGCAGCTGATTAGCTTGAAAAAATAATTGGTCACATGGTCTTATTTTAGTTTCAATTTAATGGTTGCGCACCGCTGTTTTTTCAGCAAAACCGGGCTGAAGGTCACTCATCATCCTGCGCCTAAAAGAGTTAGCACTAAACCTCAAAGGCCTATAAAAGAATCACTTTGTCGTCGTTTGTGGAGTTGGATGTTTCGTCGAAAACGGAAGAATGGTTATTTTCCTGTAGCAAGCCGAGGCCCCGGTTCCAGCTCAGAAAATTCGTTAAAGCGACGAGACAGATTTGTGCCATACATCACCGTGGAAACTGATGATTCGGAGGAAGATGAACTGTTTTCATCTGAAAGTAGCGCTGTACCGCCTTCAGCAGCAAGCCGGCAAACTGATTCAAGTAGCACCATTACATCCTCCACCAGCGACCTGGCACATGGAGCGGAGCAGTTCAAAGAAAGGTACTGATATTAACAATTTTAGTATAATTCGGCAATTGTCTGGCTAGACTTGAGTGCGTGAGTATGCCTGGGCTGATGACAACATACTGTTGCAGTTGACTGCATTGCCTTGAACTACTCAGGCAAGCACAAGCGAAAGATGGCAATTCGGGGCATTGACTAACAGGAAAGCAACCAGCAGCAATAGAGCTCCCTCACTGAGTTCACTCTAATACTACAAGGTTGCACTATCATTATATAGGGATAAGAGAATTACGATAATTCGCTTGTGGTGACTATCACAGCGACCATGAGCACCATCTCGCGGTGACCATTTATTTACATGTGGCGCCATCTTCTGCCGCCACAATACATATACAATAGCTACCAGGCAGCCACATCTCCGTTTACTCCGATTGCTGAAGTCGACATAGACTTTTGTCTTTATATTTATTGGAGCTTTACGTGACAATAGTGTAAAGCTAAGTATGGTGCAAACCAAACACAAATTCGTTTGACAGTCTTGCGCAATTTAAGACCTGCAGTACGTGCAAGATGTTTTTTTAATGCTCCTATCAAGCAATCGCCAGGATTTCACCAAAAAACGATCTCGTTGAGTTTGATTGCCTCTGATGCTGAGTTGACATTACCCGTTCGAATAATAGACAATGTTCCATTCTGTAACTTCCTTAGCCTCTCATCACCTTATTCTCAGTATCTCGGACTTGCATATCTCCAACCGATCAAGATAAGCAGTGGGGAAGCCAGACAGAGAAAGGGCTTTAACCCTGCTCAAGTAACCTCTGCCCGATTTGGGCAAACGGTTTTTCTACATAAGTTAAAAATTAGTTAACGTTCACGTAGAAAGCTGGTTCTTTCAGTAGCTGCGTTTTTTAGACGCTCTTTCGGGCAGTCCTATCGAAATCTGCACAAGTTTTGTAGTTTTCGATGGGGAACAAAAATTTGCCCAAATTGACCCATGGTTACCTGAGGTGTAACAAAATTCCTACACAAAGATCCCTCCTAAGGCAACCTTGACCAATTTGGGCAAAATAAATTGGTGGATGTAGGTTCACTAGTGAGCCACGCCATCAACCTTTGACCGAAGCCAGCACGGGAGTAGATCACACAAGTGCAAGTCCTGACGACGCAAATCAATTTGGCGCGAATGGCTCCTGCTAAGCTCGTGGTTTTCACTGAGAAACAGGCAGGAGAACGTGTGACCACGCCTTCTCCGTCAGAGGAAAGAAATTTGGAGCCAGAAAGGGCATGCACCTTGTGTGTGCACTTGTGGTAAAAGGTCAAAGCATTTTATCGAGGATGATGAGCCTTGTGCTTCTCCGTGCCGAATCGAAGTTTCTAGAACTTTGGCTTAACCAAAAAAGGCTTGTTCTTATTGTGCGTGCACTTGCGGTAAAAGGCCAAAGCGTTTTATTGAGGACATGAACTTTGAGACCACACAACGCTGTGGAACCTGTCCACCATCAAACCAGAACGAAACGAGGTTCACGTGCCAAGTGGCAACGATGGGGAGCACTTGTCTGCATTGATCGCTTTCAAGTTTTGTGCAACGATTACTCACACCCCTGAAATACTAACCCTGGGTGATTCTACCCAGGCAGGAGTGGTGGCCACGCAGTCCCTAAGTGAAAATCACCAGACGTTATGGTTAGTGTGAGTTCGGGGTGAAAATCACACCACGTCATGGTTAGAGTGAGTTTTTTGTTTCCCTGTTGATGCCTTGACATTGTAAACATTGACAAAATTCCACTCATTTAGTTTTCAAATTTTAGTTTGGGGGGCTTGGTGCACTGTTTGGGGGAGATTAGCCCACCCAACCCCCCTGTGGCGACGGGACTGGCCGTATGTGAGGCATGAAAGTCAAAAGCAGTGCCGCGATCAATCTGATTGCCCAGCAATTGTCGCAAAGTATTTGCCCATTTTGGACAATTTACCTTATGTACCTGATTTTCGTAAAAAATTTGCCCATTTTGAGCAAGGTTGATTGATGTGGCTGAAAATTGCAATGAAAATAGAAAACTTTCATGTCTCAACCTAATTTACTTTTGTTGCAGATAGAACTACGAACTTGAAATGAGGTTCTGTTTAAACCTTAAACCAATCACCAATGACGTCTACTGGCGAAATTTTTGGATTTTTCTTTACTTTTTTGTTCATTTGCTAAGAGCACTTCACTCATTTTTGTTTGGGAAACTGCTTTTGTTCTTCATCATATAAAAAGTTTTCCAAAATCAACACGTTGTTTTTTTCTGATCGGATGAGCCTGAGAAGACTTGCTAACTTGTAAAAAAACCGCGCGCGTGTCTAAACCTGTCAGTTAGTCCAGTATAAGCGAATAAACAAAATCTGCCCATTTTGGGCAAGGACCACAAAAGTGTTTGTGTTTAGAGGTTACCTGAGCAGGGTTAAGAAATAGCAATACCGCCCGTATCCTGCGCTTTGCGAGTTGAATTGTCATTCAGACAATTGTATTTTTCGCAAGATGTGGAAAAATGCGTGATTCTACAAAAAGACTACGAGGGTTGGCGAAATGACCGCGAGGTCAACATGAATATTAATATTTTGGAGTCACTACACCTGTAAGCATAATTTGCTAGTAATATTTAGTTTAACGTCTTGCAAAGTGACAGTTTTCCGTGAAAGTTTGTTTAGTTTAACACCATGCACTTCCTCCTTAGCATGAAGTCTTTCGAAATTTTTATTTAGCTATAGTCTATGCGTTTCGTTACTGTCAAAGTTCATGTTTCCATACTGCCAGCACAGGACGTTTTCCAAAATATAATTTTGCTTACATTTTATAGTTGATGATGTGTTATGTTTGTAAATGGCCAGAAACAATTTTTTCCCATCAAGTTGCTTTGAAACTACTGTACCTCTGAAGTGGATTGCAAAAGATTTGCTGAAAAGCCGTGGTCCACATTCACATTTTGGCATCAAATATGACAAATTTCATTTACACTCGTTTCTAAGCAGTACTTATGGTCTGTTTTGTTTACACATTTTACCACCGTTGCAAAATATCTTAAAGTTTTGCGAGGTCAACTTTTTATTAAACTTTGTGTTACCTACACGCAATTGCCCGACAGCAGCAAGAAATATTCCATATTCCTCAATTGTTCAATAAACGTTTGTCTTTTCTTAGAAGCCAGTGTTACGGAGATGACGCAAATGTTAAGTAAACAACCTTAAAACCAAACCAGGGAACTCTTCGCAAAGACCAAATTAATACTTTCTTAGGCTCAACTAGATCCAGGAACGTAAAACTTCATGCAGTAAAATTTAGCTTACAAACTCTAGACAGAACTGCTCACACGCCACGCAATTTTATCAAGCCTTAATATTTCGTAAGAATTCCAAAATCGAATACGATAGTCTATAACTATTTTTACAAGTATGTTCATTGGTACTGTGCATACAAGTGCAGTTGTACTTCAGCAAAATCCAAGGCTATTTGGTAAGAAAACGTCGCAGAAGAATTGGTAAGGGCGAAGTCGAAAAGGAACATGTAACGTAGCTTATGCTGCTAGTTGCAACTTGCAGCCTTCAACATCTACTGTACGAGTTGAACCGTACTTTAATGCGTCCAGTGGCGTAGCCAGCCCAAAATTTTGGGTGGGGCCAAAAATTTGTGGGGGCCAAAATGTTTGACTTTAGGCCAGCAACGGTATTTTTGTATAGGCTGCTTTTCAAAGCACAATATGACTAGATATGCTCAAAATTTGAGGGGAGACATGCCCCCTCCTGGCTACGCCTATGAATGCGTCACGCAAAACTTCGTTCTAATTTTGTTGAAAACTTTCTTGATCTTTTTAGAACTGCGTTTGCCGACGAAAGCGAAGAAGAGCGACCAAGGAAGAGCAACTTGAAAAAGATAAAAAAACCTTCAACCGTCGAAGGTCTGATCAGCACCGTTGTGACAAACACACAACAGTTGGCGAATGCGGCGAAAGAACGCACACGAAGTTTAGCCAGCGTGGCGTTCGGAAATTCGGACGGACTCGCTAATGCAGCCAAGGAACACACGAAGTCTTTTGTGAGTAGGGCAAGCAAAACTTCACATGCCTTGAGCGAAAACGCCAGAAAACAAAGAAGCGTTTTCAGAAACAGGTGGGGAAGATTTCGAAGATGGTTTGTTGCGATGGTAATGCGCTGCTGCATCGGAGAAGATGAATTGCAAATTGTTATCAACCGTAATCATGATGACTTGAATGGTCCTCATCCGTCCAGCAGGCTTGCTTGCTTTAGTGACAGCACTGACAGCGAAAGTTCGGAAGCAGGTGAGCTTTTGAAGGAGAATCAAGAAACTAACGCACAAGACAGAATCCGGAAAAAAGCTGACCCTAGAGGCAGCGCATCCACTGATGTTAGAAATGCTTACTTCCACAATTACAAAGACAGTTTTGTGAACACGAGCAAAATAAAGGAAAAGAACGGTCGAAATGGAGGCTCTGAAAAAATTGACGCGGCAGAATCCAGATTTAGCCTGGAGGTTAGCAACCCAGATGGTTTGGATCTGGAGCGCAGCGGCAGTACCAGCCGCTCCAATGAATCCAGCAGCGGCCAACTATACGAAAACAGTGGTTATGAGCCAACAAGTGCTTGCGGTAGCGGTGCAAGTACAATAAGAGCCAGCATTGGCGATCACACTGGTAGCAACGGTGCTGATGATGACCCTAACTGTTGCGTTGAAGAGGATTCAGTAGTGACACCGAAAGGAGACATCAGCGGAAGATTTGAGATAAGATCGTTCCCGGATGAAGAAGAACGCGTGCTTGTTGCCCCCGTTCCAGATCCTGTTGCTCTTCCACACACCAGGGAGCTCCACCCACCATGTTCCTCCTACAGCCCCGAAAAAAACTGTGGTTTGCACAGCCTGCAATCACATCTCGAAAATTCGTCAGCAACAGATCCGGTTACGACGCCATACGCATTTTCCGTGGACTCCTGCTCTAGTTTTTCCAGGCAGTCATCAAGGCGTACCTCAGTATACTCTGTCGTCACAAAAGAACCGTGCGAAAAAACAAGTGTCGGGCTTCCGAACTTAGGTGATGGAAGTCGAAATTCACATGAGTCAAGATTGCAAAAGTAAGGGCATTCATATTTGGTTTTAGCTACGGAGAATTGATGTTGGAGGCATGGGCGGCGAAAGGCAGGCATGGTTTTCGCAATTTGATACTTTCCTATTAACTTTTTAGTTGAAAAGTGTTTTTCTCTTGGTTTCGATTTGGTAAAATGAAATTTCATCACTGTTGCCCTCCCCCTGGAAAAAATCCTTCCGATCCCCATGACTCTGGTTGCATTTTGAACCTTGTTTTGATGATTTAGACCGGTATGGTCCAACTACAGGCCCACGGGCCACATGTAGCCGGCGAAACCATTCAGGAAAAGTCTACAAATCTTAAATTTGTTGAGAAACGTGTGAGATTACATTTGTTTCACTGACTTCAATTGCTTGCGCTGGATAAAGCGGATTTGCACGAGAAAAATTAATATTACCCTTCTGAGCACCATTTTGTTTTATTAATTTTGCGATCAAATTAGAAGGCGCAGCCCGCCGCTAACTTTCCAGTGGGTCACCTGTCTGGATAGCCTGTGTTTTTTTGCGGCGTTCGTTGTCTTGAAGAGTACATCTGGCGCAATGAACTCAAAACTGCCAAATAAATCCTATCTATTCGCTACACGCGGCCTACTCGAAGTGGTCCCAAGTACAGCCACAATTCTGCGTCGCCCTGAGCCAACTAAAGAAAGAGTCGAACCGATGACCCTCAGCGTAACATAATAACAATAGATCTTCCCCACTTGAATAGGCTAATTCTGCTATTGGTGTTACGAATTCAACGTTTTATGTGGCGTAATAACATCGCCACATTACTTCCCCCTTTCACGAGCTCTAGACGACCTTTATGGGGAGATTCCAACCACCGACACGTTGGGAGCCATTTGTTACATAAGCGACTTCTAACAATGCTTTTGAACCTGATGAACACTTGGTTGTAGTTGCTAACGGTGACGACGAGAGTGATCTCGTCGGGTGATCTCAATTGTTGCTGGTTGCTATCCTGTTAATATAATCCCCCTTTTAATAGAAATGTAGAAAAGTAACGGTTACAGGCTGCAGAGAGCTTCTGGAAATCTGTCAGCAAAAATAGATTTACCAAACTGAAAAATTTCGCACTAAAAATGCACTCGATGTTTAGAAGCACATAGTATACGTTTGTGAAAGTACATTTTCTACGATGAAGCAATTCAAATATAAAAACAGAAATCGGATGGCAGTCGAAACACTGGACGATAGTCTCTGACTTCCCTCACCAACACTGGTACTGATAAAGGACCATAGTGTCAGAGAAGCCTCGATCACAGGCATCCCACTGATAGAGATTTGTAATAAATTGTTATTTGGCATTGTGTGATAATTTCAATGACGAAGTTATCTTCCCTTTTCAGTTTCAAATGTCGTGAATCTGTTGTTTTATACATCATTTCATTGGAAGTGGCCCTCGAGTTATCGCGTTTTTGTAAAATGGCCCTTAGGTCAAAAGTAGTTGGACCACGCTGATTTAGACAAAATGGAGCTGTTGAGGGATTTCAAATGCTTATGCCAGCACTAATAAAGGGATGAATGGCAAAATACCTCAGCATGCAAAAATTCATTGTATATTTTTAGGGCGACTCCTCGCGATCTTCGCAACGTCCTCAGCCGCACAAGGGACAGCTTCAAAGCAGAAAACCAACGCATGGATCGATTGTTACAGAATTGGGAGAAAAGATCATCTTGCCTCACAATTAACGAAACTTCGTCTAGACATCGTGCTTTCAACGACAGAAAATATGCCACGTCAACTTCAGGTTTCTTTTCTTGGAACTTATGTTTTTCGAAAATGTTTTGTTATTTAGTTCCAGCAGAATCGCCGATCAATCCTATTTTATTAGAAATGCCAAGAGTAGCAAGAATCACAACACATCTTAGTTCAGAGGCACTGATGTGTCAAAACTTTTCAAATATATTGGCATATGTCCGTGTCTACAGTACCTTGTCGTTACCAGAGCCTATGAGAGGCGAGTAAAAAAGGTACACCGTCAGTGGCGGAACTGAAGGGAGGCAGGGGGGGCTGCCGCCCCCCTTGGCCGGTCATTTCGAAGTTTTTGGGCCCCCTGTCACCACATTGTTAATTTTATTAAGTGATCTTTAATCGACATTGCCGCAAGACGCTGTGTTGTTTTGATGATATTTGGCACTTTAAACTATAAAAACACTCTTTTTCTGGAAAAGTACAGGAAAACAAGTCATCATTTTTTCAATTTGGAACATCGCAACCAGACATTGTTGAAAAATTCTGCATAAAACATCCATGTCGAAGTGTCTTAACCGGGGACCTTCTATGCATTCGTGGGGCCCCACGCATGGACTCAAGGGCCCTACAAGTTGCTACAACTTTAATAGAGGGGCTCTGCGCATGCACTCATGGGGGCCTCACGCATGCAATCAAGGGGCCCTGCACACGCAC
>Ga0210059_1014198_pt1 | contig 11807 bp, 5 predicted proteins | sample Ectturendosymbi2_FD_188042 | JGI IMG/M metagenome (GOLD analysis project Ga0210059, IMG submission 188042) | Ecteinascidia turbinata endosymbiont from Florida, USA - Sample 2 (SPAdes) (version 2) | ecosystem: Host-associated > Tunicates > Ascidians > Unclassified | place: Key West, Florida... | reverse complement strand
TGTATCGTAGCGTTGGGTGTACGTATTTTCCTCCGATAGCCTAACTTGGAGCTCTAATAGTTTATATTCAGTGCATTGACACATAAAATAAGAAGAGTGGATGTATAGAAAAATGTGCATATTATGTCAACAAACTTCGCCAAAACGTTGGTTTGGAAACAGGACTACGACGTCATTTTGTGACGTCACAAATAGCGCACACCAAATACAAATGACTACCCTATGCCGCTGAATGAAACCCCCCCCATGAAAAGTTTCTGCGTACGCCACTGTGGAGTGGTAACTTTTACCTTGCGCAAAAATTTCACACATCCATCCTGTTATAAGTATAATTGAATAATGCATGAAGAAAATGCACTAATACTACCAACATTTATTTTCTAAATCTCTGCAGGTATAGGACAAAGGAAAACATTGATGGCTCAAGAAAGTAAGGAAGACTTCCCCACATTTATTTAAGCATTTAGTTCTGACTCGAAAAGAAACTGAAAGCAATTGAGGTAACATTGCACTAGCAGCTATTGAAGCATACAGCAAACCGTTCAAGTACACACATATACATTGGTGTTTACAATACAATTCTCTCAAACAAAACCAATTTCTCACAGAACTGTTTGAATAATGGAGTTACCCTAGGGCCAAGTTGAGCTTTGTAAGAACTTATTGTTTTCAGATTTTCATTGTCCATAAGTACAGGTAAACATGCCTTTCATCTCCAATAAATACTTAGAGAAATACCAAACCAACCATAATGTTTATGATGAGACTAGAATGAATGAAATATGCAGTATTGACTCACACATTTTAGTCAGAATTAAATGTTGGCTTAAGCTACAATCACTACACTTTTGGCAGTAAAAACGTAAACAAATTAATTTTACAAAACTACAAATCTTTGGTAGGCTATTTGCTTAAAAATTAGGTTTATTGCAATGGCATTCTTGTCATGACTTTCTGTGCATGGTATATTGCTTTAAAAGCAAGAATGGTAGGCTACCAGTTAAACCTTGCAACTAATAGCAAAATTATTCATGAAAGTAAGGGCTCTATATTATTGATTTGCAACCTCTGAAGTTTTGATTGAGGCACCCACATCTTTTTGAAGAGTAATGGGCACCTTGTCCATGTTACCTTTGGTCATCTTATCTTTGTCTGGGGCCCATTGTTCTTTGAATGTACAGTAGACAGGCTGTTTATGTTTAAACAAAGACTAATAGGCCTCCTTATTCTTTGGTTAGGGACCCTAGCATCTTGGTTGAGGATCTTTTACATTTTGACTGGGGCCCCTTGTCCTTTGATGATACAGAAAAGCTATTTATGTTTCATAATTTCAGTTTGGCTTCTTATGTTCAGGTTGAAAATCCAGATGTGTTAAAACATGTTATTAATAACAACATAGAACAAACCAAATGAAGTTTTGTTGTGTAACCATTATGATAAAAATACAATCTCATAAATTTTGAAAACGCGTAAACTAAAAATGGGGTCCCCACAAAGCGTGTAAACTAAGTTGAGTTGAGTTGATTTTATTTGGCGATAATTAATATTCAGCTAGAAAAAACACAAATTAGTGCAAGGACGCCAGGGCATTGTAGGTACCGGAAGGTTGTCGAGTCGATGCCCCTCAACAGTTAAATTAGTTTTGTTACTGTCCAGTTTCAACTCGTGGTGGTGCATATATGTGGGAAGGAGCTGCCAGATGATCAACACAGTTGCGCAGGGAGTGCTGGGTCGCAACCGGTCTCTCTCGGTGGAACAGGTGCTCAGATCCGCAAGGATCTGGGCGTGGCAGAGAAAGTATAAACCCAGCTAAAATGAAACTCTGCCTGGGTGTAAACTAAAAATGGGGGCCTAAAAATGTAAACTAAAAATGGGGTCCCCCACAAAGCGCGTAAACTGAAAATAGGGGCCCCCATTTTGCACACCCTGCACGTTCACTAAGACCACTACTGCCCATTAGCTCAAGGGATTATGACCTATAACAATGCAATTCTGCAACAACTCACTCCGCCAACGGGGACAACGCAGCGTAGAACTGCATCACTACGTGATGCCGGCGGCACGACGCGCCTCAACAAACCATGGTATACCCAGCTCTAGCGCAGAAACTTTGGCAAAATACCAGCTATCTACAGCGTGGTGGAATAAACAATTGGCTTTGCGCGGTCATGACATTTTTCCTCAACGGTACAAGATTTGCAGTCCAAATTTTTGGAGGACAACGGGGTCTTTCGTGCATTCCTGGCTACGCGCTTGGCAACATTGACGGATGACTGTGTGATTTTGACACTTTTGTTGCAATTGCAAACCCGTAGAAAGCTCACACCAGCCACGAAAAGACAAATTTGGTATGGATAGCGGAATCTGCAACCAACAGCAACAGCAAAATGCCTAGCTTATTGGTTGGAGCAGGGCCTCCAAACCTTTTCGTCAGAGGGCTACCTAAGCTTCTACACAACAGTTCGAGGGCCGGACATCTTATATAATGTGATTTTTTTGGATATGTTACATTCTATCAAATCAACAAATTTATCGTAAATATATTATTTTTTCATTATTGACGAAATGGAGCCGAATGAAATGGCTTCCCGGGCTGGATTTGGCCCGAGGGCCGCAGTTTGAATACCCCTGGATTAGATCATTCCGCTTATATCACATAAATTTGAGCAGAAAATCAACCTTCTGCAGCAAATTTTAATTTTCTTACTGCTGGTTGTGGTGTTGGCGGAGATTCGTGGTTTTAAATTGGTTGTAGACTGATTCTGACCAGTGTTTGCTTGCCTGTATAGAAGCAGATCCATTGCCAGATCAACAGCGTTGGGGGTGACTATAGGATTGTTTGGGGGGATTCGTAGTACTACACAACGAATTGGAAAATGACTTTAACGGGGACACTAGAGCTTGCGTTTGCAGGTATTGATTGTAAATTTTGAGGCTCAACACGCCTGCACCCATTTCTTTTGAACAGTGTCCCAACATTTTTCATAACATGGACTTGTGGGATTGATGTTTTTTCTTCACATCAGCAGTCCAATTTCGAAATACGTGAAACGGTATTTAAACACTTGATTGAAATTCTACCTTTATTAGTGGCGTTAAATGTATTTGAATGCAATATTCTTTTAGGCCCAGTGCGCATCTATCATGCGATTATGAGATCGTTTTTCACGATAGCCAGCAGAGCTACCTAAAATGGGAGTAATGTCATAGCAAATTCCTTTCATTCATGTTTTGTTTTTAAATTGTCTTTTCAGCAATGAATATGTTTTCCATGTACATAACTGCACAAGCCCAAGCGTCGTCTAACTGCACAAGCGTCGTCTGGAAATATGATCGTAATTTATCTATTTACTAAACTCCTATCGTAGGACTTGAATTGTCACTTCAAGAAGAAACATTCTAATTCTAGCCATACGTTTCAGACATTGTTTTTCTGATCTGCAAGTAGCTAAAATAGCATCAAACACTAGTGTGCATCATGCTTTAGGCAGGGTAAACACCTGGCGATGCCAATGTGGTTGGAAAGAGTCATTTGAGTGTAGTGCACATTGCATACATCCACCCGCTTTCCTGTTTTATGGCATTATTCTGTTAAATGAACTGCACCAAAGTTCCGTCTTCCACCGGCCAGGGTAGACTACTGTAGTTTCTAGAGAAAAGTTTTAAATCGAAGTAAGATTTTCTCTTGGTTTTCATCGTCACAGGCAGTCCAAGTCGCAATGTTAATTGGATCGCGGCAGACCCCGGATGTCTACAACTGCTGCTGCCATAGCTGTGGCATCCACTGAGGTATTTGTTGCTCTTGCCACAACCTGAGCAAAACTTATCAACTAAAAACTCTTCCAACGGATTAATCACTGAGAAAAAAAATCATCCATTGAATCAGAACTTATGCTTCCTACCAGGGCCGCAACCAGCTCTTCATTTCGGGGGGGGGGGAATTTTCATAAATTTCTATTCGATGACGCCATCGTGCTTATTCAACCGTGGTACAACTTTTTCGCAAAGGGTCACAGATAAAGTTATCTTTGCAACATTTCCGAAAATGAGAACTTTTCAGTTTTGATCAAGTTCCAGACCGAACGATCAGGACAGAGTAAAAAATGGTATCCTAACCTATACAAACACTTGGTTCCATGCTCAACTAGTGCAGTCATGGCTTAGTGTGGCAAATGTATACGCTACTAGTAAACCTTCCGATTTTCGTCTTGTTTTAGCAAATTCATCAAATCCATTATCTAGATCAGTGGTTCCCAAACTTTTTTATCCGCGGGATACTGCAAGGTTATTTTAAGTAGTGGACAATGAGCTCCCGCCAGAACTGTCAAGTAAACATAAACGCTCTTTTCACCCAAATTGGCGTTATTAAGGTTTCGTACTGTAAACAAAATTATGCACAATAACAGTAACCACAAAGCATAAACAATTCAACAACAAACACGTCATATCACACTTTTTGCTTAAAACTGGAAAGTATAACTCGTGGAACCCTTTAGATTTGTCAATGGAAACGTGGGGTTTCGCGGAACCCATTTTGGGATGGCTGATCTAAATTTTTGGAACTTCAGTTGAATATATTCGCTGTGAGATAATTTACGCAGACGATATTGCGAGTGGTGAAGTTGTCAAATGCAAGAGACCGGTATGAATGTTACGATATATATAACCACTGATGCTATTTTTTCAATCGTTGATACGAGACTTCGTCTGGCAACTGAAACACTCTTGAAAGGAATGCAGGCAGGAATACAACTTAAACTTTCTTACGAATGGTTGGGCCAGGCTCGCCACCAGATGTGGGTGGGCCTCGCCACTTTTGCCATTGCTACTTACACAACACCTAATAATTTGAAGCCCTTGTGAGATTCGAATTTTCCTTCCTTGCAACGTTAGAGCTTGACTGTGAAACCCCAGCAACGGTTAAGTAATGAACATAAAATGCAAAAATTCTTGAATAGTAGTATACAGCAACCCCAGGCAAACATAAAACTAACACACTGCGAACACAGTGTGCTGTTTCTGTCACCAGGCATAGTCTCCTGGCTACAAACTTTGTTCCACTGGTGTGATAAAAATACAGTATTTTTATTGTTGACGTTTCGAGAGTCTGTATGCAAACTCTCTTCCTCAGAAGATAGGTAAGAAACAAAATCAAAGCACACGTGCATTTCTGAAATCAAAAATACACGAACGAAAAGATAAAAAATACCTTAGAAATACCAACATTCTAAACTATCTCCCAAGTTTTGACAAGCCCAGAATATTTGTGGTTAAATAACATCATTTACGAAATTTTCGGTCAGATGGCCTGTCTCAAGATAAATCTGGTAAGGAGATAATTGACCAGTAGGACGAAGAAAAATTGAAATAAGACTTCTTAAAAATTAGAATTTAAAATTTCATCTTTATTTTTTGAACGTTTCTGCATATGTCAAAATTGCTCTGCAATCTTTTGAAATTTTCGGGGGGGACAAATGCTCCCCACCTGGTTGCGCGCCTGATTCCTACTAAGTATAGGGAATATGTACTCTCATAAGATCACAGCGTCTGATTCTTTGCTGTGAAAGAATTCCTTTCGATAGATAGCAAAAAATATCTGCCGAAAATGTGTCTCAATTGTAATGACCAGGTACAGAAAGTAATGATGGTTACACATGTTTTTGCACAGTTTGTCTTTCATAATTTTAAACAAACTCCGCGCGTATGCTATATTTATCTTAGAACAGGAATCGGCAGCCCGCGCCTCGATAGACGTCTGCGGGTCTTTCATTCCTCTGCTTTGGCTCCTTGTGACTTTTCATTTCATAACTTCGTGGAAGACTCAAATAAACATTGAGCGTTTTATTTGAAATTAACCTTCAATCGTGTTTTTTTGCGGAGACATCAAAATGTTTTTTGTTGTGTGTAGAAATAAAATTTGGTTTTCTGTGTTGCATAGTGGTTCTTAATCTGTGGATAATTACCCCCAAAGGAGTAATCTGACACTTTTAAGGGGTAATATAGATTATCGCTTTTTGGTTATGTTGCACTAAAATATTTTCAACTTTGTAGAATATACGGTAGAGCTTCGTGCTCATTCATAGATTCTATTTCAATAACAGCTGATGATGCTTCCGTAGAAGAAATACATACTCTGTAAGATCTAGTGTCTGATTCTTTGCTGGGAAAAGATTTTTTCGATAGACAGCATCCATATGCTGATTCGTGTCACCCAGTGGCGTAGAGAGGCTAAGTGCCTCCCGGGGCCGACCATAAAAGTGCCGCCCTTTCCATCTCTCAAATGCTCTTACAAGAATTTGAAATAAAAGAAGATCATGTTTCGTGCTTATTTAAAGATATAAGGATTAATAAACCATTTTGAAGATCACAACCAAACACTCACAAACTGAAATGGATCTTGTTCTTTATTGTCCATTATGAGTCTTACTTTTTCTCTGCTTGTCGCCACTTTCCTCATTATTACTTTTCCTACTTTTTTTGCTTTATTTACTAATGCATGTATGGACCCAACATGTCTCGTAAAATATTTTCCCTGTTGGCTTTTAGTCTCCGCTAAGCCCACCGCATGGCCCTTTAATAGTTGCTCAGGGTTTTTTAAGGCTATTTAAGGACCCGATTCGGGTCCGTAGAATCAGATATAATTATCATCGGGTCCCTAGAATCAGAGAAATCGGGTCCCTATAGGTCCATACTGGGTACCTAACATTTTCCTTTAAAAAAAAGTGGTTTACTCATTCCAGGGGATCAAACGAAAAATTATGGGATGTGTTAACGGCATACCTACTTTGCAGATGTAAACATTTAGGTATGTTATTTAGTGTAGTATCCCTGTCTAAAACTAAAAAATATATATACTGCATATAGCAGGCTATAATATTAATTTCATAATATGATTTCAGTGATTTAAAGGATGTTTCATTGTTCACTTCCCGTTTCAGTAGTGGTTTGATTCTCTTAGAGTATATAAAAGGTTTCAAATGTTAACTCTGTCGGCACTTGCGTGGGGCCTTCTGTAGATGCGGGAGCCATTTTGATAAAATAGGTCAAATAGGCTTAAAATTGCCTCAGGGTGAGAAATGCTGATTTGCAGCCTTCATCGTTACCTGCACACTTGGTCTAGCTGTTGGGCTTTTTCAGGGCTGTAGCAGGGTGGAAACGGCGTTCCACACCTTGCTGCACTACATTAAAACATGGCTGCTATCTCACATATGTGATAGTGACACTTAGATTCGCACTGCTAGTCAAAAGTGTACAGTCAAACAGGAAGAACCAATATGTAAATTCTTGTAGGCGAATGCTCACTTTTTTCGAATTATTTGGTGCAATCTTCCTTTTTATTTGGTGTGGGAACGGAGTTCCCAGATCTCTTGTGCAGCACTACACCCAGGCGTGTAGCCGGGGGGCAATGGGGGCAATGGCCCCCCAAATGGGAGCAATGGACTTCTATTTAAATGTGAACATAATCATTCAGAACAAAAGCGCTAGAAAAATGCACCTTTTGTGGATGATGTTTTAAAAACAAGGGGCATTATATATTTAAATGTTGAGACTTCGTTGTTGTTTTCCCCCCCTATCAAAATATCTGGCTACGTGCCTGACTACACCCCTGAGCTTCTTGCAGTTGCACGTGCATAGTGTTATTCCTTGCCTTCGTTCGTTACCAACAGAACCGTCGTCGGAAGGCCTTCAATAGGAAGGCTTTACGTTTGTGCAACGGGGCTTGACATCCTAAAATTTGACAAAAAATCCACTGATTCATAGTGTTTCATGGTTCAATTTGTGAGGCTCGGAAATTTGTTTGGTAGGGGATAAGCCCACTAAAGCCCCCTGTGGCGACAGAACCGGTTACCAAGAGACATCTGTTTCAAAAACTGTAATACCAAACCATGCCAAGTTCATCAAAATAAGAGTAACACTTTTCTAAGCTTTTCTTGTTGAAATGACTTTTCTGTGACTGCAGATGTTAAGTATATCGTTGACCGAAGGGGACTTGTACGAAACTCGCACTGCCTACGGGTTGGCTTTGATTCACTCTACTTGAAGTTCAAACTTACAATCTGAGCTCTAAATTAGCCACGCAAACACATCAACTGCACGATCTGCTTCAAGAACGTCATGTTCCGACACCATTACCTCATGCAGAAAAACAGCAGTTGCACTAAATCTGAGCAATATTACCTTTGCAGAGTTCTTCACTTCAACCGCCAAAATTTAATGTTGATAACCCCACCTAACGACCAGGCTACAGCTTATGGCACATATTGGAAATATCTTGCTGAACAAAAAAAAGTGTGAGATGTGCCAAGAAATGTCTTTTTTTAATTTTGGTGACGGCAAGAAGCGTTAAGCCAATGCCTGAAGTATGTTTCTTGCCGGGCCATTGAGGTGATCACTCTTCCCAAAGAGTGCTACGGTGATTCACTCAGTGGCCATGGATCGAACGCGCAACCCTCCGATTGAAAGGCGAACTAGCCATCGCCGCCCAACGAAATGTTCGTCACCAGTGCCTAGGTGTCAGGTGACGTTGGGGCGTTGCTAAGGAACCAACGATTGGAGAAAAAGGATGAAGCTATTCTTGACTATTTGCCGTGATTTCTTGCAGGGGCTTTTTAATCAGATTTTCGGAGAAGGAGCAATATAAACCTCGCAATACCAGATCAGTAATGTTTGGTAATCTGCGGTCGAATGTCATCTCTTTCCGTTGTTCTAAGGACTTTTGACTGGGATGGGGGGAAACAGTTTTTTTCTGGCGAGGAAGTTGTAGGGAATGGGGCGCAATTGTTCCCCAAGCAAATGTGTCAAAAAACCCTAATTTAAAGACAAACACAGAATACTTTAGCACTTTTAAACTCCTTTCAAAATGTAATGTTTATCAACAAAGTGCCGCCCCCAGAAGGTGCCGCCCAGGGCCCCCTCTTGCCACGCCACTGGCGTCACCTATTACACCATGCCTTCTGTGACGTCGTAATACCGGAGGGTCTTACGTGTGGATCGTAGTCTAGTGACTAATAGTCACTAGCAGTGTAGGCTGTTTAGTGCGGTCTCAGTGTGAATTAAAAACTATTAGATGCCTCCAAAGAAACGAAGCTACAAAGATATTTTCTGAAGTTTGGTTTTACAAGTGTTAATGATTAGGTTCGACCGCTTGACAGCAAAAAAGAGCATCATCTCTCTCATTGAAAATATTTTCAATGGACATTTGAATGCAAATTATGGCTTCATTTTTGTATTGTTTTATTATTAGTTGATTGCAAGCTGTAATTTGTCACTTTTTTATAAAGGGGTAATTGAAACCCATCAGGTTTTTACCGTTCTTCTCAGGGGTAACGATATTAAAAAAGGTTAAAAACCACTGGCGTAGCAGTTTGTTGAATTCATTAACACAGTGTTCTATAGTTTTTTATACATTATCTTCATTATAGATGCCAAACGGATTTTCAGACTACCAGTGCTTTTTTCTACGGCAAACGGGTTCAAATGGCTCGTTGCTTTGTTCGAGAGCACCGACCCTCGTCGACAAATCTTTCAAAATGATCACCTTCACGGTAAGAAACAGCAGTCAATATTCTTGTTATTTGAATGGTCTATTTCGCTGGCTGAGTAGCATCTTCAGCTTTTTGTTCAATTTGATTTTATAAAAATAGGACGAAAAAACTTATGTAAAATTTAATTGTAAAAATTATCCCTTCACTTTATTATAGCTATACACCGGTAAAGTAATTAAGGTAAGAATTATGGCATGGCCGGTTGCAACTGGGTGTCCAACCAGATTTTCAAGCTAATTGGTGCAAGTGAAATCATGGTGCTCTTTCAATCATTTCATACTGGTGATCTACATTCTCAACCCCTCAAAAAACCTCTGGTTTTATTTTCATGCGTGAAAGTTGGCAACAGAACACAAAAACGCTCTTTCTCTTGTTCAAATTACGGGTAAAACACGAGAATTCAAAAGTTTTTCATTTCCACTAAGTCCAAGGAAGTCTTACTTGCTTATCTTTTCTTGAGATCGTTTCTTTATTGGTGGATTTATTTCAGTTCATTAATATCAGCGTAGAATTTGTTATCCATTGATGTCATTCATAAGGAAGTAAACGTCAAACCGTCCGATTAATGCAAGATACGTGCAGCGCAGCTGGCAATTCTTTCATTGCAAAGCAATGAACTATTTTGCTGTACAGATCAACAAAATGACTTCAGTGGCGTTACGAAGGGAAGGACAGGGGAGAAGCGTTGGGTTCTAGGGTTATGTGGTATCCAAAATGTCATTAAAGGGGGGCGCAAGAAAAGAAGGACAGAGAATATGAATCCAGATTTTCCGGACGCTAATAGCTGTAAGAAAGCAAGAACAAGGTAAGGTCATCAACTGATTTTTGCCCATTTTTTGACAAATTTTCAACTGCAGAAGATCACCAGTATGGCAAGAGCGCAGATGGAAGCCAGTAGGCTACCTCAAGCGCAGTGTTTTTTTAAGCCGTTTTTGGGTCTCAAAATGACACCCTAAAATTTTGCATTGACACCCTAAATTCTGAAAGCCAAGATATGGTTTTGCCGTGAAGTAAAACGATTTGAGGAAAGCATGTTTTCCTGCACGTGGCTATTGCAACAAATGGCTGCAATGTTATAGGCCGACACAATTTCCTGGCACAGAATTTGGAAGCGAAAATTGTAAGCATGGTATCTGCGCATTGTCATGTGCACTGCCTCGCTTCGGCCAGTTATTTTCCTGCCGCAGACTTGCACAGTATGTAGTATGGTGTACGAAGCTGCGAAAGCACTTTAATGCAATTATGGAAGTGCTTTACTGTTTCACCGTTGCGATCGGCTTGCCTGGAAATGCATCAGACTACAATGAAGACTAAAGGTCGGCAGTTGGAGCGTGTATGCAAAACAAGGTGGTTGTGCATGAGGGTTAGGAGTGAGATTTAGGGTGTTTGGGCCGCACTGAATCAGCTGTCAGAAAATAAAAATGATGCAATGTGCGTTGTTTTACTGCGACTTATGAAAACAAAAATTTTCAACGTGGTGCTTTCCTTTTGTCAACGTTCCCGCTTCGCCTGGCAGAACTGAGCAACGTTTTTCAGGCGCGATGTTTTAACTTTCCACAGATGAAAGCTTCCGTAGAATTGTGCATCAATAAGCTCTCTGATGCCGCTGCTAAGTCCGAGCTTAAAGCTAATTGCGAAAAGTGTGATAGTGAATTTGGGGAACTTAGAACGCCGAATGGTTTGGCTGACTCGTGTGTGTCAAATGGCATGGCATTTTGAAAGGGAACCGAAAGATTGGCAAATTGATCATCCCCATACAAAACAAGGGAGGCAAGAGTGATTGCACCAACTAACGGGGTATCTCTTTGCTTAGCACCCAGGAAGAATGTATGCCAAGTTCGTTAAAAAAAGACAAGGCAATCACTGGGCAACAAATTTTTGGTTTTGTTTTTTTTTTATATTGATTTTTTGGTGTTTCTTGATGTTTTTTGGTGCGCTGAGTCCGAAAATGACGTTAGTTTTTTCGTAGTATCAGCCGTTTTTCTGTAATTTGAAAATTCCTGAACTTTGGAAATGACATAATTTTCCTGGGATGCAATATGCTTTAGATAAACTTCAACAAGTTTTTATGAAAACGCAACTTGGCAGTCAGTTTGTTTAATCAAAATCCTAACAGACACCAAAGAATCACTTGGTACTGTTATCTAATCCTCCCTCGCCCCTACTGGCGTGTGAGCCAGCTGGTGGCGAGATCTGGGAGGTATATTTCGAACGTGTTATAACCATGATACTCAATACTTCTTACTTAACTTTCTTGGTTTT
>Ga0210059_1014196_pt1 | contig 11808 bp, 12 predicted proteins | sample Ectturendosymbi2_FD_188042 | JGI IMG/M metagenome (GOLD analysis project Ga0210059, IMG submission 188042) | Ecteinascidia turbinata endosymbiont from Florida, USA - Sample 2 (SPAdes) (version 2) | ecosystem: Host-associated > Tunicates > Ascidians > Unclassified | place: Key West, Florida... | reverse complement strand
AACGTGCCAAATCTGATGATATGGACGGTGCAGCGAAAATTGACCCCATGCAGCAATAAGATGTTGAAACCTGAAGCGTACCAAATATGGCACATTGGTCGTTAGAGGGTTAATCCGCCTCTGCTATATAGGCTTAAGCCTAGGGCCTCAAGATCCAAGGGGGCCTGAGAAAACTGTGGTACGCATAGAGTCAGTGGCCGGTGTATGATCATTTAGATTAAACTTCGTCAAAATTTGTGTCTCGATTATTATTCACGAAGTTTAGTTTTATTCATCTTTCGTGGTGATAACGCCAGAGTCTTCTAACGAGTTTGCATGAATCTCAATATGACGGTTGGTCAAGATGCATGCCAACTATTGTGTCGATATAATCAAAGCACGCTTGCTGCGTCTTGCGTTTGTTGAATCGTTCCGATTGTTACGTGTGACTCTATGAAAAGAAGTCGTGGCTGTTCGTGTTTGAAATGCACCTGATCAGTGACATAACTGACGGGTGCCAAGCTAAATGTAAAAACCGGGCCCATGTGTTTTAGTAAATATTTCAATTGTGGCGATTTCGGTTGGTTTGCCTGTGGCAGTTAATAATCCTGTTCCCGCCAGTTAAGTAGGATTTCAACAATTCCGTGGAATTCAGCACTTTTGCGTCGAAGGCAGCAATAAACACAGTGATCGTGGGCACTCCGGTAATGATTTAGAATTTTTTACTAACCGTGCTTTCAGAGGGTCATGTTCGGATTTTGGCAAAATAGATTTAACGCTTTCCATTTTTTCCTCGCAACAATGGGAGAGGGGGCCTCACAAGTGGATTAGCCTAGGGCCTCGCATCAGTTAAATCCGGCCCTGATTGCTGCAGATTCCATGAAGTTTATTGGTTACCATACAATATAGCAATGCAAAAGCAAAACACTGCTAATGTAAACTCGTAACCACGAAAAAACCCTGAAGTTATGTAGTCAATGCGCCCTAAAAATTTGTTAAAACAAAGACAATGCCACAATGCATAAATCCATTTAAAAGCATCGCAAACACAAAAACAACAACAACTGTGCAAAGCACATACTTCACAAAAAGAAAAACACAGGCAAACGAAATTTCGTTTGCATTATATTCATGGAGACAGGCGCGGATTTACCATTAGGCTAAAAAGGCTTAAGCCTAGGGCCCCCGATTTCGGGGGGCTCCAACATTTTGGGATAAAACACAATTTCCAGCATTTCTGTAAGCATTATATTTGTATTTTTGTTTTGGTTCAACGCACGTTTTTTTACTACTCCGCTAACAAAAGATCTTTATAGAAGATTACATGAGGTCTGTGAGGTACTCCATAAATATGTAATTGTAGTGTGGTCAGATAACTTCACCGCTGCCTTTTCGTTAGTTTCATTGTGACTGTTTTTGTAACTAATAATGCCGTAGCAGCCCAACTCTGCCCCCCACAAAATGCGTACAGAAGCCCCCCAATGGTTATTTCTAACAAATATTGCGACATTACGGCACATCCCAAGGCCAAATGGCCTTTACAACAAAATATCCTATTTTTTTGTTTTTTTTTATTTCACCAGTTTTTAGTTCCATTTGCGGACACAATTTCGACAGAAGCGTCGCCAGAAAGTCTTCAGTGTCATCTAGAATCTGTTTGGTTAAAAAAGGTGATGCGTCTTAAAATCAAAATTTAAGTGGTTTCGTAGCCCCCCTACAAGAAATACTTTTTTTTCCAGAATTTGTGCAGATTCTTTGCATAAAACAGATTTGGTTATCAGCGAATCTGGTTTTGTATGAATGAATATTAGAAATATTTGTGAAGAAATTGTCAAAGATTTTGGGCAGCGCACGATGATGTAGTTTATGCATAAATTTTGCCAATTCAAGCCGATATATATCATTTAATTTTAACACATCAAGACTTTTATATAAAGACGTAACGTGATACTGTAGTTACTAAATGTCATTATTCTTAATATATTATTATGCAAAACCTTCAAAGGTTGCAGGACGGAATTGTTTGCTGTACCCCATGACATAATACAGTATTGTAAGGGACAATATACAAAGCAATAGTATAACATTTTCAGAACGGCAATAGAAACAAATTTTCTAATTTTAAATAATAAATGCGATGCATGCGATAATTTAGTTCTCACCAATTGTACATGAGAAGACCTGTTTAAATTACTGTCAATTTGGACACCTAGGTATTTGACACATGTTTTTTGACTCAACAACACATCATTTTAAACATATTTGAAAAGACAATGGGTTATTCTCGTTATCTGCCTTTCTCAAGGACTTGCTGGTTAACATGTAAGATAATTTAGAATTATTTATCGATAATTTATTTAAACGCATCCATCTGTCTACTTTAAGAAGTTCACTGTTAACTGCAAGTTGCAGGTCATTCAATTTTTTTTCATTCATGCTTCTTTTCACACATTATAACACTACTTGGCTTACCGCTATCAGCAGTCACTGCCTTGCTGCATTACCTGCGCTCAACACATGAGGCAAAACCCCTACTGTTGTATGTCCGTAGCTTGAAGTGAACCTTTAAAGGCTTGTTGCCATATCATGGTCACGTAATAAAGACCAGCTTTAGAACAACCCGCTCGCAAGTTTTGCAACCTGTCATTGCAGGCAAAGGACATGAGTGAAATGCAATCTCACCATTGCATGACATCAGAATAGCGAATGCGGCTCTTGTGCAGTGTGAGTGTCATCAGGGCCGTAACCGCAGGGGTATTCGCGGGCAATGCCCCCGAAATTTTTTTGTTCCTCTCAAATTTATTGTGTCCAGAAAAATTTAATTTAAACATACAATAAAAAAATCTTGCCCCATAAATGTGTATTTTTCTCCCCCAAATCTTGAAACCTGGCTACGGGCCTGAGTATCATACCGGCAAATAAACTATCATTGCAAAAATTAAATCAATTAGTAATCGGAATTAAGCTGTTGGCTTCAAGTTTTCTATGAATTTTTGGTTCTTTGTCCCAATTTTCAGGGGGGCAAATGCCTGTTTTGACACCCCCTCTGCGGACGCCCATGCTTCTCGGTCTCAGAAGGTTTAGTCTTAAAATTTTGATTAAAAAAAAGTTTTTGCTGTATTTTTATGTTCAACAATTTGTTATCAATGAACTGCCGAATTACTGAAGCAGGTAATCAAATATATTCGAAAAAAATTTAGCTTGCTTTGTTATTTTTCCATTTTTTGTGGTTCGTCTCAACTTGGAGAATATCCCAACAACATTTAGAATATTAAAAAACAATGTCTTATTCTTGTGGCGTTCAAACCATTCGCTGAAATGGAGTGTATTTCGTTTTGTTTGATATTCTGCCAAACCCTGTTGCAGAGAAGGCACACCGGAAGAGATTCTTCGATTTCTTTAAACGTAACAACAGCTGAGAAAACAAAATGACATTTGCTAAGTTTTGTATTCCGAATTATTTTTAACATAAGAGGCCTATAGGCATGTGAAAACTATTAGGAAACATTTGGTTCTTGTTTCAGTTTCTTCATTTTTTCGTTTGTAAACATTTTTGGGATGGCTGAAGCTTCCAGCAGTTTTCAGTTCTTTAGCTTCTTCAGAGTTTAAAGACTGTAGAAGTCTGTCCCTCTTTCTTCTTTTTTTGTCCTATCTTTCTTAAGGAAAAGACGTGCAACGTCTGCAAAGTCATACATTTTCATTTACATATTTTGTAAACCTCCACGACAATTTTTAAACTCGTCTTTCAGGTTACCTCTATGGCAGTACTCCCCAACCGGTGGGTCGTGGCCCCAAAGTGGGTCGCGGAGGAGTGGCTGTGGGTCGCGAATAGCAGCGTCAATAGTTTGCTGAAGTCTCCAATTTTTAGAACTTCGCATATCAACATTTTGCGTTACATTAGCAAAACCGAAACACGGACAAATCTTTGTGAAGTTCGCATTACCTTCATTATAATTCCTATTTGGTTTCTCTTATACAGTTTCAATCGATCTGATTGTGGAAATACGGCATCACCAGAAGAACTAAGCGCTGCCCAGTGATGCTGAGATTACGACACCCTCGTAAACATTTGTCCTTTCCAGATAAGATTGCAACTAAGCTCAACCGATATTTTTATCTTTATAATTCCACAGTCTATTGCATTAATTATTTTGTATTCGTTATGGTTCAAGGTCATGATTCCAGTACAAAGTAGCGTATAGCTGACAGATGGCGGGATCTTGCCAGGAGACCTAACAAGTGATAATGATGTACATAAAAGTTCAAGGTAACTTTCTAACGTAGAGCAATTTGCTGTTCAAACAAATGGTTGCATCCCGAAGAAGATAATGCTCTTGCATTTCCTGCAATCGAAACTCGACGTAACGATCTTGGATTCATTTTTTGAATGAAATGGTCATGTTATTTATGTTTGAGCGCATTTGCAACTGCAAAATGATTCCTGAGCACGTGACTTGTTCTTTGAAAAATCCCTGACGCACTCTTGGTGTGCTATGCAGCAGTCACACCCAAACCAACTATATTCTCCCTTTTCGTTTTCTGTTTCCATTCGCTTCCACCTACCTCTGTGAGCAGGGGTGGATATTAGGGGTGGTGAACGAGAAACAGTCACCTCGGGTCCCCCTTTTCCGCGGGTACCCTTTGAGAGTTTCGCACTTTGTTTTTGCCTGGCTTTTCCAGTCATCGACCGAATTAATTTTGAAACGACCAAACAAATCAAGTCGATTCGGTCATTATGTCCAATAGGTAGGGTAGTGAACATTGTTTCAACACATTTTAATACTATTGCAAGACAAACGACTGAGAGGTCTCAGCGAAAAAAATAGGTTTTTGTATTGTTCTGTTAAAAAACTTACGAACTACTCTAAAGCCACATTTTAATAAGATCTGAAGCAAGTCATATGTTTTTCAAAATAAAGCAACAATTTGCAAATGCGCTCAAAGGGGCTCCTCAACAACTGTTTTGGGGCACCTTTCTAAGAGTTTGCCCCAGGCCCCTAAATTCTAATACCCACATTTTGTCTGTAAGGCTGGATTTTCAACCTTTGTCCACATTAAAACAAAAGTCAAAGAATAGGCTGGACGTTGAGATTGACATAAGACTTCCAACAAGCCCCCAAGAATTTCAAAACTAGTTGCACAGCTGCAAGTTCAGCCGTTCCACTGGTTAGCATGGGTGCTGTTTGTTTTTCATAAGAATGTAAATACAGTGAACGTAACATTTCAAAGATGCGTGTTGTATATTGCCGGTTGTTATTTGAACATCTTTAGAGTTGCAATTAATGGCTGGGGCCGAGCTCCTTTGTCATAATTTCGAATGGGGTCGCGAGATGGCAAAGGTCGGGAACCACTGCTCTATAGGGTTTGAGAGCACAGGACCCGGTTTTAACTGAAGCACTTTCGCGCAGTGTAGATGAAAAACTTCTGTGCTTTTATGTAGTTAACAAAAAATCCCTAACTTTACACCATGAAGGAATAACAAGTGGTTGTTTCTTGCGTTCTATTTTTTTGCATTTACTTTTACGTTTGAGGTCTAAACAAGCAATGATGTGTCGGAAGGCCCTCAACAGCGTGAATAAAATATGACTACTTAACAGATTGCATTCCCCACTTTAAAACTGTTCTGTTTTGTAAGCTGTAATTTTTTGCCACGATTCGTCTTCCTGGCAGTTGACCTTTCCTCCGTATGTTCTCTTGCTGAGTCTCACGAAAAGATTAAAAAGAAGAAACGAAAATTATAAGGTCTCTGTGAAGAGATAACCAAGTACATATTACCATATTTCATAACCACTGCGCGAACAGCACAAATGATAACCATATATGGTTAAGGATGGTCTTGTGACTGACTGAACCAACCAACCTGCTCTTGTAATGAAATTTTCAAACAGCTCTGTAAATTAGCTGCTGATTATTTCTCGGCCCTTCAAAATCGGTGATGTGGAGAAATTTCAAATAAGATGCCCACGTCACTTTTCAGGTCGTATGACAACATTCTGCTGTTTTATCACAAAATTTAAACTACGTTTCCTTCTAACATCGCGCTGCCGCGACATTTAATTTCCAACAAGGTTTTGCCGAACATTGATACAGCTTATTGATCTTTCGTCTTGAATGAGCGATGCACGTAGTCATTGTCATACAATAATAAAAAACATGATCCAAGTACTTGTGCATCACCTGTCATAGGTGCTCAGGCAGATGATTTGTGTTGCGCACAAAAGAATTTTGATATCCTTAAGTAATCCCATCGCCAAGCGTACTGTGAATATGATCAGCTGGAAAGAAGATATGTATGACTTAATTGTAAAACACATCTGATATACTGAAAATTCCCATTCACCAAATAAATAAATAATAGTAATAAGATCGTATTCTAACCCAGATGAATGCAGAATTTCCTTTGCTCTGGAGGGTTCCTGCAAAGACTGCAGTGAAGCACAGTTTAGATGCAGGCGCAGAAGCAGCTGAATTATTAATCGTTTCATTCTACCTTGTTGATGTTTTAAAATGCCAATATGCTAAAACCAGAGCGGGCCCTTTATGATAAAAGATCATGTTTCAGAGTTGAGCAAGTTGTATATGAGGGAAAAGCTTTGAATTTCAAGTATTTAATAATTCAAAATTTCTAAATCTATTTTATTTTCCTTCAGCAAGAACGTCAGTGGAAGTCAAAAGTCTGGATAATGCGCTGATGTTATAATTTATTTCAAAACAGAAGGAATTCATCGAAAACTAAACACTGTAGCAAGAGTTGAACATACGAAGATTTCAAAACAGTTTATATAGAAAGATTATTTGGCAAGTGATGAAACAAACACTATGGTTTTGAGATATAAAGGCAAGTTCAAGTACCTTGGAGTGGCATTCACGAGTGGCGGAAGGTGGAGATTGATGCACGGATTGGTGAAGCAAACGCAATTCTGCCTGAGCTTTATCGCTCTGTGGTCACAAAACGGGAACTTTCAAACACTGTAAAGCTGTCAGGTTTTAAATCGGTCTTTGTTGAGTAATAACTGAAATAATGCTATCCAAGTGCAAGTGACGGAAATGGGATTTTGCGAAGAGTTCAAACTTTTATGACAAAGTGCGCAGCTGTGAAATTCGTAAAGCCCTAAATTTCGAACCACTTCTCCGAATCGAGAGATCCCAGCTACGTTGGTTCGGCCATGTGTCCGTAATGCCCCACAAAAGACTGGCGAGACAAGTTCTGCTGGCTACACCACGGGAAAGCGGCCCAGTGGTCGTCCAAGGACCTGGTGGAGCAGAGGTGTAGTAGGGCCGGAACGCGTGGGAACGGCGTTCCCACACCTTTTTCATGTTTGCTTTGAAGCGAGTTTGAAACTGTTTTAAAATGGCTAGTTTTTTGTGTGCCTTCCCACACCTTTTTGTTTGCACTACATCCCTGCGAAGAGTTGAAGAGTTCATGGTGTGACACTTCACGACAAAGTGCACAGTTTTGAAATGCGTAAAACCCTGAATGTTGAGCCACTTCTCCGAACCGAGAGATAACCATCTACGTTGGTTCGACCATGTGTCCAGAATGTCCCAGAAAAGATTGGCGAGGCAAGACCTCCTGCCTACACTCACGGTAATGCGGCCCAGAGTCGTCCAAGAACCAGGTGGAGAGGTTTTACATCTCCGACCTTGCTTGGTCTCGTCTTGGTGTGGAGCCAGCAGAACTGTCAGAAATTGCTGAAAACCGTGAAGTACTTCAAGTCCCCCTAGGTCTGCTGCTCCCGCGACTCTCCTGAGAGAAAAAGCAGATGTGAAAGTGAATGAAATGAGGCAGGATTTTTACAAAAATCATAATAAACGTTGCAAATGGCTTGGTTCATAAATTGCTTTATTACATTTTGCTATAAAGTTATATTTTCTTTGAAAGTTAAAAATTGTCGAAGCTTTTATTGTTGATTGTGTCTTGTCGAATCTTTGTGGATCATCCAAGAGCAATTTCAAATTTGCTCGAAACAAGGTCTTTCCTTATTAGCAATAGTTATCGAGAAATTTTATTTGCACCTACAGGTCATAATCAATTATTGCATAGGATTTGTTAAGATGATATGCTTCGTATATTACTCAGTTGCTCAGCATTCTTGTTTCAGTAAAATGCTTGCATTCTCAGAAAGTTTTTCACTGTGAATGAGGCCTATTCCATTTTATATACCGGTAAAGTTTACATTTTGTGGTTGAAGTAACTTTATCTTCAACTTCCTGAAAATCTGCATTTTTGCAAACTTCCTGAAAATCTCCGTTTTTGAAAATCTCGATTTTCGCAAAATCTCCATTTCGTGAAATATTGTCTTCACCATTGGCGTGAATTTAATCTACAATGTTCTTTTTACTTCCATGGGGCTTGCATGATATTGTTTAAAGTGCCAGGCAAAACATTCCAGGTGAGTGATGCCTTGTGACATATTCGTCTTGAAAACACTTTCAGTGACAGGCAGAAGGCCAAGAAAACATGCACTTAACTCTCATTTGTCATTTCCTTTAAGTTGCAGTCTAGTCAGCGCCTAATATAGATATTTTCGGAACGCCATCAGGCCTTATGAATATTTAATCAGGAGTATTTGGCACCTGCTTGGCATGGAACGTAGCGTAGGTTTGGCAGAAAAGCAGTTTGCTTGGAGCAAACGAAAGAACTTTGGTGGAGATTTATTAAGTCAGGGAATGAGTTTTTCGCTCAATGGAAGGTCAAAATAGGTTGATGTTTATTGCCACGAGATATCTATATGAAGTACATGAGGTGATAAGATAAGCCATATACGTGTTGCCCGTAGCATCGGATTATTAGCTCTTAGTAATGCAAAGAGTAGTTCCAGGAAAAGACAGATGCGTTAACGCCAGCTTCAGAGTTTAACTTTCCCCTATATGTTTGAAGTAGTATACAGTCTAAAAAGCGATTCTGTAGCATCGGCAAACGGTTTAAGATCTATTTGCAAAGTTGGCTATTTTGCTCTCGATCTTTTCCTTGTTTTGGCAGCATCTAGTTTAGGAGATTGCATAAAATCTCCTGCGCGTAAAGCTTGATTTACTGGACAAGGTAGCCCTTACTACGTGAATGCATTTAACACTAACAACTTAATTGTGATGTTTAAAGCTTGATTTTATGACGCAATAGCGAAAGAGCAGCGGACGCTGCGTCGTTTAATTCCTAATCACATTCATTTAGTAACTTATTGTATTGATACTGTCCTGAAATTTTCCAAATAAATGAAGCAATAAATAAAATGTTACCAAAAACGCGATCATGAGTTAACATCTGAAAACCGTCTTTAGTTGAACCCAGTGGCGTGCAGAGGGGGGGCGAACGGGGCGACGGCCCGGGCATCCCAGGCAGAGGAATTAAAAGAGTGAAATTACAAAAATTAAAAGGCTGTAACTAGATGGCTTTTCCTATTGTAAGGCTACTAACACATGCTGCATGGATTTAATTTCTCAAAACTTGTTTTTTTGTCAACACTAGCTTTCACGTATCCGATGCCAGTAATTTTCACATTCCTCAATACCAGGCACCTGCACTCCAGGTGTGCAGCGCAGACCCAAACAAACTGATAGTGACGTGACTTTTTCGATTTTTTCCGGATCGTCCGATGAAGGGAAAATCACAAAAAAGGGTTGAAAGATAATTATGGACGTTTATCTGAGCCAAATTTCAAAACTGTCTCATTTCAAACTGTCTCATTGCTTGATTTAGTTGACTTTGTGATGCACCACTAGTGTCCCGTTTCGGTTTTTGATGTTGCAAACCTGGGTATGCGCTAATACAGCCGCACGCCTGTGCTTGCAATATGTGTATCATTTCGAGCTTTGTCATTAATTGGTAGTTTAGGCGGATTGATCGTAACGGCCCACACAAGCCCGTATCTGTTCAGTCTGTCTCCCCAGTACTGTAGTTGTACTGTACATATAACAGTCACATAATAAAAGATGTAAGTTTTCTTGCGTATTTTATGCGCATTCTCAATTCTTGTGCAGTTTACAAGTTTCAAACTATCAACCCTGGGTGTCCTCCATCCCAGCCGCATGTCTTCTCTGCTCGACTGCTATTCGACGAGTCATTCACGCAGCCTGATGTTTTTGCAGTTGTGAACTTCCCTGTCGTAGCACTGAGTGTGTTTTACTGCAGTTTTAATGCGTAGCCTTATATTTTTGTACTTGTGAACTGCGCTGGCGTAGCACTGAGAGTGTTCTACTCCCTTGTTTTAAACGCGTTGCCGGATATTTTTGCAGTTATGAAATGCTCTGCCTTAGTGCTGTGTTTTGCTCCGGTCTCCTCACTTGGAGCGCTGATTTATGTTTACTCCAGTGACACATTGTACAACAATGTGTAAGGAGAGTGCGTGTAGAATAATCAGGCCCGTAATCAGCTTGGAACACTACGGGGGCGAAGAGTTTTCTGAGAAGGGCCCAAATTTTTTAAACTATGTCCAACACATTTTTCCAGGGGTGTTGAAAAACTTTCCAAAGGGGGGATTCGTCCTTCCTGCACCCCCCTGGTTACAAGCATGAGAATTATTGCATGTTGTGTCAACAAATTTCGCCAAAACATTGGTTTGCAAACGTAAATATGACGTCATATTGTGACGTCAAAAACAACGTATATCCAGTAACAATGACCACCATACGCCACTACTCAGTACTAGAATTGGTAGGGGGCATACAATCAAGCAGTCGCCCCGGGCATCATCAGACCTTTGCACGCCACTGGTTGAGCCTTTGACATTGAATATGATCTGGCGTTCCTTACACCTAAAGTTTGAATATCACAGGGCACGGCATTATGCACTTCGTTCAAACTACTGAAGCTCACAGCAAAATGGAGACAATCGTTTGTCTCTAAGCCAGCTATGTCCAACCGAAATGCCTCACTGGGCTAAAAATTATGTCGCTATCTTCGTGAGGGCCGCACATTGAATGACTTGCTTTCATTCATGGGCGTCGGAAGGATTTTTTCCAGGGGGGCACCAGGGGATTTTTCAAAAATTTTTCCAGGGGGGGCCAAAAATGGTGAAATTTGTTTTTTCCCACTCAAAACCGAAAAAAATACCTTTTGTTGCTGGAAATTTCAAATCCAGGGGCGCCAAGCTCCCTCCCCTATTGCCCCCCTTCCGACACCACCCATGCTTTCATTTTCACAAAACAAAGTTTTAGTTTGGTTTAAAGCTACATTGCATTTGAGTACAAACTACAGTGGTAACGACTGGTACGTAATAAGCAAATTTACTGCTAATGCAACAACACGGGTGTACTTGGAAACCAGTTTGGTACAGAGGAACACATGAGTAGAAATCAGAAAACTATAAATCAGTTTTTGAACCGACATGCCAGCAGACACGTGAAAATCTACCAGTGAGTAGAATATCTTTTTTTTTCATCATTTAAGCGAGTTTTTATCCACTGCTAGGTCGCAATAGATCTCTGGGCAGGTGTTGAGCAGCCATTCGATTTTCTCATCGTCCAGAACCGTCAGGCCATCCAATCCATTGGATGGGAGTGTTTAATGGTTTGGACAGCGGAGGATAACCTGGTCAACGGTCTGTTCTTCTGGGCCGCATTCCCAGGCCACGGAAGGGGACACGCCCCCATTGTGTTAGCAGGAGTGGAAACGTCCGAGACTGGTGCGGAGGCGGTTAACGCGGACCAATGGGCGTTGGAAGGCGGGCAGGGGATGAAGGCGTCCCCCTGGATTTTAAAATCTTTAGCAAGAAAGGTTGTTTTCTTAGTTTCGAGTGGGAAAAACGAAGTTTTACCACATTTAGCCCCCTAGAAAAATTCTTGGAAAAATGCACTATTCGCCCACCTGGAAAAAATCCTGACCCCACCGGC
>Ga0210059_1014194_pt1 | contig 11810 bp, 10 predicted proteins | sample Ectturendosymbi2_FD_188042 | JGI IMG/M metagenome (GOLD analysis project Ga0210059, IMG submission 188042) | Ecteinascidia turbinata endosymbiont from Florida, USA - Sample 2 (SPAdes) (version 2) | ecosystem: Host-associated > Tunicates > Ascidians > Unclassified | place: Key West, Florida... | reverse complement strand
AGAATAATTAACGTCACTTTTTTCAGTGCCGCGAGATAGCCGTGAAAAAGCTGGAAACGCCGAGTTGTTCTGCGTCAAGCGCAACTTCGTCATTTTGTCACATCGATATTTTCGGCTACTTACTATGCTCTTTTTGTTACACTGAAGGCAATCGCTATCTTCAAAACCTAGAATGTTGGGACGAAGACCTAAAACGATGAAGCAATGCGTCAAAACACGATTGCAAAAAGCAAGGGAAGCAGTTCTAATATCTCCCTCGACTGAGACGGTACTTTAATAATCAAATTTCCAGGAGGTAAGCAGACTTTATGCTTCGTTGGAGTAATTGCCAGGCCCGTAGCCACGGGGGATATTCGGGGGCAATGCCTCCCAAATTCCGCCCAAAAAATTTTTCTTGAGCCCAGAAAATTTATATTAAAACATAATGAAAACAATGGAATGCGGACTGGACGGACAACCCCACAAGACCCCCGTATTTTCATCCCCGACACCGGCACCCATCCCCGGAACGACCCTTGTAAGAAAAGGCTGGGTCCGGCTAAACCGCCTCCGCACCGGTGTCGGGCGTTTCCGCTCCTGTTTGTACAAATGGGTATGGTCTCCTCTGCGGCCTGTGAGTGTGGCGCAGAAGAAAAAAACGTCCATGTTGTCCGCCCGTGTCCAATCCATCGACTTCTCCCAATTTTCAAATGATAGTCTTGCGCTGTTTATAAGAAATTTGCAATATTCACAGTGTTTTTTGCCGCAAGAAACAAACGCCATCGTCGTTGGAGAACGTAATTTTTAACTATAGTCCACACGCCACTCGCTTAATAAATATGCGTTTGCTGCTTGCATGATAAAGGAGAATTGTAATTCTGATATTCTTTGCACACTCATTTCGATATCCCTAAAAAGAAAAAAAGCCTCCAAAAATGTTTAATCAGCAAATGGTGGTTTCCAAAGGGATTTAACTCTAAAAATATGAACCAAAATTAGAAGTTGAGCTTAAATAGCGTTTACCGCTGGGAGGCGATCGCAAGCCATTCATGGTGGGCGGACGGAAAACTGGTGATGAGTTGATGACCATTACTTCGCTCCTCTGGTTTTAACATAACTGAATCTGCGGTCTACATTTTTCAGTTCATCATACGAAAACCCATCCGAGTATAAATCAGAGACGACACCATTTAGCTTAAAAGCAGGGCCCATATCTTTTGCGTTACGAACATCGGAATTTTAATAAAATGCCTTTGCAAGGTTTAAGCACGCTTTCGCGTGCAATGAGTGGGAGGAAATATTTTTTGCCCTAATTCGTTCGACCGTAGGACGTCACAATCATGTTATTATTCCTTAGTGCTTACAAAGGTTTCACCCTTTTGTTGTCGAACGCATTGGTACCCTGGTCTCTCCCCTATATGAGCACTTCTGAATAGGCCTGAGTTATTGACTTCCATTCCACGGGTGTCGTTTTCTTAACTTGCATGTTTGTCAATTACAGCTCTGCCAGCGAGTGTTTGCTGTTGCTGCAGTCAAAGCACACATATTTTACCAAAGAAGTATATGAAAATTTGTGGCCAACTTACATGATATACTGCATGAGTGATTGCAACAAAATCTCCAACATGCAGTGAAAACGTCAACAGCACATTTTTTATTTCAGAAATGAGCATTCAACAATCAAAAGGCTATGCTAAAACATCCTTACTCTAACGCGTGTCTCCCAGCAGTAAGACACACCTGTTAACCACAAATTTTGAATAAGCAAGCAGTTAAACCTGCTTATTGAGAGTCACTTATTCATTTCTAGCATAAGCAGTTTGCGATTACTGCGATTAATGTGAAGGAAGTTCGACACACAGTTTGACAAGCATTGCTTCTCTGAAAATTGCTTCGCAAAGCATGAAGCATTTTTATAGGAGAGTTTACAAACCCTACGTTTGTAGCGACATTTTGAGTGTAATACCATTGGGCGGGGCAGTAAGTGGTGTTTCAACAACGCATCTATAGCCACATATGATGCGGTGATAGAGTAAATATTTAAAGCGTGTCGTAACGCAGGGTTACTATTGCTCATGTAATTAGGTGATCCTTGAAAGGCTTATAATATATACTACGGCCAAAGCAAACGATACAACTGACATCTTGCAAACGTTTCGATAACAACTGTTATCATCTTCTGTGCATAGCACTAGAACTGCAGTGATCTTGCTGCAGGTTCTTATTGGTTATTCAGGAGAAGCAAGATCACTGCAGTTCTATTGCTATGCACAGAAGATGATAACAGTTGTTATCGAAACGTTTGCAAGATGTCAGTTGTATGTATCGTTTGCTTTGGCCGTAGTATTTATTATAAGGCTATTTAGCACTTCCGCTTTTCGTGTACCAAACTTGAAAGGCTTGTTCAGGATTCCATAAGTTTATACCAGGGGTCTCCAAACTTTTTTGTCCGAGGGGCACAAAAGGTAATACTAAACATGTCGAGGGCCAGACGTCTTACGCAATGTGATTGTTACGGAATATGTTATATTCTACCAAATCAACAAATTTTTCATAGGAACTGTATATTATTTTTTCATCATTGACAAAATGGCTTCACGGGCCGGATGAAATGGCTTCGCGGGCCGCATCTGGCCCGCGGGGCGTACTTTGGAGACCCCTGGTTTATACCAACCATGGGCGTCCACAGAAATTTTTCCAGGGAGGGATCAACGTCGAAAATTTGGCTTATGCTTTTCAGGTTGCTGACGATGCAATGCAAATTGACGTTCACAAAACGTTTTATTCTTTCTACCCCATTAGTCTGTGCTGATCGCACCTCAGGTCTCCACCTTTTGTCTAAAATGTTTTCTGCACTTCGGCTATCAGAAATACCTTTTCTTTTTATAAGCTGCCCAATATACATTGTTTGATCACGTGCTGCAAATTGTCACAATTTAAGAAAAATCAACTGTCAGAACAACAAGTGCGGTGAAAAAGCAAAATTTAGACATTCTCGCAAAACTGCTTCAAGCAATGAGAAGCAGAAATATATGTTGACAAGACTATCGGACAACTCACAAAAGTTAGGCCACCACGCAGGCTTAACAAAATTGAGTAGATGGATTACGAAAACTCGGCACAGCAAATACAGCTTTGCACTTAACAGTAGTGCTCACTAAGAAGTCAGAACTTAACTCTTAACGATAAAGACGTATTCCCACAAGTCTGCATAGACGCATTCTAACAAATCACGTATTTTTATACTGTGTGAAAAGAAGCCTGCATAAGAGCCGATCGATTAAGCTCGAGCACGTTGATCACAATAATGGATTTTTTCAATTTGTGGAAGCACTGCTATAGATTTACTAGATTTACTCCTGCTTCTTTCCACGCAGTATAAAACTATACGTGGCTTATCGCTATCAGCAGTCATTGTCTCGCTGCATTACCAACTAAGATGTCTGTGTTCAACAGTCACATGCAGGGCTCCCATTCAATGATTTCAACTAAACCCCGGCTGCACACCAAAAAAAAATTTATTCGTACAATAAAACCTAGAAAGCTTGTGTTACGAACAAAAACATGAGTGCAGATTTAATTATAGTTTCTTTTCCAAATGTTCTTCTGCAGCGCAAACATTAACATCTGGATAACCTTTTTGTTGCTCAAGACGTTTTTCATGACGCTGGTAACATATTCCGTTGGTGATATCTCTCACTAATTTTAGGAGTACATTTGTTATTAAACTAGGAAATTTTGTGCAATCTTCAACAGCAGCGGGATCTAATATCCAACAAAAAAATACAATCACAATGCCTCCTTCCTCAAATTGAAATTTGTTTTTTAATTTATATACATAGAGAAACATCGAAATTTCAACATTCAGTCCTAACCCTTGTTCCACCAGATGCTTCAACTGGCATTAGAAACAATAACATATGTATGACCCCGACAATTATCTTATATGAGGACGTGAAACCGACTGAACACGTTCTGCTTCATCCGATACGCGTACTTTCTCACCTGATGTGCGCATGCAAACACTGCACTATAAAGTTATCCTTATATTATTGAACACATTGAAGTTGCTGGTGAATATATCACTTAAAAAAAACAGATTAAACAAGAATTTTAATCATTAAACCTAGACACCCAGTAGTGGCGTAACGAGGGGGGGGCAAGTGGTCGCAATATCCCGGCGCCGAAACACTATGACGTTTGTTCCGAAAAGTACATTTGCTTTCGAAAGAGGTCAGGTTCGAAGATGGGGGGCGCCAAACTTGCTTCTTGCCCAGAGGGCTATTTAACCTCGTCACGCCCCTGACACCCAGGTCGACTAATAAATGCCCATATTGACCCCCCTGCGGCAAATGCCCATTTCGACCCCCCCTGCGGACGCCCATGATACCAACCCCTACAGCAAAATACAGTCAGGCGAAAAGTTTTTAAGTGAAGGGGTCATATGGTTGATTCCAACGTGCATGTCACCAAGGAAACATTCATTGGCAGAGATAAACTGCTGCTTTAATCCTGCGCGTGATTCGGGGAAGGAGCTTTCTCTTCATGAGGTAAATTTCACAGGGGCAGCGGTCAGTACGTCAATTGTTAAAAGCTCAACTGCACACCAAAGTAAACGTGATTTTTTCACTGGAAATGCGAATCTCTAATGCAGGTCGCATCGCGAACAGTGCAATTAGAAAAGCTTTGTCAGATGCAGTAATCGAGACCGCTACACGCTTGACACAAGGCGCTTTTACTTGGCCCATTCTCCTAAAACTGAATGTCGACGACTACTCACCTTCACTTCTGGTCTCACGGGGATATATTCTTGTAAGTCACTCAAGTTGTTTTGGCGGAAAAACCGTCAGGGAGACTCAGTCAGATACTAAGCATTAGAGGCTTAAGTTGCGCTTGAAATCATCAGTTGTTCACTTCAGGATTCAGCCTATTGAGGTCACGTGCGTTGTTATTGGCAGGTCATCGCTGCGGAGGAGCAGGTGGCGACAGAGGAAGCCAGTTATGTCGTTTCAGATGAAAGTGACGCCAAACAAAAGGTGACGCTAATGGACAACATGTGAACTGCGACGATGCCCACTACCAAGAAGATCATCACTTCCTGATTAATGAACTGTGGCGAGAGCTGTTTCACTGAATGGTTACCACGCACCAAGTGCTTTTACGATTTCTTCCCATTGAAAACTTTCAGATTGCGGTCGCGCAGGCTTGAGCTCTTTTTGGTGCTGCCTACATATGCCGGGAGTAAATTTCCCTGCAATTTCTCCAAACAAATTGTCAACAATTCGCATAGAAAGAGCCAGGATTCTGCAAAATTTCAATGAACAAAGTGACTGATAAAATTATTTTTTGCTTCCGACAGATTGTTCTGCAACCATGTTTCTCATCTTGACTTCACGCTTTATTTCGTACTCGCAGTTTTTCTATGCCATGCATGCTTGGACCACGGATAAGAAACATTTGTAATTATTCCGTGTATGTGAAGGTCAATTGAGCGTTGCACATGTTAAAGAGTGTTCGCTTGTTGCCACCAGCCTTACGACGAACATTTGCTTCACGTGAATATGTTTTAATGATTTTAACTTAATACCTGTATTCGACCGGAAATGCGTTAAATACAACAAAACTTTGTTATGTTTACCACTCTGTAAGCTTCGCAATCTGAATGGTCAAAGGTTACGTAAGTGCAAACGTTTTGCCACAATCCATTTAAAAGTTGTTTTAAAACCACGTCGCCGTAGATTTCATTAAGTGTACGAAGTAAGTACTCATAGGCGTAGCCAAGGGAGGCCAAGGGGGCTATGTCCACCCAAAAACTCTAACATATCTTGTTGTTTTGTGCTTTGCGAGGCGGTGTCCTAAACAAAATACTTTTGCCCGCTTAAAATAAAAATATTTTCCCCCAAAAAAAATTAGGCTGGCTACGCCACTGTAAGCACTTCGTTGCTCAACCACAAGCATTTACGTCTTCACACACAGTGCTACGACAGATGCTCCAGCAAATAATGTTAACAAATCCAAGTGAAGTACCGTTTTTAACAGTTTTTGGACTTCCAAGCAAAAAACGTCAGATCGTTGCCAATGGGTTCAAACTACATTTGACGGCTACTAACATCGAGCGACGAAGTACAGGAAGATTTTCTAGACGCAGTGAGTGTGATGGACACATTGAGTCCTCAATTATTTTTCCCCTCTAATCGTGAACTCATATCACGAAAGCATTAGCAAAGCGAAGTATGATCTATATCCAGCTAGTCACCCTTTTGACCTCTGTGGTCTCATCAATGAAGCACAGAACAGATAAAAATCAACTGCGGCTGCCAACTGCTTGTGCGGCAAGATCAGTTAATGAAACGTTTTCATGCTTTATCAAATGTTAAACTAGCCAGAAATGAAGGCTGGTGATTTCTTTTCTACATTTCAATCGCTAAAGCGATGCACTGTCATTGCGGACGCTCCGATGTAACTGCGTAGTTAACAAAACTCAACACTTGACGTGGTCAAGTGGCGTCGCCGTATTTGTGATGTCGGGCTGGTCTGCAATCGTTCGTGGAAATGCGACTCATACATTGATATTCGGGTCCATGTATAGCTCTTAAAAATGCTACACCGATAAGAGCGTCCACAAAGCCAAAACCAGGCTCCCGTTTTTTTTGCGAAATGTCGCAAGGGCCAGAGAAAGGTCAATTTATGGTCTGACCTCAGCAAAGTCAATGGCAGCATCGTATGTGAACCGTTTCCTTGCACCCACCCATTAACGCTGATCAGGAGGGTAGCTGATGGCGCGTGCTGAACCAATTGTGCCACTTATCCGACACATTCAAATGTTCTAGAGGAACCTAATTTCCTCAAAAGTACTTACGATTACTAAAACATGCAAATTAATTAGTAAACAGCATTGCATGTTTTAGAAATCATAAGTACTTTTGAGCAAATTAGGTTTTTCAGTCTAGAACAAGTGGTATGCAGCGGCAGTAAAAAACGCCAGATGGGACTCAATCCGAAAAAGGTTGAGAACCACTGTATACCGTACAAGCGTTGCTCCAGTTTTGCCTGATGGCCTGGTTACAAAGCATCTCTGTTGCAAATAACCGACTATTTGCAGTGTGGAAGTTGGGAATGGCCATGTGCGTAGTAAAACTGAAAAATGTTGCGTAGTTCCAATCAGCACTTATGGTGTGTGCATTTCATGTCTTAAAATGTATTTTCGTGGTGAAATGAGAATGCGTTAAAACTTCCAAACAAACAAATTTCACGAATCAAAATCGTGAAATATACGAGTTGTTAAAGTAAGGTACGAGTTTTTATGGCGGTTTAGCTTCATAGGCGACCATGTATTGCTTCGAACAACTATTACTGACAATATATCTGCGAATAATCCAGTCATCGAGTGTAGGTGCATATTCGCATTCCAGTCTTTAAAAAATGGCGCAAAAAGGCTATTCCAAGTCCAAATTAGGCGCGATTGCCAGATTAGCTGTAAGAAGAATCCACTTGTACGATATATCCAATGCTTACAGCTCTGATGAAACTGCTACCAGCATGCGTAGCTGTGACCGGCCGCAAGCACACCTACATCAAAACGTTTGAAACTAAGATGTTATTATATAAAATAACACACTATTGCTGTAAGCCCGAACTTGTTTTTTATTTTTAGTACGAACCCAAAGCCCGACCCCAGTCCCGCAACCAGGGGGGGCAACCGAGCAAATTGCCCCACCCCAAAATTTTCAGAAACAGTGTGAAAGTGGCACTTACACGTTACAAACGTTTTGCCAAGGAAATTTTAGCTATTGTTGCCGCCCTGTCCGAACCGATTTCCAATTATGAGTTGTATGTGTAGATGGAACCTCCACTGTTAGCTTTGTTCCGCCGCCTGTATGATCAGCAAAAATCGGAACGTAGTTATAAAACCATTTGCACTGAGAAACCAAAGCTGAATCAAAGAGCACCTTAAGTACTGCAATGCATGAAAAGCTACGCCTAACTGGCTCATATGCATGGAACTCAACGAATGCAAGGTCGCATCCAGCCATTAGAGGGGGGGGGGCGATTTCAGTTATATGAGGAAGTCAAGTCTCACAACGGCTTAACTATTGTAAAAGGGATGTTTATGGAAAAAAATCCTTTCTCAGCACAGAATCAGACACTAAGATCTTACAGAGTATATATTTCGCCTACAAAGTAGGCATCATCAGCACGTAATACTTCACAATAGTCCCGTTGCCACGGGGGGCTTTGGTGGCTTAGCCCCCTCAAACAAAGCTCCAAGCCCCCTAAATTCAAATATGAAACATTATATACCAGTTGAATTTTCCTTAAATTTAAATGTCAAGCCCTCTCTCCACAAACGTCAAGCCCCTCCGCACAAACGTAAACCCCCTATTGACGACTTTCTGGCGACTGTTCTGCTTCACAACACTGCTGTCACAAAGTAATGGACGATAAAATGGCCTTATATCGCGAATGCTGTTTACCGAATTCTAAAAAATGATTGTAAATGAAGTTGCTGTCGTAGGATTTAGAGGGGGAGATCGCCTCAATCTCCCCCCTGGATCCGCCCCTTGACGAATGGGACTAGAATGTGTGAAAAAGTTCATGCTAATATAAGAGAGTTTATGAGATCACAAACATATACCATTTTGGATTGGATAAATCCACGATGAAAGATTACGCTAGCTTCGTGCCGGAATTGAAAACTGACCCAAAAAACAAGATTACAACGGTAGTGTGATTCAATTCCGCAAACAAACGGATTAGCTGCAAATTGACAAGAAAGAACCGGACGCATTAAGTCGTGACCGGGCACGCCTTCCCCAAAGTCGATTACAAGTACTGTATCAACATTCTGGGAAAGCTGGAACAGGTGAAATACAAGTACAACGTAAAAATATAAAAATTATGAAAAACATTAAAAATAAAAAATACGAAAATAGGGAAAATAATAAAAATATAAAAAAGAAAAAAGTGGAGATGTGAAAAGATATAATTTATTTCAACTTTTCAAAATACGAAAAGTAGACAATATAAAAAGTATCAAACAAAGGTTTTAAAATATCAAAACAAAGGTTGCATAAACTCCAAACAGTTGAAAATATTACCTGAAAGCAAACATGCGAAAATTCTCTGAAGGATTGAAAAAAATGAAAACGTGTAACAAATAATTTAGTAAAAGAAAAACGTTCATCAGAAGATCATATATACAGACGCACTACAGTTAGTCTGGGTTCGGTTCCCCCCTGGTGCTGCGCAATATGTCAGCCAGGCAAATCATGGCAGAAATTGTGAATTTTTATGTGTATTCTGGCAAAAGAAAAGAAATCAGGACAAACATACCAAAAAGGCGAGGCGCAGACGTTGTTGGTAACATTGCGGTTCAGAAAAAACGTTGACGGTTTTTGCGTTATAATGGATCTCTTCTCTCTTCACTTCAATTTTAAGGAAAATTTACGGAAATTTTGCCAGGTTTCAGAAAACACAAACGCATTGAAAAAAACGTGTCACAAATCAAGGTAGTGATAAGCTTTTCCGAGCATATTGTTTCCGCACCTCCACTGAAAACCGTCTTTGTTTGACGTTTATGCCTACATTTGAAAATCGCTGAGAGAGTCGGCCTACCTAGCCAAACGTACTGCTGGAGAGGATTTGCATTTGTGGAAAATTTAGTTATTTTCAAGAAATTCAGTTACCGGGTCCGTACAAACGAATCAGCATACCCCGCGGCACAATGTACTTGGTTGTATGTCAAGTCGCTTCTGTTCTTGAAAATGCGACAAGAAAATGAAAGGCCTTAGTATTTTTCTAAACAAACTATTCTCACTCGCTCAAGAAGTGTTGAGATATTGCTCAACTGATAAACCTACTGGGCTCACTTTCAACATTATCTCTTTCTTGCCTTGGCAGGCCTTGATTTTGATCGTACAAAACGGGACGATGCCTGGAATTACAAGGAGGTTTTAAAATATCAGAAAAGTTTTTGCCAGAAACAACATGAAGAACAAAAACAGGAAATCCTTTTTTGTCGAAGCAAACTCGGAGATATTGCTTAATTTGCCACATTTAATTTTACGACCGTTACTTTTCTATGTTGTGTGGCCGTCAGTCCCGTCTTGTTCCGGAAGGAGGCGGCTAACTGACCGGGACACCTAAAGTAACTATACGATCCAAGTACCGGGACTATTCTGGTCAAACCGGAATGTACGGCCAGTTGATTTATGGCTGTATAGAATTGAAAAACAGGGAAATTTGCCGCTGCAAATAATTCTCGAAAAAAAATAAATTTGTGACGTGAAGGTGTCCGTCGTTCTTTGTCATCCACGATCATCGAGCAGGTAACCACAACCTGCAATCGACGACCTAACGAGTGGCAAGCAATCAGAACAACGTGTATATATCAGAGGTGAGCGGATAGTGATTTTTTCACTCCTGATCCATATCCGGAAAAATTTTTGCATATCCATATCCAATCCTTGTCCGACAATTTCTGAAATTTAGTATCCGATATCCATCCGTATCCGATTGCGACACTTGCTAAATATGCAACAAACAGGTAGTAGTTACAGGTCTGCCAGTGGACCTTCATTTTTGAAAACTTATTCATCCGTCACCTGTAACATGACACTAATCCATGACAGGTGTGCAGTAGACTGCACTACGCTCGGTAGAAATGTAGTAAACCTAAACCTAACCCTTTAAACCTGCACCATAAACCTAAGCCTAAGCCCTAAACCTAACATTTAAACCTGAGCCGCAAATCTGACCACAAAAGTTTGGAAGTTGAAGAAATAATGAAAAGGGCACCGTGAAAAGTGCAGCCACTACTACTAAAACGAAAGGTGCTTGATCATGGCGAGAGTCAACGCGAAAACCATTTACACAGTAAGACACGTCTACATAACTACCATGACAGTGCTGCTAATGTTGCCAACCCAGCGTTCTATTCTCACCGTGTCACCGCCAGCAGACCTATAGCCACTTCCAAACAAAAACACCCTGTCATTTGGTGACCCAATCCATAAAAATAACATCACATGTTGTGCACTTTCAATCGGAAAAAAAAATAGTATGTATTTTGCCGCCAGAGGTATAGTCCCGCTGTGGTTATTTTTCCATTTGAACTGTTGTGTATCTGGCTTTGCCCACTTATAGGCTAACACTAAGTTCGTAGGACTAGCATTGGGCACAATGAACCTGGTCGAGTGGGAATTCCTGCTGTGCGAGTGGTCGTCGTTTGGGCTCTCAGCAGTGTTGTTTCGGCTCGGCTAATAGAGACGACTCTTTTTATGGGAAAAGTTTTGATGTAAGCTACAGTACTTTTTTAATAAGTTTTGAAAATCAGACACAAGTTTGCCATTTGGGTTAGGGTTTTAGGTTATATGGCAAAGACGATCCGCTAATCTAAGGATATAATCCTTGTCATGTGACCAATTCATACAATCTGATACAGCCAATTGCAAAAGAGCTCCATCATTCAATCAATTGGTAAATTAAAAAAAATAGATTATGTAACTCTGAGAGGAGATCACAGTATGAAATATAATAACAGTATGTAGCTTACAAAAACTACATGAATTCAAACTGTCTTTTAGCAAAGGTTGACTGTATAAAAGTTTAGGTAGAATGTTCAAAACTCTAAAAAATGTTGCTTTAAATATAATAGGTTGATCGCATTGACCGATTGATCGCCGAGTGTCACTTGGTGGATCGCACTTGATTTTGCATTGGATTGACAAGATACCCAAAGAGAACACTTTTAAATCAATATTCCAGAAAGTACATAAAAATTATCTATCAATTAGTTGGTCTCATATGTTCTTTGGTGCCTATTGCAGATA
>Ga0210059_1014193_pt1 | contig 11810 bp, 6 predicted proteins | sample Ectturendosymbi2_FD_188042 | JGI IMG/M metagenome (GOLD analysis project Ga0210059, IMG submission 188042) | Ecteinascidia turbinata endosymbiont from Florida, USA - Sample 2 (SPAdes) (version 2) | ecosystem: Host-associated > Tunicates > Ascidians > Unclassified | place: Key West, Florida... | reverse complement strand
AGCGATATCGCATCTGTCTCATCTGCTGATATAGTGACAATTTTTAAATACAGACGAAATGTCTGCATGTGTAGATATCGTAAACTCTACTAATTCTTCTCCATGCTTAAGAACTAGTCGCTTATGAATGTGTTGAAAATTTCGTCCCAACAAATCTTCACAGCAAAATTGCAGGAAACCACGATAACACACACTGGGCGGCACTCAAATAGTTATGTTAGTGGGCTGGTTGTGTCAGTGGATTTAATCACACACATGAATTCCCACCAAGGTTTCACCTATTATCTGGATCACTTCTTTCCTCATTTCTTTTTCTATGTGCGATGTGTACTGACCAATGCTTTGGAAAGTAATTCCCAAGTACTAATACTGTACTCCTTCCTAAAAGGATGACAACACTTTTATTGCTAACGTGACAATTTCTGGTTTACTGTTTGGCAAACAGCACAACAGATTTTGATGGCGAAATTCATAAGCACAACCTTATTCACTCTTGGGGTTGTGCTTCAGTTTCGTATTTTAGCCGCTTTCCCAGAAGCAGCAATCATGCGCATATACATGAAAGGAATAATTTAGCAATGTGTACGTGGAACGTCTATTTTCTTCAATAATTTGCAGACGTTTCTAGTGAGAGAAATTGGTCTGTACGACGAACGCAAGTTTGTTGACGGTTTGTTTGCCTTTTGGAATTGCTAGCACTATGCAATTCCTCCAAATTGGAGGTTGTTCGCTTTAATTCCAAAATCTTTTAAATAGTGTATGGTAGTAATTTTAGAGAAGAACCTGTTATGTGTTTAAACAGTTCATGACAAATGTTGTCTGCCCCGGGAAAAACATTCGGAGCTTGAGTGTGGCAGGCAATTTCACCATTGGGAACTATGCGTTCAACAATTCGTCTTGTGCAAGAGTAATGTGCGTATCTTGTTGTAAGTCATCCGGTACTACAGTATTACCAGTTTTTTGAAAAATTCTGATAAATAATTTGTATCATTGTTATACGAAGCGTAATAATTGGACACGATGTGAGCCCTGTGCTGATGGTTTTCAACTGTCACTCCGTTGTGAGTCCAAGACTACCGGAGAACATAGATATGGTTCGGCAAACTATGGCTAATTTTGATTTGTTGTCCATAGTGCCGCGGTATTGTTGCCAATAGGCTTCTTTAACTTCCAATATTAATCCTCAAGCTTTAGTACGACGTTGCTTGAAGATCACAATATCTGTTGATGTCGTGCACTTCTTTCTACTTAGAGGATGCTTTCATTTTTGATAGTACCATCGTATTAGGCCATCCACCATGGAATAGAGATTTTAGTGGTGGGAAATTTAGTTCGGCGCATGGTTTCAGTGGCAGCTTGTTCTACGCTATTTTCAAATAATTGGTACAGCTGTTCCACATTTCTGGATAACAACAATGATATGTAACGCAGGTCGCTAAATCGTTGCCAGTTAGCCATAGGAAAACCGTAAGAAGGAAAGCCAGCTATGAGGGCTGGTTTGGCACTTTGTGTTGTAATTGGAATTATTACGTTGCAATCGCCAAGCTTTTGACAACAGTATCTACCTTGAAGCGGAGGTTCCAAACCTTTTTCTATCTTGGAACCCCTTTCACAGAAATAAAGTGACGTTCGCACCCCCTCGTTATAAAAAAAGCGCAGAAATCACAAAAACAGTCCGATTTTGCAGTTTTCTCATTTTTCCATTACTTCTTGCAATATGTAGGACTGCTGACAAGTCAACAGAAAACACTCAGCCATATTTTCATACCTTACTGCTCATTAGCAACAAACACATTGACTTTTATGTTCTTTTCGCTGAAATTATCCGCTCATACCCTGGCACACAGTTTGTCACAGCCACGCAAAGTGGTTCCAGGGGTTCATATGGTTACGATACTTGTTTTTCAAATGAAGTAGAGAGGAAAATCCATATTAGCACAAATATGCTGTTGACAAAGGGCACTGGACTAGACAGGGATTTTGTACACAATTTCCGGTAACGTTTCTTGGTTGAACACCAGAAACGTTCGAGTTCTGTAGCATCAAGCAACAATCTCGCCATATTTACGCCATAAGCATTTAAACGTCGCAATCCGCTTACAACAGCATCACCGGCCATCTTCGGCGTGGTAACCGCAGTATGAAGCAGAAAGAGAATGCGCGCATTAGCATATTCAATTGTTAAATTGGTAACGTTAGTTAAAATAATTAGGCTGGATAATGTTCTTTGACTAATAGCACATGCAAGCTTTCATCAATCTCCGTTCTTGTGAAAAAAACTCTCACCCTCGAAAATCGCATTTTGGACCCCTGGAAATATTGATTCGGACCACTTGGATCCGGGAACACCCGGTTGGGACCGCTAGTCTAAAGAATTCAGTGGAAGTAATCCTCGATCACCGAATTCCAATATTGGTCAGTGCTGTTCGATCACTCCACACAATCATTCCTGAATCAGGTACCAAGCACAGCAAGTTTCAATGAAGTAGGAAATGAAGGAACTACACTTCATTTTCGAGACTGATACAATGGTACGGGGAAAATTAGCTTCAAGGCGAATACAGTTATTTGTCGATAATAACACAAATGAGAACTCTTCATTTATCAACGTGCTTTCACGAGTTCGTAAGGTTAGTTACCGCTACCAGAGAGTCTACGCGATTTAATAGCAAAAACAGTGAACTTAAAGCTAAAGTTGTGCTACTTAAGTTTCCAGGACAAACATAAAATAATGTCAGAATGAGAACGCAAACATTTTGCCAAGAGGCAATTGCAGAACACAAAGTGGAAGAATACAAAAGTCTAATACAAGACTACTGGAGGAGTTCAAAGCCAAATTTGACCATTTGCAGGAGTGAAAACCGAGACTTTGCATTCCTTGTAAATACATTCAATGTTGTAATGTAGTCGATGATATGGCTGTTCAGTTCGCCAACTGTTTGTCACAAATTTGTCTGCTGTGGAATTGAAGCTGACTGATATGCGAGGAGATCTGGTTCCAAAAACTTTCCGTCAATGCCACCCTACATTTCGGTTCTTCCGACAGATTCCAGAAAGTGAATACCCAGAGCTTGTAAAATCGCTGTAGGCTATAACTTATTTCTGCGTTCATCATGTCATATTGCTGTGAAATTTTATTCTTTGTAATGAAGTTCGTAAATCAAAGTATCGTGTAATCCTAACAAATGACCACCTGGAAGGATTAGTTTGCTCATCTTTAGAAACAAACACTGTCCAGATTTTCGGATACAAGCAAATCAAACACAAACCAAGCATTGATCAATTATGCTTTTGTTGTATTTCAATTACTGTAGGTCATGCTATTTAAAACTTGCATTCTTTACCACAAACTGATTTTGCGGCTCACTGGTGTGTTTGCTTTTTTACAAATGACCCTTTCATTGAAATAGTTTGCCCGCCCCTGCTCTACATAGACGTGTGGTAGCCAGAGACCACTTACAGACTTGGCTGAGTGATTGAACCGGCCAATGTTAATAACGTCTTCGTGTGGAGTCAGCAGTGTTGATGATGTTCATGCATTTAAGAATGTGGTATTTCTTGAAAGTGTTAGGGCTGGCCCGTAGCCCTTGCAATAGAAATTGGGAGCTCAAAAAGGGGTGATTTTGATGGGGCAATGTGATGGTGATATTTAATTTGATTGAATTGTAGTGCATCGGTCCTCATAAAATCAGCCAGTTGTTTAAGCCCCATGTAAAGCGTTATACTCGAACACTCAGCGGCAAGAATTCTAATTCTACTGTCTAGGGATTTAGTTCAGAGATTCTCAACGTGGTTCAGGTGGACCACCGGTGGAACACCGGTGGTCCATCTGGAATTTCTAGTGGTCCGCAGACATCCATAAATATTTGATAAAACGGTCACTGACCAATGTGCAATACAGTCTCGACGCGTTTTTCATGAGGTGTCAGCATAGCAAAATGGCCCATCGAATATATTTAAAAGGTGGTCAACAGACAAAAAAAGGTTGAACCATCTAGTAATTTAGTTGATGGCTTAGACGAAATTGTGCAGGCTAAGTCCAGCCTGGAAACTGGCTGTTCATGATAGGGCTAGCCAAACAGGAACATCTAGCACGATATCTTCTGACAAAACAAGTGTAGTGTTAAATTTTTAACTAAAAACCTATTAGGTTCTTACCAAAGTGAGTCAGCAGCGAATTAAAAAAGCAACCAGTTCTTGGGGTACTGTCTGAATCCTAAACCGTTGGTTTTGTTACGTCTTCCTGCATTTGTTTTGTATCCAATTCTCTATTATTAAAACCGTCGTTACCGGAAGCGATTTTGGCTAATGTACACTTTCAGTTGTGTTGAGTTGTTGGCAACTTATGTGAAACGGAATTTTTATATAAGAATTTTCGAAGAAAAACTTACACTTTTCTAAATCATCTTTCCAGTGGAAAGTTGTCCGGTGAACTTGTAGACCACCTTTCACATGCGCACCCACGTCGAAATACCTAGCACTGGTTAAGAAATCGTTTCTGCTCTTGATTGTGTGCAAGAAAATGATACGAAAAGCTGAACTGGTGCAAATTTAGAACTTAAATATATTTTCGTCAAAAAAAAACCTCAAACCTGCTTTCAAACAAAATGCATTTGCGGTCTTCTGATGTGTCTGCTTTTTACTTCTGGGGTGGCCTGTTCACGTGCTTCTACTTCGTCGTCGAGCCAGTTGTTACTATCCCTCCTTTGGCCGCACTAGATCTCGGAGCAAGTTTTGAGCAGCCATTCAATTGTCTCATCATCCAAAACCGTCTGGCTGTGCAATCCATGAGGAGGCTGATGGATTGGACTTTGGAGGCCGACATGGTCGCAGGGTCTGATCCTGCCAGTAAACTTATGGGGAGGGGCGATTTCAGTAATATCTGGTAGTCAGTCTCATCACGGTTTCACTAGTGTAAGAGAGATAAATTGTACTTTACAACACTGCTGTGACAAAACAATGGACAGCAAAACAGCCTTGTATCGCGAATGCTGTCTTCCTACTTGTACAAAATCATATCGCTTTCCTACCCAGCCCGCGCTGAACACATCCAGCAGGGATCTGGCAGTTGTTGCTCTCGTAGCGACAAGTTTAGTAAGCATTTCGAGAAATGCTACAGCGCGAAGGGCCACGTGAAGACATATGTCATCGTCCCCATACATAGCCCGCTTACGTGCTGAATATCGCGAATTACGTTTTCAATCGAAATATGATGTGTGAACCGTGCATCCTGATTTTTACGTGATAACGAACGTCACTACTTTTCTCATGAAATAACCAGTTTGCATCTTTGCAGGCGTTGGTAAAAAATGGAAGTTCGTTTTCTGGACGACCGACATTGCCTTTCATTGACATAGTAACCCAAGGACATGGTATGTCGGCCCTAGACTACGGAGATTTCTGGAAAACTCAACGAAAATTCGGATTGATGACGCTTCGTGGGTAATGGAGAAATCATTGCTAATGCTGACTGCATGCACATTTCATAAAATGTTTCGCGGAAAACTTAAAAAAAAGCAAATGTTTAAATATATATTCAATTTTATTTTCAATCAATTTCTTTATTGAAACCATATTCAGCACGTCCAAGATTCAATTTTAACTTTGCTTATGTGACGCGAAGCATCGCTGACACTGCGTCACACTTAGGAAAAGTTAACAGTGCTAAACTTTTTCATAAATAAATCTCAACTGCTTATTAATAAACTCATCAACTGACAATGTTCTTAAAACGAAGATGAGAACAATGATACTCCTTAGCAACTTTAAGCGGCTAACATTGCAATCACACCAGGTTAACCATTATATCAGGACCTTTGATTCCTGGTTTAGAAACTATCTCTGTGGCTCCGTTCGCCGATGCGAATCAGCATCAAATCTTTTTATTTGATCACTTCAAAGGTCTCGTGCGTTTCACAAATCTTCATTTTTCCTCCATTGTTTAAGGCTTTTCTATAACTGTGTCGGTGAACTATGGCAGTAGTTGCTTGTGCGTTGTCTTGGTGTCTATTTTCTACAGCATTGTCTATGCGTAGCAATCTACTGCAAACCTTCTGTGTGCTTCGTGGTGCCTCATCTCATCACTTTTGCTTCTTCTAAAAATTACTTGCAAAACTATTTGAAACCTTGATCAAAACAATTTACATGCTTCTGTGAGCATCCCCTTTGACGATTTTAGCCATTTTCTCACAACTTGGTGTTAAAATACCTTAAGTTCTTTTCCCATTGCTGGCATATTATTTGATGATAAGTGATGCAGTAATAGCTGATGTGTTTTTTTGGTGTTTGTCACCTCCTTGCGTCTGTGCTTATCTATTGACACATGCTCTGTACTGCGCTATGTCTAGACATTAGGTTTTATTGTGTTATTCGAGTACCCTTGTGATACAGACCGTGAGTTTGACGCAAAAATTATATTAAAATCATCTCTCTGAAATCCTTTAACTAAAATAAAGTATGTCGCTTTTCATGAAGAGAATTGTGCAAATGTTTCCGAGTATAGAAACTTGAAAGAAGTGACTTGGGAATCGAAGCAAGTTACAGAAATGAGAAGTTAGTGACGTTCAAGTTTGTAAGTGGTACCGTTACTAAAAAAAGCATCGCTTGTACTGTACTTGACAACTTTCCAATAAACAGATTTACTGATAAGGCGTTTCTGGAACACAACCTTTCGTTCAGTATTTGCCGGATGGTCATACCCCATACTTCATTTATCACGCTCTCCACTCCCCACTGATTTCTTGTATGGCCGAATTGTTATTCAGCAGGATGAACAAATTGATGTCAGGCGCTTTTGGTAGAGTGGTACCAGATATTTAAGAATTTGAAGATTGCTTTTTGTTGTAAATCGTTTAACAGTTTTAACTGAAAATATGCATGTCTTAAACACTGTTTATGTGAATTTGCTCTGACGATTAGCAAGAATGCCTCTTCGAACATGTATAAACAATACTCAGTGCCTTTTGGAAATTGATTTAGTTGGATGTTAAGCTAAGCGTTTTGCATTTGAAAGAGTATATATATGAGAGCAGAATATTTTTAAAATCAAGTTGAAACCTGGTTTGACAAAGACATGATAATATGTTTTCCTGACGTTTATCGCACTCACAGTTCGTGCTGAGGAAATCATGCAAATGAAGATATAAAATGAATGAAACACTCTAGCACTGGCATGAATATATTCCAACGTTACATACCCCTTACCAGTATCAAAACAATCTTGACATATTCTGCTGCAATGTTAACCCACAGAAACCGTTAACCCACAGAAAAAAGTTTTAAATTGCATCAATAAGCCGAAAGAGGTGATTTTATGTCTTGTTGCTCAATTCTCTGTAATAGACTCTGCTTAGCACGAAGCTCTTCATGTGGTTGACTTCCTTCATTAAAACCATAAAGAAAAAGTTGGGTTTAAACTGCGTTGCTTTCTCGGACTGAAAAATGCAGGTTAGCTCAACGCCGGGAAGACCAGGAGTTTTGTTGTCCTTCAATCCCCTCATGGCGCACAGGACCTCATGGAATGATGGAGAGGCGTCAAGGGATGCTAAGGAGTTAAGAGAGCTGCTTGATCGAAAGTCTTGGCAACTGGCTTTGAACGGTTGAGTAAGTCAAGTGCTCAGCCCAGTATATTGTTCCTTTCCTTGACAAGTGTTGAGTCATCCTTATCAAGAAATGAGTACAAGAAAACAAAGCGTTAGTCCATTCACGGACTTGATGGCGTCATAGAATTATTGAATGCTGTTGTTATCAGGGAACTGTTGGATTTCGGATGCTTTAGCCGTCCACCACTTGTTTGCGATTTCCCTGGGTCTAATTTTGTGAGTAGAACCAACAATCTTCAGCATTTTCTTCATATTCATAAAAGATATATTCCCGACCTGAGCAGCTGGAGCTGCGTAGCGGATTCGAAAAAGGTTTTGGATCTCTACATCGTTTTTGTCAAATCAATCGTGTTTCGTCTAATTGGACCAAATGTCTCAGTTCTGCATCATTAATGGCTTTGCTGAGGTGTTCCCATAATCGTAATGCGTCTGCGGTTTCTCGAAAGGAACATGAAAAATGTGATCTGGAATGGAGGCAAATGTTGGATTGATAGCCTGCTGCAGCTCGCGCGTTGTTTCTCTACATTTAGTCTTTGAACATTGAAGCGCGCTCTCGGTTTCCTTTTGAGCATTTGTGGTCGAATGCGAAGTTGAAGATTTGAATAAACAGGTGCGATGGCTGTCTGGCAGCCTGCAACACGCATGGCTTTGATGATGGTCGCATCGCAAGTATCTGTCGCTTTACAATTATGAACCCAATTAAGTGGCAGCGTTTAAACATGAGATACATCCACGTGGTATTTTACCAAATTTTAAGGTGGAAAAGCGCATTGGTCACAACCAAACCGAACTCTGATCAGGGATTGAGAAAGCGATATACATTGGACGTGATATTTCCGACTCCATGCTTTCCTAGAACATTGCCCAGATCGTTTGAATGGAACTTACTCTAGCGTTCAAGTCACCCAGTAAGGTGATTTTGTCGGTGTGTGGTACACGTGTGAGTGTGGATTGCAATGCTTCATAGAATTCTTTTTTCACTTTGTTATCACATGACAGGGTAGGGGCATAAACACTGAGTACTGTTGCACAATGACCTTTGGCCAATGGGATACGGATTGTCATCAAACGCTCATTCACAGCCAGTGGCGTTTCCGGGAACTTCGTGAGTTGCGAATCGCGAACCCAACACCATGCAGACGTTTTGAATTTCCGGAAAATCTATCCAGAAGAAGATATACCCGACTCCAGGTTCAATCAGAGATCCTTCCCGCGCTATCCTTATTGCGCTTGCAGGTGGAATATCAGTGTCAGAGCCAGAAAGTTCAGCCGCTACAAGGGCAGGTAGAGGCGTTTTCAGTTGGGTGTCCAAGAGTGTTGGGATGTTTCCACAGTTTCTCCTTATGCGTTGTGCATTTTCTTGCTTGAGTTCATCCATGCGGTCTCTAATAGTTGACATTTTTAGCATATACCAGAGAGCTGATTTCAGGCCATTGAAAATTTTAGGGCAATTAATTGTGAACCACAAGTTTTTCAGTTTGGTCTGTATTTCATTTAGTTTGGAACCACTCATTGTAATTTCTTCAGGTTTCCTGCCCACATCCTACTGGTGTATGTGTATGTTGCTAATATCTGAACTATTTCTTGTGTTCCCGCTATGTGTATGTGTCATCGGTTGAAAGTAGTTTTGCAACAGTAGCATCGTGCAGAAGCAAAAAACTAATTAGTTTCTTTATTTAATATCTTAAAGAGTTGGGCCTAAAATTTTTTCGTCATCAGTCAAGCACGTATTGCTATATAATACATACAATGAAGATTAGGAACATAGAAAATTGTACACTTTTAATTGATCATTTCAATTTCTTTTAATAAACGAAATGTCGCAAGGTTTCTCGAATTATCGAGTTGTATTGAACAGTTTAGATTTTCTGGGCTATTCAAAAGATGAGGACAATTACTCCTTGCTGCATTTGGAAAAATGAACATTTGAAACATGCAACGCATAATTTACCAATCGTTTACTGACTTATGCTTGCAATGAACTTTTTTGTAATTATGAATCAAACTTTAGCAAAAACTAACGATCACAGTTGGTTACAACTGCAGTGCAATTTTTTTCATAATTGATTGTCAACACAGGCATAAAAATGTTTGCTCAACTGCATCCATTATCTCTTTCGCAGATTTGGCGTTGGTAAAAGAAGCATGGAGGACAAAATATTAGAAGAGGCACATTACTTTAATGAAGAATTGCGGAAGCAAGGTGGAAAGCCGATGGACATGGCAGTGAGTTGTTTGTAAACAATATAACTTAATCCCTGTTTACGTTGATTGAGCAATCTAAAAATATTGAATCTGTTTTGATTTCAGAAAAAACTTGCCAATACTGTTTCCAACGTTATTTGTACCGTTGTATTCGGTCGTCGTTTTCCTTACAACCATCCATGGTTCACCAAAATGCTTGAATACCTTGACAAATGGTAATGAGTTTTCAACAATAGAAAGCGTTGCAGATGAATTCAAGTTGTTGAAGTTACTGAAACTATTTTTACATTTACAGGTTTGGCAACCCGAAAGAAGGTTTTAAATTTGGATTGCTGATATTCATGCCACAGTTACGATTCATTCCACCATTTACAAGATTTGTTACAGAATTGGAGAAAGATGTCAAGTTCGTAATGGGTAATTGATCTAATGTGCTGCGAACTTTCCTGTTCATAATTACCTTTTTATGAAAATCTTTGTTGACATCGGAAGGAGCTGGACGCCAAAAGTTGTTAAGTCAGGTCTTTCCTCTCACATTGAACTGGGGCTAATGCAAGCAGAGTTGTAAACGGGCCTAATTTTGAAGCCAGAACCAGGCCCGAGCCCGAACCTGGCCGGAGCTCGACATTTTTTGAAGCCCGATTTAGGTGTCAGAAAACGTACAATGTACGTGTTTCGCTCCAGATACAGGTTTTTATCTAGGGTTACCAGACTATTTTGTCAACAGTGACAGATCTAGGCTGCACTCGCAAACGCATATTAATAGCACTGGATTCTCAAATAACATTCATATAAAGAACGCTTTTATGACAATGCATTTATTTTTCATGTTATTTTCTTTACAATTTCATGCAGCTCCCACAATGTTTGGTTTGAAAATATTTCAAACAGTGCATAAACGTACGCTTTGCGAGCTGGTATAGCCACTCCTAGGGGCGGCTATACCAGTCAGAGACCAAGAGCCACATTTCCTACTGTGGTACCGCAAAGAATCACATCATGTACGCGTGGGCACACATGAAAATCACCTCCCATCTCTTCTTCACTTACATACATACCTTTGCTCAACTAGATTTATTGTAAATATCACACACAGTTGTTATGCATGTTATTTAGTGGGACTTCCGGTATTTACCTAAGAGCCGCTCAAAACCGGACAAAGAGTCGCGGGTTGGATATCTCTGGCATAATCTATACCGCTGTGCTAAGCACTAGCAAACTAGCTACTTCAAATGAAAAACGATAACTGCAGTGCTTTTAATGTGAACGGAGCCCTTTCCTTAAACTCTAAAAAAAATAATGCACTTAGTAAAGTTCCATTTTTACGTGTTGCATATCATTTCCTGAGGTGAACATCTTTCCGTACAATCTGATGGTTTTTGCTTTTTTACGGTAATATTGCCTGTATGAACACCATAACACAACTAATAATTTTTTGCGTGCTACATTCTCTTTAGTTTGCAACAAAAATGTACTACCTCAAACTCTTCAAAATTTTTTTCACTACCTTTTGAACCAGAAAGGCTGGCTGAGGGATGACCTCCCAGTTAATTCGCTGGCCCTTGGTTGAGCCAGTTATAGTCCGCTGACGAAATAATGTGTCTGTTCAATGTAGCTCGCGTGATTGTGAAAGGTTCGCTGTTCTCTGCAAAGTCACTGTCGTCCTGTCTATTTCTGTGATTTTTCTGCATTCTAAATAGCCTACGGTGGTAGTTCAGACAACAACCCTACCTACACCTAGTTACACGGTTATTTGCCAAAGGAAATGCTCATGCAGATCACGTTTAAGACGACGGAAGAATGCTAAGTATGACTAAATATAGGAGAGAGAAAACAAACGGAGAGACAGTTGTGTGCAGTCAAGGCACAAGTAACACTTTGCCCATATATGAACTTCGCTGAAGGAACTGTCCTGACAAGATCCACTACTAGAGTCATTATAATTTGAGAAGTTCTACGTTAGTTCTTTTTACAGTTACTGCAAATCATTTATTTTTAAAATAC
>Ga0210059_1014192_pt1 | contig 11810 bp, 3 predicted proteins | sample Ectturendosymbi2_FD_188042 | JGI IMG/M metagenome (GOLD analysis project Ga0210059, IMG submission 188042) | Ecteinascidia turbinata endosymbiont from Florida, USA - Sample 2 (SPAdes) (version 2) | ecosystem: Host-associated > Tunicates > Ascidians > Unclassified | place: Key West, Florida... | reverse complement strand
TGATTATCTCATAGTCATGTGATATGTCACAAAACATGATTAATTGCATTTGCCTTCTTCTAGCTTTATTTCTCTCTCACCTTTGGACTGGGAGAGAGAATGAGTTTGCATTTTTGATTCTTCTGCTGGTTCTTTTTTCTCTCTCATACTTCCTTAAGTTTGATGTGAGAGAGTGACTTGTACATTGTTTCCAGCAATGAGTAGATTGGTCAGACTGAGAGAGTGTCATTTTACATTGTTGATTCTCAGCAAATAGCAGATCTCTCAAAGTGAGAGAGGGTTATTTTGCATTGTTGATTCCCAGCAAATGGGAGTTTTCTAAAGAATATGTGCAGACTATAAAGCGTCTGCTACACCAATGAACTAAGTACAGCGTGACGTGTCGGAACAGTTGAAAATACACTTTATAACGCCACACACGATTTTATTCCGCTCAATAGTGTTATAAAATGAAGCCACTTCTTTCTGTTGTGTGTGGTTGAGAATTACACATGTTAAAATTCTGTGATTTTTAATGGCAGATACGCCACCTAAGAAGTGGAGTCACGTTGTTACACATACTCAACACTAAGACTATATTCAAACAGCCATTGAAAATTGCAAAAAGTGTGCACCGAAGAGGAGTTTGGATTTACAGAAGGATTTGATGTATGCTGGAGTTCACATACGCTCAAGTACAATGAGACGCCGCCCACTGGAGGCTGGCAGAAAGGCTAAGAAAGCATAAACGCAACTTATAACTCAAAACAATGAAGAAGGAAAGATAATAAAGTACAAAAGCATAAAAATTGGATTGTAGAAAACTGTAAAAAAGTGTTGCTTTCAGATTGAAAGTGAATTTTTCGTTCAAGGGAAGCACAGCAGATTTGTCACGATCAGAAAGGGTGAGCAGTTAAGTCCTGCCCATTTCAGAGGTATGTAAATCACCTCCAAAAGATGTTGTGGGGCAGTTTTAGCTTTTCTGGAACAGGTTCATTTAAGCCAGTGGTTCCCAAACTTATTCTAATCGCGTACCGTTTGTAGGTCCCGTACTATTACCACTTACCACCTCGTTCCAGGAAAACTCATTCTAACAAATACCATTCGATCACAAAAGTTTGGAAAACCAGAATTGACACAAATGTGATGAGCAAAATGACTGTGAGAAATTGTAATGGTCATTTTTAAAAACCAACTGGAAGGGCCGGATTAACCATTGGGCAAACCGGGGAAATGCCCGGGGCCTCGCGCTTGAATATAAAAACACTACATTACTGGTTTTTCATATTTTTAGGCTGTTCACTACGCGTCAAAATTGCGGAGCTTTTTGATTACTCCGTTTAGTAAATAGGTTTACGGAAGCTGACAATTTGGCTTTTATCGTTTTTAAGTGACGATATTTGAGGAATTGAACCAAACAGCACCCTGCTTTGTGACCTAAGAATTAGATAAAAATCGGTGCATGCATGGGCGTCCACAGAAATTTTCCAAAGGGGGCAACCAGGGTTGTAACAATTGGGGCACAATTCCCCTGGTGAGGAATCACTGCGGGGGGCGCCGAAAAGTCCCAACAGTGTCGCAAGTACTTTCTTCAATATGCTTCCCAAAGACCTCAGGTTCGAACATGGGAGAACCAAACTTGTTTCTTGCCCCGGGCGCTATCCTACCTCGTTACGTCCCTGCGGGCAACGTCGAAATTTTGCTTATCCTTTTCAGGTTGCTGACGATGCAATGTAAATAGACATTCACAAAACGCTTACCCCTTCTACCCGAGTAGTCTGTGCTGATTGAAACTCAATTCTCAATATTTGTTTGAAATGTTTTATACACAATGTTTAAAATGCTTTTTATTTTCATAAACTGCCTAATATTCATTTTTCGAGCACTTTCTACAAAGGCCAAATTTAGGAATAATCAACGGCCAGAGCAACATGAGCGGTGAAAAAACAAGAATGTTAGACACTCTCCTTAAACTGTTGCAAGTAATGAGAAGTAGAACTTTTGTACATGTTGACAAGACTATTGCACAGCTTACTAAAGTTAGAACACCACGCAGGCTTAAGAAAATGAGCAGATTAATTATAAAAACTCGCCACAGAAGATTCAGCTTTGCACCTAGTGCTCACTATGAAGTCAGAATTAAACCTTAACGATAAACACGTAATTCCACAAGTCTGCATAGACGTATTCTAACAAGCCACGTTTTTTATACTGTATGCAAAAAAGCCTGCATAACCCTCGTTTGATTAAGCTATTCACGTTGATCACAAAAAGTGATAAACGGGGTTGGTTAACCAGATGACCGCCACGGTCTTTCGCCAGTCCTATATGACACGGCGCCCGTCTTTGTTTACACTGATCAGCTATTGTGCCATTGTGTTTTCATTTGCTCTAATTTTCGCTAATGGTTGGTTACTGCATGCGATGGCTTTTATGGTGCTTCTGCTTGTTGGCTGAGTCATATGAAACAATAAACCATTACTATTACCATCACAGTCTCACCCTAACAATGGATTTTTCAAACTTGCGGAAGCACAGCTACAGACTTACTCATGCTTCTTTTCACACAGTATAATACTAAACGTGGCTTACCGCTATCAGCAGTCACTGCCTCGCTGCATTACCTGTCAAGATATCTGTGTTCAACAGTCAAATGCAGGGATCCCATTCAGTGATTTCAAATAAACCCAGATTGCACACACAAAAAAACATATTCGTACAATAAAAACTCAGAAAGCTTGTGTTACAAACAAAAACATGAGTGTGCTTATTTGAATCGAAACGATAAGCGAATACTGATTTAATCAGTTGCGAAGTGCTTGTCGTGATCGTGAGGGTATCAGTCTCAGGCCCGAATCCAGGTTTTAAGGGCACAATACATTGTTAGGGGGGCAATATTTTTGTTTTATTGTATGTTTAAAGCAAAATATTTTATTAATTTTCAGCGATTAACTTGAGAGCATATTGCCAGTTGTCTGTTTTTAGTCTGATAACATAAGATTTGTGATTGTACCGGTATGCTACGTGCCATGAGTAGCCAAGCACGGGAGGAAGACTCCAGCGTCTTTATCAACTTTTCAAATACGATGACGTTTTACAAAAAAAGTATCCACAAAAAACTAAGAGCATCTGTTTAGTTATGCGCTTTTCTACGGAAACAACAAAGAAAAACAACATGAAAAAAGTTCGCCTATGCTTTGAGCAGTACCGTAACAAAGCTGGGCAAAGCCCCCTTAAAATTTCTTTCGCCACCCCTATAAAATGTGTTGGACATACTTTGAAAGTATTGGAAATAGTTTAAAAATTTGGGCCCCTCTCAGAAAACTCTTCGCTCACCCTGGTGTCCCAAGCTGGTTGCGGGCCTGGTTCAAAATATTTTCCTGACTACTTGCCAGTGCTTGATACCTGTTTGTCGCATTTGATTCAGTACAAACTTTGTCCGATGTTTGCCTAATGCAGACCCGCCCGACCTTTTTAGTGTTGCGGGCCACTTTCACATGAGGAAATTTATTGCGGGCCACAAACGTTTTTGTGACGTAACAATAAGCTATTGTGACGTAGCAAATTCCTTTATTTTGATAAGTTTTATGTTTTATACGACAACACGAGGTGATAATGAGTCCTGTAGTTGCTCGCAGTATTGCCAGCTTGTATGGAAGTAAACCAAATCTAAAATATTGGCATATTTTCGCATCGCTTGTTATACAAGTTTGTGGGTGGTAGGCCCATAACAGAAATAATAGGTATAATTTTGGTGTGTTTTGATGGCAAATACACTTGAGCCCATAAAAAAATACTAAAAATTTTAAAAGTCTGCTTACGAACTTATGACATCGCGGGCCATTTAAAACAACCTCTTGGGCCGCGGGTTGGGCAACCTTGGCCTAATGCATTGTAACTTTTTTGAAAAAACATAACAATATTTTGGCATAAACAACAAAACTGAACCAATTTTATTCCTGTCAACATTTAAAGTGAAGACATTGGTAGGAAAGAAACTCCGTTTAATTTCTCAAAAGAGCCACAACAACGCACGAGATTATATATAAAAATACATAGATTCTATTGGTCACTGAAACAATCAATCAATCGTTCCCATTTACAGCTGGAAGTCGAACCATGTCAGGGATGTTGTGCTAACAAAAAGGTGTAGGAAAGCATCTAAATATCGCCATTTTGAAGCTTCAAACTCATTTTGAAACGAAACGTGAAAAAGGTGTGGGAACGCCGTTCCCATGCGTTCTCGCCCAACTACACCCCTGAACCATGTACTCTAGCATGTTGACGTTCTATCTTTTGTCAACACTCGCAGTTTTTGAAACGTCTTTTGGTAAAACGAAAACATGAAAGAAAAAAAACAAGACAAGAAGTTTGAGCATAAACTGTCACAAAAGCTGCAGTTCTGACACCTCTTACATAGCATAATAGATGAATAATATTTATGGAGGCACTTGCAGTGTCAAGGGAATACTTTAAACATGCAGTCGTCGAGTTTTGGTCGAAACTTCAGAAACGATGTCTTCGTTTGCCACAGCAGCAAAACCAGCTGACATTTATACGGTCGCAGGGGCATAATGAGGGGGGAAAGGCGAGCATAATTCCCCGGGTGCCGAATCACTACGGGGAGCACCGAATGACTGCGGGGGTGCCAAAAGGTCCAAATAATGCCACAAGTACTTTCTTCAGTACAGTACATTTGCTTCCTAAAGACCTCAAATTCGAACATGGTGGCGCCAAAGTTGCTTCTTGCCCCGGGGGCTATCTAACTCGCTACGCCCCTGTACGGTCGTGTGTCATGCATCTGCGATCAGGTGTGAGTATCCTCACCACACTGGAGAAGCTTGCTTCGCATATGGCTGTCGAAACTCCTACAGGTAAGCCCGCGCTCAGCAGCAAGCATATGGTGGGAAAAGCTGCTTTGTACTTCCAAACTATTTCAAAAACTGGTCCAAATTCATACGAGTATTTTCATTTAAAAACACATCAGGAAGCTTGATGAGACAATGCTTTTCACAGTAGTAGTTCAGCATCGAGAAGATCTTCACTGATATTTTTGGTAGTTGAATTGACTAAAGAGTAAAGAAGTGTAACTCCTCCTTGTCGAGAAAGCAATTCGATGCTGGTGAAAGAACATGTAAAGATTTTATGAGACATATCAAACTCCGAAAACCAGTGACTGAATTCGCTCTGAATTGTAGCAATGATTTCAAAGTAAGATGCTTTCAAATTCAAATTCTCACTTTCATTGTGAATTTCGATGTGTTTTGTTATGAATGACGTCCTCTCTGAATCGAGATGAAACTGGATTTTTTCGCTTGTTCAGAGGGTGGGATGTAGTTTCGCTTGTTTAGAGGGGGGGATAACTATAGCTTGCTTGCGCCACAGACTAAGTACGGAATACGCGCTAGTTGCATTTTATGCTGATTTATGCAAGTCAGTGCTCCAGTGATCTTTACACATGATGAAGCATTTCTACAGCAGACACACAATTCCCTAACCTTCTAAGATGCGCAACTGCGCAGTAGTACCAAATCATTTGCACAGTGAAATCAGATTCTCGTACACTTGCAACATTCCAAAACGTTGGAAAAGCAAGAAAACAAGAAGCTATTCGAAATAAATGTGTAGGCCCTACTTTGTTCGTATTTTCATTACTTCATGCTTATCCTAAATTCTAATAATTCACGAAATTTGTAATTCATTTAGAATTCTGGCAACTCAGCTTTAAAATATTCATGCTCACTAAATCCAACATTTGCTAAAATTTTCTTAGAGAGAACGCTGGCTAAGTCTTTATATTATAACATTACCATAGACCAGGGGTCACCAAACTTTTTGAAACTGCGAGCTACTTCTTGTGTACCAATTAATGCGAAGGGCAACTATAGTTTGATACACACATCTGAAATAAAAATTTTGCTCAATTTATCTTCAATTATTTTAGAATTGACATTCGTTAGTGTGAAGACATTGATCATGCTAATATTATTTTCAGAACAGAACCGAGGGTGACCTACATGGTTCTTGCGGACGACCTGGTGCCTGCGGGCACCACGTTGGTGACCCCCTGCCATAAACGGCTTGCTAGTGCCATGGCGTGCGCGCTAACAGAGAGACTGCAGAAACGGTTTCGAAAGAGTCTCCAATGACTGTGACGTCACAAATCGAAATTGTTACCAGTTTGGACATCCATCAATGCAATTTATTTTGTAACAATGAGGTTACCTTTTAACGCAACGTGTGGTGATGTTGTGAGTTGGGGTAAAGATTAAACAGATTAAAAACAAGCATTTGCAAAATTCATTAATTTTTCCAGTTTAAATTATCTGGGGGGCACAAACAAAATTTGGGGGGCACTGACCCCCAATGTCCCCGTAGCTACGGGCCTGTCAGTTTTAGATCAAACAAAGCGCTGTTGTCCACTACATCACGAAACAGTTAATGGGTGTAACTACTGTAAAGCTCCCATCGCAAAGGCTCAGTCAAGTAGTACGGTTCAAATAGGTTTTGAGTGATATTTTGTTGAGAACATTTTTTTCTAAATCGTGTACGTTTTCATCTGCGACAGTCGGTAGACATATCTGTCCTCAATCCATATGTGAATGCACGATTTGTGCAGTGAAGATGGTCAGAGGGTCTATGACAAAAAAGGTTGTGTAGTGGTACAGTGCCAAAAAGATCGTTTCTTTGTGATACAATTTTCTTTTTGAACAAATTAATCACATATGAACCGCTGTACATGGCCACCATCAATTGTCTCTAAAGTGTAGGCTGTCAAATCGTATCAGTTTTGACCGGTGCTTCTGCAAAGTTGAAATGAGGGTATGTGAAACGCTACGCAGTTGCGCTAAGCATTTAGGGGACTCGCAGTCACGACTTTGCCCGGAGCCTTGCGTTCATTTAATCCGGCCCTGCCAACAGGGGAATTCCACAGAAATTAATAACGTTAGCTGAAATAATTAGGCTGGATAACGTTCTTTTGAGTAATTGCACTTGCAAGCTTTCATAAATCTCAGTTCTTTAGAAAAAAGTATACCCAAGAACAAACAAACTCTCACCCTCGAAAATCGCATTTCGGACACCCAAAAACCTTGTTTCAGTTGGGAATCGCTGCAGTAAAGAATCCAATTCTGTCAAATGTTGTCATTTGATAGGAGCTCAAATAAGAGCTAATGCAGCAACATTAAAAACGTACAGATTGGAACGCACACAAAAAAAACTGCAAATCACTCTGGAATTCTGCATAGTGCATGTAGTTTCATCGACAAGACAAACGATGCATGTCACAGACGTACGAATGTGCCGAACACTTGAACAAGTCGAAACTATTGAAAGACAGAGCACTACGTTTTGCTCCAGCGGCAACTTCAATTAAGAGGAAAAGCCAGAGAAACCAGCGTATGAACTCTTGCAAAATTAGATGCGCCAGCACGTCACGCATATCACTTTTGTCTAAAATGATCCAGCGTATCATTTTTCTCCAAGAGAACCACGACTTCTGAGACAACACACGCTTTTCTTCATCTCATGACTTCGCAATAATCGTAAAATGTAACATTCTTGCTTACAACAGCGGCAGCTTCTCATGTCATATCGACGTACTTTACAACATCTTCTTTGACACTGCAGATCAAAATCCAGTACAAACCAAATTTTTAAACGTGCAGTCACAAGGCTACCCACCAAAACTGCTGCTCTGAAACAACACAGCTTGGCTTTGCCGCAGAGATCTAAGCAGAACGTATTGGCTGAAAGTAGCGGGATGACCAACTTTTCTCACGTGGATCGTGGTTCACGTTGACACAATTTCCAAGCATGAGCGATCGCGACAAGGAAATGAAAGATACCAGAATTTTCCGGTTAATTCACCCTGCAGACTTTGATGGTCTTCAACCGATATAAAACCAGAGACCGGTTTCTTTAGAGACTGGTGCTGGATGACCACAGAACCTATATCAGTAGGTGGCGACCGCTGCCCTAGAGACAGCAGGATATAAATGGTTTTGTCTATGAACGTCAAGGTTTGAACAAATGTACTGCAAATTACACCAGAAAAGTATACGTGGCTCAATATCAATTCAATCGTCTTTATTTTTCAGTTTGTTTTTCAATAATACTGGTACCAATGATAACACAGCTAAGATAGCCATGACGGCGATTCCAGTCCATGATACAGCATCTCCAGCGGTGGTCAGCTGATACAAAGTAGTTCCCGCCTGTACAAGAAACAGGAAATATTTAACATCTTCATTGAGACTGGACCACAGAAGACTTCTAATTAAAAGCCCAATTAAAAACAGTTGGTAGTTAAGAAAAAATCTAGGCGCATCAAGTAGCGTAGTTTACTTGTCTCACACCTTGAAGATAAAAAAATTTTACCCCCAACGAGAGCAAACGCGTTTTTTCATCAAAAGGGCACGTTTTTGTGAATGCTTAAGGGTTACTGCATGGCAGTACTGCTGTTGAAACAAATATGTCTCAAGACCAATTTCCGAGACAGCGTTAAGATTAGCAAAGACAAGAACACGTGCTAAATTTCGGGTCCAAGATGGAAACAAAAGAACTGAAGTTTGAGACCAAACACGCGATGAGTTTGTTTCACAGCCCATAGGTACTCCACAAAAATTGTGCCTTTATTGCTTTACAAAATCGTTTTGACGTCATGTACATTTGAAACACTTAGTACTTAAGGGTGATCAGAACAACACCGAAGACCACTATTTTTTAAGATCCAGAAGAAAAACTGGCTGTCGACAGCGCCACCAAATTAGTTTTGAACAGATGCCACGGCTGCTTTGCAGTTTTTCACCATTGGTTTATAGTTGCGGCGTGCGCAAATCAGGTTGGCGACAACACCATGGGCAAAACCTGGTAATTGTATAATTTTTTAAACCCTGGCAATTTATATGCGCTTTATATTTCACAGTCAAGGAAAATAAAGCACTTATCATGACGATACCTTTCTAACACCTGCAACCAAGGTACGGCTCTGGGAACTGGGGCCCCACTGGGAACTTTTTTGCGGGGCTAACGAACTTCTGACGTATGTTTAGGAAAATAGCCATAATCTTCGGAACTTAGCTGTGTAGCACCTTACTGAGTTGGTGATTTTATGCAAAAAAACAAAAAAAACAAAGCGTTTACGGGAAAACCGCGCAGTAATGCAATTTGGCAATAGACTTAGAAAACTTCTTGTCTGATATAGCAAACAATAAATAGAAGCAGCACACTGCAGTAAATTTCAAGACATTGTCATCTGTCTCGATGTGTTAATAGGTACAGTAATGACAGTTCGGAACCAAATGTGCCATATAGGGAACTACACACGAACAACATCATACCATTTTTTATACATTTTGCCCCATAGCGCCATACTGAGCACTTGTAACTGTGAGAGCATGAAAAATTTTAATTTCCCACATTCTGTACAAGAAACATGATGAAAACGCAGACCAAGTTCATGCAAAACGAATATTATTTTGATACTCTCATCTCAAATTTTGAAGTTTTGCTGTCGCTATTTGCAATTAACTTGCCACAATAACGCTGTTATAAAATTCGTTTTGCATGAACATATAAATTACAGAAAACAAGTTTGTAAATCTGAAGGTACATGCCATAGAGATAAATGATTATGAGCAAGGGAAATGAATTCAGCACTTGATTTGGCAACATCAACTAGTGAACTTTTAGTAGACACTGCATTAACTTTCAAAGCAATGTCATCTGCGTAAATGCATTTGTTGATGACAATGTATTAAAGCTGTAGGCTGCGGAGAAGCCAGGTTTATTCACCTGTGACCGAGGGATCCATTCCTCTTTGAGTAACAAATTTTAGTAACGTACGTGGTCAGGCCAAAAGAGATATGTGACTGAGCGAACATGTTTTTCTGTTCAAAATTTTAAAGGGTACAGCGAATTTCGTTTTAAAAACATTGCGCGGAGCTTGGTTCTCAAAGTATGTGCATCACGCTTTCTACATAGGTAGAAAAATGCTTATGAAAACACATCACATTCAGTGGAGTGAACGAAAATGTGCGCTAAAAATGTAAGAAAGTAGGGTGCGTTGCAAAAATTTTAATCTTTATGTGGTGTTTATGGAATAAATGACACGAACCAAACTTAGGTTGGTGCACATCTGCCAAACAAGGGAAAATGGCTAAATTGACCGTATATTAAGAATTGGTGGTGCAAGAAAGCTGGATTTGTCCATTTCCTATCTCCGTCATGAGGAACTTTCTTCCTAAAATTCTTTGAAAAAGCATCTATGAGCATTTCAAGCTAATTACGCTCACTGACAGAAGCTTTGTAGTATTTCAAGATTTATTTGCCCTACAATTTCCGTTAATTACCCAAACATTATTTAAGTATATGTGCAAACTACTGGCGAATTAACTCATTACGTGACAAGTGTACATTGTTACCCTTCGTTCATATGGATAAATAATAATTACAGTATCACAACTTTACTGGCAACATTATACCTTGCATACGCAATTAATCCTTAGGTGCTTTTTGTGTTGTCGCAATGTTAAACAAACGGTATTTTCTGTAGTTTGGTGAATAATCTTGTATCTAAGTTTGTTGTTGCAAGACTACTATCACTAACAAGCTCTGTCGTAAGTCAAAATAATGTGGACACAGAAAAAAGGTTATTCTGGAAACTTTTTGCGAAGTGATTCTAGGTGTTGGCGATATGTGAGCGACCTGTCCAACGTTACTACGAGGTATTTGGGTTCGGTGCAGAAGGGCAGGTTTCGTTGTTGTGGTTGGTTTTTAGCTCACGTTTAGCTTCCTTATTATGGAGGTGGAAGACTGTCGACACCGTTTTTGTGGTGCCGAGCTTTAGTTTCCAGGTCTGGATGTATTCACCTACGGTTGACATGTCCTTGTTCAACACCCCTTCCACTGCCTGCCAGCTAAGTCGTAAGCGTGTGCATACTTTCTTGAGACGGCGTTTGGCAGGTCAGAGATGTAGATGTTGAAGAGAAGGGTTGCCAGGACGAATCTCTGTGGGACGCCGTTCTTGAGGTGTCATAACCTGCTCCGTTTGTCGTTGCCGGTGGTAAGGTGAAGCTTCGATTGCCAACCAGCTCCATGGTCATGCGGAACATGTGCCTGTCAGGTAGCAATCGCAGTAATTCGCAGGCGATGACTGTGTTGTAGGCTCCTGTGAGATCGACAAACACAGCTCCGGCCTTCTTCTTGGCCGAACAGCTATTCTCTGCGTCTTGTGTCAGGAGGGTGACCGGATCTACGGTCGATTTCCCGCATCGAAAGCCCGCTTGTTCCTGTGGTAGTAGTGGGTCGATGATTGGTTCGACACGAGCGCAGATGAGTCTCATGAGATCTCGAAGGGGACACACATCAGGGATAGAGGGCGGTAGCTCTTTGGGTTCCCCAAGGGCTTTTTCGGCTTAGGGGACGCAACTATTAATGCTCTCCTCCAGATCCTGGGGCTGGACTTCTATAAATAACAACAAAATTGAAAGTTTTCTTGCATATTTTATGCGCATTTTCAGTTCTTGTGTAGTTTAGCAAGATTCGATTTTTTTAAACCGGGATGTGCGCCAGCCAGTCCATCCCCACTTAGTCTATGCTTGACTGCTCGTATTCGACAAGACATTAGCGCAGCTTCATTTTGCCGTTGTAAATTGCTCTGACGAATTGATGAGTGTGTTTTACTCCCCTGTTTCAACGCGCCGCCTGATATTTTTTGCAGTTACGAACTGCTGTATCGTAGCGTTGGGTGTACGTATTTTCCTCCGATAGCCTAACTTGGAGCTCTAATAGTTTATATTCAGTGCATTGACACATAAAATAAGAAGAGT
>Ga0210059_1014191_pt1 | contig 11812 bp, 4 predicted proteins | sample Ectturendosymbi2_FD_188042 | JGI IMG/M metagenome (GOLD analysis project Ga0210059, IMG submission 188042) | Ecteinascidia turbinata endosymbiont from Florida, USA - Sample 2 (SPAdes) (version 2) | ecosystem: Host-associated > Tunicates > Ascidians > Unclassified | place: Key West, Florida... | reverse complement strand
CCCATCGTGGAAAGTACATATTGAATAGAGATATGTGCAAGTTTGAATCATCGCAAAAAGACGAAAGCAGATGGCAGTCGACTGATTCCTCGAAAGCATACAGAAACACTAGTGCTTTTAAGTATCACTGAAGGGAAATGTTCATTTTCTTTCTTAAAGTAATGTGGGTTTGTAAGTTCGCTTGGATGATTTGAACTCTCGGCAAACTAAAACAAGTCCAGCTTATATTCACCTGCAGCAGATTGGACCATAACGAAAACTCCTGAAAACTATTATATATAAGAGGATTTTTTAAAGCCGTTCCTGTGGTCTGCTCTGAAGGGCAAACCACGCCTTAGCACTATAACAGCCCAGGCCCTCAACCAATGGGGGTGCAACCGGCAATTTCCCCCCCCCCGAAACTTTCAAAAACGTGCTTAGTTGTTGGTACAAAAACAAGTTATTGCTGTTTTTATCCAATATCCAGCCTAATTTGCATTATATCGTTTCATAGTTGGAGAAAATGTTGCTAGCAAACCTGAAACGAATTAGCTTGAAGGAGTCTACATTTCATTATTTTTGAGTATCTTGCTTGAAAACGTGATGGCATAAGTACAACCCAACTGTTCTTCATCTTCATTCCTGTTTTTTCGCTGATGAGCACTACTGCTAAGATCAAAAACATGCAATATAATCGGAATGCTTGCAAGACTAATTTTAAAGCAACCTTAGGTCTCCATTTAAGTGAGACACCACCTGAAGTGATTTAACGCGAATCGTTACTGCAAAGTAATATTCTAAACAACTTACAGTTACAATTTGGCAGTTAGGATATGTCTAAAATAAACGTAGAGATGCCGTGATAGTCAAGATATTTTAGATTTTTTCCGTTGAAAAGTGTCCGATAAAAATGGCAGCAAAAGGGTCATAATTTTGGTGCCATAACCCAACATAGTAAGGGATCCTTTTTTCTTTTTCAAAAAGGTGGAGTACCACGTTCTCTCGCGTTCCCTTCGACTATACCAGGGGCCTCCAAACGTTTTTGTCAGGGTGCCAAATAAGCTATTACACAACCGTTAGAGGGCCGGACATCTTACGTATTGTGATTGTTTCAGGATATCTTACATTCTACCAAATCAACAAATTTTTCCTTATGTTATTTTTTAATTACTGACGAAATGACTTCGTTGGCCGTAGTTTGGGGATTCCTGAACTATGCCGATAAGGCCATGCTTGTTCACGTCTTGACTTAAAGACGTGAATGACGAGCTTCATACTAAACTTAATTGTGGGGAGATTATCATCAACATGGAGATGTAAAGTCAGTTCAGGTCCAAGAAGTTATGTTGTGACAAGTTTCGTATAGTGTCAATTACGCTAAGTTCAACCGTACGGCCAATAACTTCTGTATGAAACAGAGAGTCGAAGGCTGTTCGTGCCTTCGACTCTCTGTTTCGAAGCAAAAATTAGCAATTCCCTATGTAGCAAATGCGAAGCAAAAATTAGCAATACCCTATGTAGACTGAATTGTCTTGTCCAGATATTTTGACCTGTTCGAATATCATCTTGCACAAACTGACAAAAATGCAGACCACAATCCGATTTGAAGCAAAAGATGTTTATGCGTGAATTATGTGGCGACAACCGGCATGACGTGCTAAATAACTGGTAGCTGATGAATGAAATTACCAAACTCGAACATTTGAAATGACAGAGCAAAGCACAATTGCGCTTTATATCTCGCTCTCCGAATCACTTCCAGAACTAGAGCTTGAAGAAGAAATGGACGAGCCTTTCTTGTTGCTTGACTCCCTGGTCTCAACTGCAAACCACAACAAAAGCCATGCTTTGACTAGTCTGGGGAAAACCTCATTTTTTAAAAAAGGTTTAACGAAATTTACTATTGATAGTGCGAATGATTTTGCTAATAAACTCGTTTTCGTATTGTGAAAAAAGTTTTATTGGATTGCATTTTAAGCAAAGTTCATTCAAAACTTCAAACGTGGTTTCAAAGCGAGCCTATAGTTACCTGTATATCATCATGTATCCGATACTGACAAATCACCAAATACAGACGGGAAATGCAATTTCAAAATAAACAGATTCAAATCTCGCAGGACTTAAACGTACAAAGCTGGAATGACGAATCAATGAGATTCATTTGAAACAGGCCCACAACCAGAGGGGGGCAACCGGGCAATTGCCCACCAAAATTTTCAAAAACATGCTTAGTTGTTAGCAGAGCCGCAACCAACTGATATTTTCGGGGAGGGCAAAATGAAGTAACTTGGTGCTGCGCCTAACAAATACATACGTTTGTGAAAATTTCGGGGGGGCAATTGCCCGATTGCCCCCCCTCTGGTTGCGGGCCTGTTTATTAGGTACAACAACAAGTTACAATCATTTTGCCCCTCCCGAAAATATCGGCTGGTGGCGGGCCTGATTTGAAATGAAATACATGAATAAAATTTGTCCAACACTAATGCAGCTTTTAACGGTAATGATGACAAGTTGTTTCTATGTCAATAAATGCGTACAAATAACTACAAAGAACTAATAATTGTGACATCAAAAGTGATTCTGCAATATGATTTATGAAAAATTAAACTAAATTCAAAACTACCAAAGAATTCACAAAGCCTGATGGAATGTGTATGTTGCTGGTGACGTTTAGCGGCGTTTAACAAACCGTTTTATTTTATAACGTTCTTTTCAAAGGGAGCTGAGAAAGGTGCCTAAATGCGCAAAAGCAATTTTTAACTTTTTCATTCAAAAGCTTCTGCTGAACCAGGAAAACAATGAGAAAAACCATCGAGATCACGCTGTGATCTTTACGAGAATTTGAAAATCTCGGACTGTTTCAAACAGCTGTTCTTCAATGAAGCAACAAGACATAACACTTTAGAACAATATTTGTGCAATATCGTATATGTCATAGTTCTTACATCAAGGTAATGCCTTAGAAGTTTCAGTACAAAGTAGAATTTAGCAAAAAGTGGATATGAGTAAAACCTTGTTGAGAATAGTCAGGATGGTAGACCAACAAAGGTATTAAAAATAAATAAGTGGTATTTATATTTTAAACAATATGCAACATCATTTTCTGATAATTTAACAATTTTTCAATTTCAAGAGCTGGTAAAAGACTGATTAATTGATGATGCAAACAAACCTTTTTTGTCTGCTGAAGTAGAGAACATCATTTACCACACATAGTACATTTAAAACTCAATGTAAGTTTTATTCAAAATGTTAATGTCGAATTATCCGATAGAAAAAGCCATATATTTATAAAAATCACATCCGCGTGAGTAAAAAAGAAAAACTTCAAAATTGTTGAAGGTTTTGGTAAGTGGTTTAACTCATGTACGGAAAACGAACCAAGTGGTTGTTCAAAACGCGGCTCATGGGAAAGAGATGAGCTAAAAGTATGATTTTAAAGTTTGACTGAAAAATATTTTTAATGTGCACAAGTTTGAAATTGAAATTTTTGGAAAAGCTGGGTCGTTAAATTTGAACAAATGATTTTTATACCTGTTGCTTTCTTTTTGGACTTGGGAGCATTGGTAAAGCTAGCCACTTAAAGCGAATAAAGTTAGAAATATTGAATGGAAAGGGAGCCACAAACTTAGTCAGGATAATGATCTACCACGATTGCACAAAAGTTGAAAAGCAATGTTTGGAGACCTCAAAACGCCCTGTTTTCATAGCCCGACTCAAGCTTTACCACATGCAACAAGTTCCTTAAACCTGGATGTAAGTCCTTATTTATAATTTTTTTGGGAAGTTTGATCCTTGCTTTTGTTGTTTCTTATCGGGACACAAAAATCACAGTGGAAATTAACGTAAAGGCAAACAGAAGATATGTTTTGGATAATTGTTAACAATTTGATTGCAGCAAAAACGTTTATGCAGATGCACTCCCAATCACCCAAAATTACAATTATTTTTTACTAAAGTCACTTTCAAACTGCATTGGGTTCAAACTTGCAATTGCAAACAATTTCCATTTACGATTGTTTGAAAAGAGTTATAAGTTGTATTCTGTGTTTGTTTGAAAATGCTCTTCACAAAATTGTGCTGTTAATATGCCACAAAAAAGTCGCTGCAATTTAAAGAGACCATAACTGAAAATATTCTTTTCACAAAGTTTTAAACGAGTTGTGCGAAAAAAAGAACCAATATCTCGTTTGCTTCGCCATGGTTTCAGGTACTCTTTAGCCCTTAACATGCATTAGCTAAGACTTATAAACTTGATATATTTTTGTCGGGAAAAGACATAACATAATTTGTTACATTGAGTGACGTTATACATTGAAAGTTTTTCCCCATTTAAACAAAATTTTACACAACTTTTTTCTACTCAGGTGGTGGCAGTAGCTCCAAGTTCTTTGATTGTCAAAAAATATTTTCACAATAATTTTGAGCGCTTGCTTTATTTTGTTCGTTGGACTGAAGCGTTACGCACGTATTGTTAAATTTATAATATTTTTGCTGAGAAGCTGCTACTTTCTTGGTGAAGCACTGCCAACCAGTATTCATTCCTTCATTAAAAGTTCCCTTGACAGCTTTAAAGAGCAAACAACCGTTTTCACTAAATAAACGTCAAGAGAATATTGCATGTGTGTTACAAACGTTGCATAAAATATTCTCAATATTTTTGACGATAAGTTAGCATGTACAAACAGGCGCACATAGGTAAACAAGATTGCACTTTGCGAACACTTTATTATGCGATTTGCCGAAGTTTTGTATTCCGGACTTTATTGGTTTTGAAGTTGCTGGTTTGCACTGTACAAAATCCTTACAACTTTTGAAACTTATAAAAAAATGAGACGTTTTTGCTTCAATCCGCAGCGAAAAAGGCGAAGTTCAGAAAAAGTGATGCAAAGGAACATTTTTGGAATAATATTCACAAACAACAGGTGATTTGTGTTTACCAAAGTATCATATGAACTAGAGCAGGGGTCTCAAACACGCGGCCCGCGGGCCACATGTGGCCCGCGTGGGCATTTTGTACGGCCCGCGATGTTTTTAGCGAATTTTCAAATAATTAACATTTAAGTCATTTAGTTTATTCACGGCTGTTTAAAAGTGCTCGGCCTGCAAGTGAACAAGTTCCTTTCAAACAAACGTAGAGACGGCTAGAAATGATTTGCCTGTAACTCACGAAGCATTTCACAGGAAATAAGATGTAAAAGCTGTCTGTGATGAGGTTCAGGTGTCGCTATTGTTGGGTCAGCGTCATAATACGGCCCTCGGGTTACTTATAAGTCTTCTTTTGGCCCTCGGAGCAATTTGAGTTTGAGATCCCTGAACTAGAGCAATTAGATTCACATGAAAAAAATCTCTACTAGCTACATTGATTGTAACAAGTTTTGAGAAAAATTAAAAAAATTAAATACAGAATGGTATGATTGGTTTTGATTTCAGGATAGGACATGCATTGAATTTTAAAATGCAGGCATCGATCTTCCTGTGTGAATGGCATTTTGCTACTTGTATACCGAGATAGGGCGAATAATTTATGCCAATTACGGCTCTTTAGTAATATCCGACGGTGACAGAGGATGTATTATACCAGGACCATCTGTTTCCGTTAGATCTATGCTCCAGGTCTCAGATTTAGGTGATTCAACTTTCTCTTGCACCACATCGTTCAACATGTCCACTACCTCGTCATCGACGTGGTCACCAGTTGTCGTTATTCCAATCACATTATCTTCAAACGACCACAAAAGCTCTGGTTTGTCACATTCCGCTGCTTCGGGCACTGATTGCGCAGCGTTTGGCAGCAGAGTGTAAAAGTGGTTAACGGTTCTAAAATTTGTGTCAAAGCGTTTCCCGGTGAGCGTCAAATCGCCTGTTGAGGCACAGTCTGGCTTACCGGTAACAACCTTCTCCAACACTTTGATTGTGCTTGTCTGTCCATGACTTCCCACAATAGAACTTGAAGTGTGAGCGCTGATCCTGACAAAAAAATTAATCGAAAGTTGAATTAAACACTAATCTCAAGAAAGTTGAGAAGAGCTTGACACTGGGTAACAAAATTATGCTTGGCTTCTGGTGAGATTCTCACAACCTGAAAATTTTGTTTCAAAATCACCGCCGAATACAACGTTGTTTCAAAACTGTGACACCTCAAACACAGCCGAAAGGTGACTGCTGTTCATAGCAGAAAATACACTTTTGCATCAAATGCATAGGCCAGATCTTAGGGCTGTGGTTTACGAAGGAGAATTATACATGTCTTTGCTGTCAGACAGGGGTGATTTACAGCATCAACTACATGCCACTAAACAAGTCCTATGAGACAGCGATCCAAACCATCGGCTCCTTTGTTCCGGGTCCCGTGAGCTAAAAATGGCCCGGTGGAAGTAGATTATCAAGAGGGCTATCAGCTGATGTGTGACAAGATTGTTATCATTGGCGTTACGTGCATTACGCACATGCGCACAAAACCATTTGGAACGTTCCCATACCCTCCCAGTGGTTTACGAGTACGGAGTAAGTTTCCGAAAAAATTCTGGAACCTACATTGCATCACAGAAGTCACAACACACTGAGCTTGGTGGCCCCGGCCGCCACAAACGCAACTAATTGACATTAACTGAGACATGATGATAGACTCAGTCGCTCGATGCTTGTCTGTTGCTGAGCGGTGTGGCAGTCGGGCTTGGGCTGATTGATCTACTTTGAGTCGAATGACTACCAGAAGAAAAAAATGAGGCTGATGGCAAGCTGTTTGGTGCAATTGTTTCTGAAAATAAATTAAATCTCAAAATGAATCCACTGACACAAACCTTAACCTAAATGCTGTGGTTCGTTAGCATATGTGTGAAGTTGCTATGCTCTGCAGCGATGTAAGCTGAACTTGGCTACTTGGCCAGGCCTTCAACTTCTATAGTAGCGTTCACGTTTCATTCAAAAAGGTTCCCACACCCAAGCATGTATCCCGCATGAAAAGTAGGTCACCCATCATTCACGAATGACAATGTATAGAGCAGGCCTGGCCAACACGTGGCTCGCGAACCGAATGCGACTCTTTTCCTAGTTTCATGCGTCTCTTACTTAAATACTGTTGTCTTTCGTGTATTAAAAGTAGCGAAATATTGTACCAGTTGTTCACCTTGAAAGTCGGGGTGCGACTTACACACGTGATGCGACTGACACATGCATTGCGTGGAAGCGTGCTTGGTGGCTTCTGGCTTGTGCAAGCATTTACACACGCGAACGCATTTACACGACACACGTGTTAGTTGCCGTGTTGCGTGGAAGTGTGCTTTGTGGTTTGCGCAAGAATATCCACAAGCCATGTGTATGATGTGACTCTTTTCTGTAACACAGTAACAAATGTGGCTCTTGGTCTCTGACTGGTTGCCCACTCTTGTTATAGAGCAGGGGTTCTCGACCTTTCTCCCGTTAAGTACCCCCGAGTCATAAAACAATCAACCCGAACCCGCAGCAAGCTGATAAAACCTACGCGTAGGCGAAATCTACGCGGAGTTTTCAATCCGCAGGCATTTTCCTCTAGTATAGGACATTAAAAGACAGCAATACATGAAAACTCAACTGCCATCCAAGCACCTCTGGAAATCTTCCCGTGAACCCCTGGGAGTTCGCGATCCCTTGGTTCAGAACCACTGTTATAGAGTCTCATGCGCTGCTGGAATATTTGCAAACTGTATTTGAATGCTGTTGGCAAGATGCAACTCGGACGAAAAGTAGACGAAGGATCAGGGCCGTATTTACCAATGGGCTATGTAGGCTTAAGGCTAGGGCCTCAAGATCCAAGGGGGCCTCCAGCAAACTGTGGTATGCATAGAGTCAATTGCCGGTATATGATCGGTACGATGAATATTCCTCAAAATTTTATGTCTTAAATGACTTAATTATCCGTGAAATTTAGTTTTCTTTCACCTATTCACATTCCGTGTTGATAACGCCAGAGTCTTCCAACGAGTTTCCATGAATCTCAATGTGACCATTGGTCAAGCTGCATGCCGACTATTGTGTCGGTATACTCAAAGCACGTCGGCTGCGTCCTGTGTTTGCTGAATCACATCGATTGTTATCGTACCGTGTTTGAAATGCACCTGACCAAATCTTAAAGGTTGTACTGCAGATAAGATCTATGTGTAGGGCTAGCAGCATTATCCTACAATAAAAACATACCCTATTTATTCGATTGTTAGCCGCCCTTGATAGTAAACCGCACGAAATGGTGTTAAAAACTTAATGTAAGCCGCACTTGAACATAGGTTACCTAAGCCTCTGAGAAACTTTCGCGTTCGAGCACGCTTCGCGTTAATTGGCTACCCTGATAATGATGCTTCACCACTACAACTGCCTTCTGTTCATCATAATCCCTCCTGTGACGGATGTGCACGTATTGCTGAAGAATATAAAATGTGAAAAGAGAGTTTGGTCGAAAAAAACGTAGTCAAGGAAAGGCTGAGCGTCATCTATACCTCTCGATAAGGTAAAAAAATAAATAAATGTAAGCCGCCCTTGATTATAAGCCGCATGAAATGACGAAAAAAGCTTTATAATCCGCGGCTTACAATCGAATAAATACGGTAGTTGCTTCCTCTGAATAATACTGTAGTTTTGTTAGAGTTTCTATTACGTAAAGCTCGTTTGGTATTTTTTGATGTGAATTTTTCCATTTTAATTTTCTTTTCGAAAGCCATTCAGAAATCAGATTGCTATTGAGTATTTGCGCAAGTTTGTACTGCTCCCATGCTAAGCAAATCAGAGAAGTTCTTAATCAGCTTGAATAACAAGTAGAAGTCACTTTGCCAACTGGAAACCACAGAACTCTACTCCAAAGATATAGAGAAAAGGGTAACAGCAAGAAAATGACAAAAGCGCGTTTGGATCTGATACCTGAGATTAGTGGTTCTTAGTTTATCCAACCACACGGACTCTTGTTTCTTATACTACAGTAACTGCTCAGGAGAAAGGTCTTTTTCAAGATTCAAACGAATTAAAATGAATTAAATGGTTGCAATGTTCCAGGAGAGGTTGCCTGCACTAAGCATTCGGAGCATTAAAAGTGGCAAATTTATCCAAACAAATCTTACTGAATTCCTAGATGATTTTGTTATGAAGAAGGCCAGGAAAAAACTTTTTTAATTGTTTGCTATGCTCTGTTCAGTCTTCTTTGATTCGATGATTGTAGCTTTTTGTACGTATTTCAATAATGACAGCATACCGGAAGTTTAAAACATTCCCGTCGCCACGGGGAGCATTGAGCTCAGCCCCTCCAAATTGGAATATGAAACTATGATCAGTGGAGGTTTTATCAAATTTTCGGAATGTTAAGTCCCGTTGCGCAAATGTAAAGCCTCCTGTTGAAGATTTTCTGGTGACGGTTCTGGTTTAAATCTCACATCCTTTCGCGCGACGGTTTCATTGCGACTTGCGTTCGGTTCTTAGCAGTCTGAAAAAGTAGCAGGCACGCGAATCGTGAACCTAGAAGTTGTATCCATTTGGGTGCGTTTTACTTGACATGTTTTGCTCGTGTGTGTGAGATTTTTACAGCCTTGGTAAGGGGGTCGCAACGTGGTCCTCACGCTCTGCTTTAACGTCTTTGTGCCGCCACACATATGTGCAGAGTGTTTGTTTTTTTTAGCACAGATAAGAAAAAACAGACATGAAACTTATGAAACCGTAGGCCATATGTTGTTTCAAATATTTAATCGTGACGTTTTCGGTTGGTTTGCCTGCAAAAATTAATAAACCTGTTCCCGCCAGCCAAGCAAGATTTCAGCAATTCCGTGTCATTGAACGCTTAAGGCTGCAACAAGCACAGTGATTGTGGGCACTCTAGCAATGATTTGGAATTTGTTATTGACCGTACTTGTAGAGCGTCCACATCGCCATTTTCAGTTAAGCTCAAACTGAACAACGCTTCCATTTTTCTTCGTAACAGTGGGAGAGGGGGCCTCACAAGTGGATTAGCCTAGGGCCTCGCATCTGCTAAATCCGGCCCTGCGAAGGATGCTAGATCTAAGGCGACGTGCCGTCGTAAATTATTCCATTCCTAATAAAACATCGCATTTCAATTCAGGGAAACTACTGTACATGATTAAGTGCGAAATAAGTGACAATGTTTAAGGGAACAGGTTTTGACCGCTTGAATTAGAGTTTCAAAAAATGTAGATTTGGTAGAAATCGAACTCGAATTATTTAAAAAATTCTATATCAGCCTCGGCGGGCCAAAAGACTGTTGTGCCGCCCTGCAAAATTTCTCTCGGAAACCCTATCTGTAAAAATGCATGCAGAAATGTTATTCATACTTCTGCTTCCATAAGCAGACGGCGTTACCGGTACGTGTGATGTTGTTTAGTCAAGTGCATGCAGAAAGCTTTAAAACATCGGATCTACCGAAACAAATCCTGCTCGAAAGAAAACGTCTTGATAACACTAGGTCAGAAACCTTCAAAAACAAGATGCAGCATACTACCTGTCTTCTTCACTCTCAAGGAGTTTTCTGTATGTTTGTATCTCCAAATCAAGTGACAACTTGACATTGAGCAGTTCATTGTAATCAACCAGTTGCTGTGCAACTTTGTCACCAGCTTTGGCCAGTTCTAATTCCAGCTCCTGTAAAAAAGTTTTTATCTGTGTGCAATGTGTAGTGACATATTTTACTTACTGTAAATTTCACCCAGAGACATATTGAAGGTTTGTGAAGAAGCGTACCTGCTGTTGACGATTTTTCAGGAGCGCAAGTTGTATGCAAGAAATAGATGATCTGTATAATTTCATGAAGCGGCTACAACGTAAATTGAGCTGATAACAATTTAGTGACCGAACCGGATTTTCAGTCCCTTTCATTAGTAATCCCCAATTAAGCACCCTTGATTAAGGGTCTGTCACTGCACATTGAACTTAAGTTTGGGTCAACAATATCCTGATATTTATTAAGACAACTACTGCAGTGAATCTATCATTTTGTTTGAGCCATGTAGAAATCGGTGACGTTAGCTGAACTGAATGATGTCTTTGAAAGTTACTGGTTTACAGTTAGGTCTCTCGGGATGTTTCAAACTAAAAAAATAAATTTCACAAATACTTCAAATCCTTATGTTCCTGTAAAAATTTTAAAAACTACCAAAACGCTTGCAACATTTGAAATAGGCTGCTGAGGACAACCTTCTATGTTCTATCCAATTCAAAGTACTAAACCAATCGGTGAAAAGAAAAAAGCCAAACTTACGGGTAACAACATGTTGTATGCGTACTCTCTCTTTACTAGGCTTCATTTCAAATCAGTGTTTACATGTGACACCGTAACTTATGCAGGTGTTTCTGAAGTTTCGGGCTCAACATACCTTCCGTTTGTGCGCGTAGGCAAGTAGCTGTGACATCTTGCATTTATGCAATTAATCGTGATTTCTGGTATATTACAGTACCGTCAGGGGAACATTTGCTGTGAAATGATTGTCGGGCAGGCCCACAACCAGGGGGGTAACCGGGCAAGTGTCCGCCCGAAATTTTCAACAACAACAAGTTACACTCATTTTCCTCCCTCCGAAAATATCAACTGTTTGCGGCCCTGTCGCGTACAGGCAGCCCACTGACTTGAAAAACGCAAAGTGTCCCCATAAAAAGAGTTGTGTCAGCATTCATGTTTCTTAGACATGTTTACATTTTTTTAATTCAGTACGGAAAGACGTTCGCAAAAGTCTACACTCAGGGTTAACGAAAGAAATAATTTAAAACCAGGTAATGTTAGAAAACTAAACATCAGAAAACAGCAGCAGCATAAAGTTGTAAGACTGAGTAGCGTGCGACATACAATAATGAGAAAAATAAAAAGAAG
>Ga0210059_1014190_pt1 | contig 11812 bp, 11 predicted proteins | sample Ectturendosymbi2_FD_188042 | JGI IMG/M metagenome (GOLD analysis project Ga0210059, IMG submission 188042) | Ecteinascidia turbinata endosymbiont from Florida, USA - Sample 2 (SPAdes) (version 2) | ecosystem: Host-associated > Tunicates > Ascidians > Unclassified | place: Key West, Florida... | reverse complement strand
AGGTGTGTTTATGCTTTTTTTTCCGAAAATCCTTGAAAGCAGCCGGACGCCAAAGTGATAAGACCACTGGTGATTACGGAAATCTGTAGTACCTGCGATCGCAATTGTAACTGGTTAAACCTTTTTACCAGTGTTCCTGCCTGCCACTGGCCACTGTATCGTTCTGATGAACGTCAAGTAGATGTTGCTTTCCAAAGGCTCATTTTCTTTAAGTTTTGCTAACATCCCTTATAGCACAGCTTCTCAAACTTTTTTGTTCTGCAACCTAATTTACAAAAGTTTTTTTAATGCAACCCCTGGATAGATAGCCTAGCCTAGACATCTTGCTATTCCGAAGACACCAGGTTAATTCAAAATATCTAAAAGCTCACTCTTAGATATACTTTGAAACTGTTTTATGTTTTATCTGATATAAAACGGATCTGTTTTACGTTTTATCTGATACACCAGTTGAGCTTTTAGATATACTAGTGTAGATGATGATGCATGTAAACGTCCCATTGCAAATCTCAAGAGGCATTTTTGTCTGTGGCGAAATCATACAAATGCACACAATCAACAAAAGTGACTATACAGTAATAAAACTACCACATAATGGATAGAATGTGAAAAAAATCTGTTTATAGAAGCTATCAAGCACAAGTAATGGGATGGATGCACTTGATGATTTTTATACAGATCATCCATTCATAGATGGATGCAAGACAACGCAGGACAAAGGACATTCACAACATTTTTCAAGAAGAATCGTTCATAGACTTGATGTTGGTCAATTTTGAGAATGCTGTTTCACACTTGATATGTTGTGCAAAAGTCTAGGGGTTTATGAATGGCTTGATCAGAACAGACCGGGTATACATTTCTTGTACTTATCCAAAAATGAGAAACTCTCTTCAAAATTCCAGTTGCAAACTTTTGTTGTTTAATAACTCCGCGAACTCATTAATGAGAGCAAGTGTGTCACCTAAAATTTCGCTTATGTACGATTTGTGGTTCCTTTTTTTCCCGAATCAAAGTCCAAAATAATTTTGAAAGTGTGTATGAAGCTTCCAACTTCAGTCTAAAACTACTCAGTGTAATCTCAAAGCACTTAACCTAGCCTTTAGACCAGACCTAGAGTTCTAAACACAAACGTGCCTAAGGTTAATATTGGTCAGGACATTACAACAATCACGGCGTAACAACAAAACTTGCTGTGATTGATTGATTAATATCATTTGATAACTCAGGCAATATTCCTAGTAAACAAATGACAGCTTGAAACATGGGTATTGCCACTAAAAATGCAGAAAAAAAAGATTAACTGCAGGTCTATTTTTAATTTTCCTGTAAAGGTGACAAAAACTTTTATATCTGATTTGTCAAGCCAATTTCTTCATGACCCCAAATGGGGTTATGACCCATAGTTTGAGAATTCCTGCCTTGTAGTAAAGTAATATTTTGCTTTACCGACTTCTTGTAAATAATGTCTTATTTATGATAGTGGCTACAGGTCTGCCAGTGGACCTTAATATTTAAAAACTTATTTGTCTGCCACCTGTAACATAACAGCAACGCATGATGAGTGTGCAGTGGCATACAGCAGGCTTGGTAGAAAAGTACAAAACCTAGAACCTAAGCCCTGAACCTAAACCTAACCCCAAAACCTTAAACCTAACCCCTAAACCTAAACCCCAAATGTAAACCCTAAACCTACATTGTAAATCTGAACACAAAAGTGTAGAAAGTTTTGAAAAAAGTAAAGAAAAACTGGTCCCATGAATTGAAACATGCAACCATTACTACCAAAACAAAAGTCGCCATGTGAGAGCCGAACCGAAAACCATTCGCACAGCAAACGTGAACACATCCATTACACTACCATGATGGTGTCATTGAAATGACAAACTCAGCATTTTATTTGAACTGCATCATGCACAGCAGACCTATAACCACTTCCTTTGTTTATACTTGGGTGATGCATTACTTCCAATAAAATCTTTTAACATCAGCTAATTGAATATAGTGATATCTGAAGCATTTTTGTATTATAATTTACAATTTAGATTGTGGGAAACAATGGAGATTTGAACATATATGAAGTTAGATGAAGATGTGCATTATTGAATAAAGGAGTACAGGTTGTTTCTGATCAAAACATGAAATATCATGACAAAACTGACAACATGTGGGCAAACATACTCTTGGGGATGTACCGTTAATGCAAATTTTAATAGGCATTATTACAGGTACCGTGGAAGCATTTACTGTAATACTGAACTATGTGTATTTCATTTGTGCCACATTGGACAGGCACATACATATTAGGTGCCAAACTGTTTTTATTTGCAGTAGACCACTGAGAAATGGGAACCTCTGAACTTGTTTGCTGCACAGTAATGATGTGGAAACAAAAATAAATGACAAATAACAAATGAATAGTACAGTAGAACTCATCTAATTCGTCACTTCTCTTTATTCGTTAGTTTTTCTATCTTTTGTGTACATTTCTGTTTGTTTAATTCGCCATTGTCTAATTCTTCAATTCGCTCAATTTGTCACCTCTTTCTATACCTTAAAAGCATTTTGTTCAACTAATTCATAATTTGCAGTTGTGCTTTTGATGTCTACGCAGCTAGTACGGGTGGGAATTCAAATAAATTAAGGATCTTTATCTGAGAATTGCTGCACCTCGCAATTTGTTTGTCGAATTTATACACGAGGTGCGAAGCGCGACCCGACTCCCCATTGAGAGAATGCGGAAAAGTTATTAAATATTTTAAAGGTGCTTGATTAAATGGAGGAGTCCAGATAGAGTAGAGGAATTAATTATTGTATTCAACCATAACGTCATAAACTTGTATTTTACTGCAAATAAGAGCACAATGTATACAAGTTACTATGATAAAGTATACAAGCTTCTATGATAGAGTTTTTGCCTGTTTGCATAATTCGTCACTTTTTCTAATCCCCTTGAGGTGACGAATTAGGCAAATTCTACTGTAATACCATGTCAGTATAAACACAAGAAATACATTCTGGCAAGCTGCAGTGTAAAGACACAATATAATATGCAACATTCATTTACATAACACAGATGATGGTGGACATGCAATGTGTGAAGAGTTGAGAGATATACAGATGAAGAAATGAATCATGCACATGATTGGGAGAAATAATAATGGACGTTATGAACCACCATGTGTCAATGATGCAGGCTTAAGATGAGCACCTGAACTTTCTCAGCATTAGTTTTAACCTCAAAGCATACTTTCTGTGCAGCCATGAACTCATTCAGATCATGGTCACAAAATTGTGTTAATATGTTGGAGCACAACTAGAACTAATTGATATGTCCATGGTATCTGTTCTGGCGCACACAGAAAAGTTATACTAAGATCTTTTACAAGAGCATCAAGCTTTTTCTCCACAACCTTTCGTCACACTCTGTGAGGTTTGATGTAAAGTTTCAATAGAGATTAGCCAAGCATTACCAAAGCCAAATTTCAAAATTTTTTTCTATATCTTTTGCATCTTCACAGTCCATTTCTCACTATACTTTGATTCTGACATAGTGTTATAACTAGCTTAAGTGATAGTTCATAATTTTTGACTTTTTGGTCTCATAGTTTAAAAGACCTAATGAACTTTCATCATTTCCCTTGATCTTTGCCTTCACTGAGTCATTAATGCCGAAATGTAGTGTCTAAATGACAGTATCTGGTTTTTGCTTTCAAAGGACTAAAAAAACATATCCCAGGCTGAAAAACTGTATTCAATTTTGTGCCATGGCACATACAAAACTGAATTCGAGTCATTCACACCACTGCGAACATGGTCAAATTAGAAGTGATTACTGACTATTTTTTGGTTTGGGGTTCACATTGGTTGCATTGGTTTTGTTAGCACAGAAGTCAATTTTGATGTTCTGACATAAGACTGTATGTTTTTACAATCTTTTTTGGGAGCGCTTTTAATGTACTTTCTTAAAATCCCTAAACTTAGATATAGGGTTAGGGCTTTGGATTATGGTTAGGCTTTAATTAGGGTTGAAGTTTAGGGGTCTCATCAAATATAAGTCTGACCATTCCTATTGTTCTTACCACAGGCACATGCCATTCACCACCTACAAGAACCTCTAGGCCAGTGGTTTTCAACCTCAGCCTGGGGGCCATAATCCCCATGGAAGTTGTTTGACTTTTTTTAGGCGTCACATAAACTTTTGATAAAATTACTCATACTTTCTTCTATATTTTATAGTTTGTATATGGAACCACTTCTTGTTGTAGTCAAAATAATAGGATCACCTAGAAAAAATATTAGCTTACTTTTTCATTCAAAATTGTTTTAAGTGTGATTATGACCATTACAGTACTGTTGCATTGGCAACGTACGAACAACTTTGTGACTTAAGCATGTGCTGTGTTTGTAAATTAGATATCTGAATGTGGTTACTAAGTTGGAAATTACTCTAGTTTTCAATGAGTTGTGCTGTGGAGTGATTTGCATAGACATGGGTCTTTCTGATGCTGCCATGTGTATGAATTTAATAAATGAGTCTTTGTTTACCATAGTGATATTGTAAGATATTTTTAGTCAATATCATTTTCTATTCTGCAAATACAACTGCATTTCATATGCCTGACTAGAAATCTTCAAAAGAGGGTTGCTAGGTTATATTGGGATACAAAATGGGTTGCTGCATGAAAAGGGTTGAAAACCACTGCTCTATGTGAAAAAAACAACACTCCCACAAAAAGAATACATTGAAAGCGAAGGGCTTGCTTAAAGATGAGCACTGCATTGTAAAGAGAAAAACACTCATAACTTTTTTTTTATGCTAAAAGCCTCAGAGGTTTCAAGCAATGTTGAACACGAAACCATGCTGTACTCTCATCATAGGCCATGCGATTAACAAAATATTAAACCAATCACAAGGTAACACTGCACAACTGAGGGAAAATGAATCTTACAGAAAGAACGAGGATTCGGAAGGCAATAGCTACACATTGATACAGGGGCAAGTGGTAGGCAGTGATGGTGATCAGTACTTTAAAAGCAGCTACTAGAAAAAGAACATGTAAAGTTAGATCAAACTCGCACACAGGACAATATGCTGGCAGCATTTCCCCTGACCACAGCCAGGGACAGACGCTGGTGGAGCCACTGACACACCCTGGGGTCGCCAGACACATCAACAAGTTTCTTCGCAAGACCACTCAAAAAAGGTGCAGTGGATTTGCCATACACACCAGTGGTCTCAATTGCCACTGGTTGTAAGTGGTAATTGCTTTGGAGGTCATGATATTTTTGGCATTTTGCGGCCTCAACTTTTGTGGCCGCAAAACCAACCTGTCTGGCAGAGTCTTTATAGTGGCCCTGAGCAAAAGTGTCCACAACTATTGCGTCCCACACCAGCCTCAGGCCTCTGTACCAGGGGCCCAAAGTCAGGAAATCCGGCCTCCTTCCATCGTTAGTCAGGCCCACAGGCTCCAAGGTAGAGGGGAGACCAATACGGGTCAATGACCTCTTGAGGATGGAGTTGATGGCTGAGTGCCTTGGGAAGCGGCCTGCATTTTTAGTACAGGAGAGGCCATGGAGCCCCAGCTCATCAACAACTTTGCCACAGCGGCATCTTGAGCTTTCAAGGATTTTGGCACCAGTTCGGAGGGCGATTGCAATAACGAGCTCATTGGGACTGAGCAAGTTTCCAACACTGGCAATTGGGAACGCTTCTGACCAGGCGGCAGTGTGACTCTCTTGTGCAGCAAGTAACCGACAGTGGTTTCAAGGGTTATTGGTGTTTAGCAGGGAATTGAGTGTATCCCTACAGGCAAGGTCATCCCAGGCTGCTTGTTTCCTTTTCTAGTGGTGATGAATCATGGTCTTTGGACCAGTCGTCAATTGCATCGTTTACATCCCCATAAGGAATTTCCAGGTTGAGAGAGGGAAGTAAATGGTTGACGAGGCCTTTTACAGGCATGAGACGATGACAGGAAACATGGCAGGGATAGGTCTGCCGTGGAACGGAGGCCCAGGCCTGCAAGTCTGATTGGTAGGGATGCTTGTGACCAGTTTTCTTCTCCAAAAGACACATTGCATATTTTTTCCATGTTGGTTTTTATGGCCGTGTCGAACACCTCCAGTTCCTTTCTTCACTTGAAGCATGGTGCACTTCGCAGTAGGTAGATGAGCTTGGGGATTGAGAGGTAGTTTTTCAATATGAAAAATGCTTGATGTGGCTCTATTAGCTCAAGGTTTTCAATGACGTTGCCAAGCATTTTAGTTTTTGCCTCTAGATGTAGTGGGGTGGAATCCTGATGCAGAGGGGATCCTAATAACTGCCATAGATTGGGAGCAAGGATTGAGATGGATGGGAATTCCTCCTGGAAAAACTTAATTATTTCAGACAGCCTTTGGCTGGTTGTGTTGTTGACTATGAGCAGCTCACATTTAGAGTTATTTATTTCTAGGCCAACTGAGGATAGTCCATTCCTAATGATGGCAGCATTACTGAGCACAGTCTGCGGGTCACCACCGATACATCCGTCATCAAGGTACCAAACATTTAGGTCTGATTTGACCTCGGATGTAACTCCGTGAATGGCGAGGGCAAAAAGAGCCTGGCCGAGAGGGTCCCTTTGTTGCACCCCAGTGGCTAAGTTCAGGCGGAAATCTCCATGAAAAAGAGATGTTTTTGAAGAATAACAGTCCCAAATGAAAGGATAGATTTCTGGGAGGTGTGTTTGGGCTGCTTGAAGAACTGTGTCTCGGCGAATGCTGTTGAAGGCATTTTTAACATCAAGTTTTAGTAAAACTTTTTCACCTTGCGTTTGTGCTATGAAAGAGCGTGTGGCATGGACAGCTGCTTCACAGCCCCGGGGGGTGCCTATCCCAAGCTGGGAGGGTTGGAGTAACTCACACAGCCTTGAGATGTAAGGTCTCTAGCAGACTTTTGCAACCAGGCGTCGGTAGGTGCACCTTACAGCGATAGGTCTCAGGTCTCCATTGTTTTTGCACAGTCTGTGTAGTTGTGCACCATAGAGGAAAGGCCGGAGAGCAGTTGGCAGATGTCCATTTGTGAGGTGGTTAACTAATTCGGTTAGGCTGGTGAGGAGGGAAGTGCTGGCATCACCTGCAGAGATTGATATGCAATCTTTCAAATGTTGAGGTCTAAGTCCTGGGCCTGCCTCGGAGCCATGGGGGAAGGAAGAGATTACAGCCTGTATTTGGTTTTGACTGAAGTATGTTGGTGGAGTGATAGCGCTTGGGGAAGGGGGTAGCTCAAGGTCAGGTGGGGCCTGGGTATGTTTTTGTTGAAGGATATCAAGGGATTCTTTGCTGGGGTTAACAAAAGAGCTATCACCTGACAGAATTTGTAAGGCACCTTTGATGTTGAAGTCGGACAGTTTTTGGTTTACCAGACTTTTCATATTTGTGGCTGGGTCCCTGTGGACATTGTTCGGTTGTGAAGTTGCGTGTCTGGGAGAGACTTCAGGCTTCGGGAGGCTGTCAAATTCCAGGTATGTGTTGATTGTTGACTTTATGGAACTGGTCAGGGAAATTCCCTTGGGTTCTGGACCTGATGACAGGACGGAGAAGGGGAAGCATAGTAGACGCTGTCAGTCCAGTAGTGCGTTTGAAGATAATGGCTTTATTGATGAGTTTGCTCAGTCCTGAGGCGAAAGAGGGGCGTGCTTCCTTGGGGATGGGGTGGTTGCGGATCTCAGGGATTGGATGAGAGCATCGAAGGAGGGGGAATCAAGTGGGTGGGTGTTCGAGGTTGAGGTTCTTGAAGAATGTGGTGGGTTAATTATGGGGTCACAGGTGTTGCAAAACCAACCAGGGAGTGAGTCAGCCTGATATTTAGACATTTTTATGCAGGAAAGATGAAAGGACCGGTTACATTTTGAGCATTGCGTCGTTAACTTCCTCCCTGAGTCTGTTTGCCTATGGCAATGGTGGCATCGAATTGTAGTTTGTGATCTTGACTGTTGCCTGCCAGTGGACGAGCATTGGCTACAGTAGAAAGGGGTAGTTACTGACACTACAACCTTGTCGCCTGCTGATACACCAGCGCAGCAATATGAGAACCACTGCTTACAAGAACTGCATTCAATTTTTGCTTTTTCCTTGGGTCTTTGACAATGGCTGCATTTTCTACTAGTCCTAGGCATTGCAGAGAATTGAGCCAATTATTCATATTGTTCCTCAACAAATGAATCCATTTGGGGATAGTGCTTAATACATGAGTATACTTCCAAAGGAGGGATAATCCACAACTGGTGTTGATGGATCCATAGTGGGTACACCAGTGTTTAGGACAAAGGCTTGTTCAGCAATCAAGAAAAAAAAACTAAAAAAATATTTTCCTAGAACTTATTCAAATAGAATGATTTACAACTGCAAATGTCATATGTGTCTGCTTAGATACAAATTGTTGAACAAAATCATGCAAAATGAAATTGTTTGTAATCAAAGCATCAACGATCCTGACAAAGGTTGTTGCTTTTTATATTTGGCACATTTTAATCTGGCACCTCATATTTAGAACTTCCTATAGGCTATTTGGCACACGTTATATTTAGTGCCTCTTATGTGTGGTACCTCTCATATTTATTATTTGGCGCCATTGATGACAAACCCTTCTAAGCAATATGGACATGTATTATGTAACGAAAAATCAGGTACTGTTTTGTAAGAAACTGTATAGTCGTTTTACCTCTCTTGGATGTGGTGCAGGGTTTACTTAAAGGTAGCATGTTTATGATAAATACAAATTTTTTTAAATAAATTTAATTTGGCAGCTATACATTTAATGGTGATAATGAAAAAAATTCACATGAATTTACAGTTAAATTAACAAAAAAAGAAAATCCAATGTAAAAACTGAAAACACAGTCTAAATCAATTGCAGTCATAGCAAATATGAAGATGGACAGCAAGAAGCATGAGAAGTTGAGAAATATATAGATGAAATAAGATAAGCTTGTAAGTCAGATGTAAGCACCAATGTAGGTAAGAAAGCATAAAGCCATGAAGCAGCCATGGCATTGCAATAAGGATGTTGGTTTTTGAAGTGCATGACATGTGGTGAAAGCATTTTGAACAGTGCAACCATAAAGAAATACCACAGTTACCGACACACCATGATGAAGTACCCTAGTCACCCATGTTCACAACAGTGGAGACAGTAGACCTGGAAGTAGACAAAGATGTGAGTGATGGTAATCATACTAGCCACTTAGGGGTTTCAGATAATGCAACAGGTTGCAGCAAATTAAAGGACAAAACAATAATGCAGTAAGTTGGAGGGAACATGAAAAACAACGATTAAAGCTATTAATGAGTGATTTACAACTGCAATGTCATATGTGTCTGCTTATCATTTTTAAGTGAATTAAGCAATTAGGTTTGAGGGTTAAAATATGACACACATAGTGTCATCAGCTGTGTCTAATCATTGTTAACTAATATGAATTGTGATATTAGTACAGTTGTCTACAGTTCAGTTTTCAATAATGATGGGCTTAGAAATGAGACTGAAGTCAGTGTCTATGAAATCCTGGAGATTTACATTATTCTAGTTGCCTCAAATGCTTATTATTGCAGAAAGGATGTTCCTTAACAGTGTAAATCTGAGCTTTGTCATGATGTAATTCATGATAGAGGCCTATGGCTCCTAGTGCTTTTCTACCAATCTTTTGTTAACCACCGCACATTCTGGTGCAGTCGCACCAGTTATAAAAACAAGGGGATTGAATAATGATTTTTCAATGTCAATGACTCTGTACATATCATTCTTGTCTTGTTCATGGTGTTGATAGATCTGTTAACAGGACAATTTTGAATAGGACTGTGAGCTAGGATGTGCAATTCTTACATGAAAGTAGATCTTATGACCTGTTCCAAAACCATAGAGCAGAAGTTTCCAACCTTGCATTTTCAATAGCATAAGCTTTTCTTTCAAGCTTGTGGTCTCAGATTGGTAGGAGTGGGCTTTAACCTGAATATATTAGCTGACCTTTCTCATAAGCTGTGCTTATGTGTATCACACTGAGTTGTGTCTCACTGATGTGCATCCACCCAGTATACATATGAGGCTATGGTCCACTGAGTTTTTCTCTCTGCATGCATGGCATGCATCGGGGTGTCATCCCAACCATTAAAACATTTGCTGATAGATTCAACTGCATCACTTTTGTTGGGACTAGTTACATATCTATGTGACTAACTCATAAGATAATCCATTTAATAATTGCTCTCTTGACACTGTTGGAAACAGTTTGGATGAATTCATTGTGTCATTACAATACACAATGTTTTGCATTGCAAAAAGTAAAAAACTGATGGTTTCCCTTAAGTGATATTAATTAGCCAAAATTTTCATACTGGTGTTGGAATTCATGTGGTGATGGTAGCAGTACAAAATTATCAGTTTATGTGTGTGCTAGTCATCAAAAACCCTTGCAGTTATTTTGTCGTATTTTATTCCACTTAGGCAATTATTGTTTGTGGTGCTTTATAATGAAAGCCTTGATGTATTAATAAGTTTCCAGTTTTGAATTACCAGACATTTCATGAAAATTTACTAGAAGTTCTGTTGGTCATAGTAACCAGGTTTGCAGAGTCGTAGGTAAAATGTCCGACTCCCACTACAACTTGTACCTTACATAAATTCTCCGACTCCTCGACATAACGTGAAAGAAGTTTGCCTGCCAAAAATTTTGTAGCAACTAACAATCAATGAAAATCGTGGTGCACAGGAAGAATTCTGTTTCAGTAAAAGTTTCAAAAGAAATTGTACCATTTCAACAGTCATGACTTAGGATTCCTAACTTAGAAGGGTGATGTAAAAAATACTTCATTATGGACTTACGGAGTTGGATAAAAAAATCCAACTCCAATTCCTAGAGTTCTTAGGAATCTGACTCCTCCCAGAAAGCTCTGACTCAGCAACCCTGATAGTAATATGACGTCTTTTTAGCTTTGGTATCAAATGCCTTTGTTCATGATTCTAGTATTCATGTATGCATTTGGCCTATGGGCATTCTGTTTGGACGCATGCATTCCAGACTTTTTTCAAAATCTTGAAAAAAATGCAGAAACTGCTTGCTACTGTCTTAACATTGAGCAAACTTTTTTCATGGCTATATTCTAGGTTGTGTTGATTAATTTATAGTTGGGTGAAGTACATGTTTCCATGATTATTTTGTTTCTTTTCAAGTAAGACCTACTGATATATTTTGACACAGCCTAAAAAAAGTTTACTTTTATATTTTTAAAAGTAGCTGTATGTGGTAACCTTAGCATGATAAACTTTGCTGTGATGTTCAACAGCTTATTTTAAAACATTTTTTTTTCAAAACTGGAAAGTAAACAAAAGACCTATACTTACGGATAAAATGACTGAAACATGTTGAGTTATTTAGCACACTTTATTTGATGCAAGGTGCTTTTGCTTCACAACGTTTTTCCACTGAGTGTGTAAATAAAAAAAGATTGTTGCAATGCTTCATGTCATCTAGATGTGTAAGTATATTCTGTAAAGAAACACATTATGATCAAATGATATGTGCTGCCATTGCAAATCATTCATGTATAATAACTTGTAATCCATTTGCAAACATGCAACAGAAGCCAACAGAAGCCTTGAAGAATGGTAAAGCAGATGTGTATTTGCAATGGAGCAGGAAAAATTATTTTTTCCTGACTGTGAACTCAAACTTTTTCTTATATATGTTGCATAATTGTTTTTTTGCACAGACATTTGGTGTTAATTTGTGCCAATGGTCCCAAACACGTGGCCTGTGGGCCACATGTATGTGACCCA
>Ga0210059_1014189_pt1 | contig 11813 bp, 11 predicted proteins | sample Ectturendosymbi2_FD_188042 | JGI IMG/M metagenome (GOLD analysis project Ga0210059, IMG submission 188042) | Ecteinascidia turbinata endosymbiont from Florida, USA - Sample 2 (SPAdes) (version 2) | ecosystem: Host-associated > Tunicates > Ascidians > Unclassified | place: Key West, Florida... | reverse complement strand
ACAAAAAAAGTTAACATCAAATTGTAGAATAGTTTAAAATATTCTTATCAAGGAAAGGCCGATCGCTGAAACGGAGTCACCGAAGTGTCCCATTCCGAGGTGACGCAGCTGGTTTATTTTGGTCATAGATCGAAATGCTTTTGAAATGACCGAAAAAAAAGTCATTTCGGTCAGTATGCGTGAAAATATAGGCTAATGAACACCGTTACGGCGAGTTTTGATACAGCTGTGAGACAAATGACCAAAATGTCTCAGTGACCAAAATGTCTCAGCAAAAAATAGCTGAAATGTTTCAGCGAAAAAAAATAGTGACACAGTATAATCAATCAGCAAAATTTAATAGGAAATCGGTCTCACGTAACCATAGGTACCCTGAAACCTGGAAATGCGAAAGGGCTAGTGCAAGAGCAGAGAAAGCAATCAAACTAAAATGAATGAATAAAAACACAAACCGCGACAAATAGTAACTGGAAAATAGGCAGTTATCATAAAGATAAAAAAATATCTGACCCCAATTACAGAGCGACAAATACATGGTTACAAGCAGGGCTCCGGGCCGGAGATGGGCAATTTGCAAGCTGAGCTCAGTTTGAAAGTCATGAGTCAGAGGTGGAGCTGTGGCTTTGTAAGAGGTAGATCCGGGTTCCTTCCTAGAAACCAACGGTTCTGCCAAGTTTGTTGAAAGCTAGACTACCAAAAACAGTGCTCTTTATAGAAAGTGAGTGCAACTGTTACAACACCAGAATGCAACAATGGATCTACGAGTCTGATGTTTTCGTGGTTTGATTATCGCTTAGTTAGGCTGTGGCATCGCTGTTGGACTACCGCAACATCTTGCTTTCTTGTCACAATGATCAAACCAGATCTGTAGCAGCGTAGCGATCTAAAAAGAACGAAGCTATAATCAGTACATGTGTCACATCTATAGCTTTGTAGTCATGCTGATGGTGTTAGCACAGAGTATGGTTCAGATAAGATATCATTTTAGGCCTGAGCGTGAAATACACGGCATGCCATTGTAAAGTAAGATTTTAATAAGAAACCATTAGGCTTGCTAGCAAGGTGTACTAGATAACTGGTAAAGTTTCTAGGAACCATGTTTGCTAGCACAGCATAAAAGATAAGTTATAACTCATTGGTAGAGAACCAGCAGTGTTTTGCATGGCAGCATATATATTTTCAGAATAATATAGGAATGGAATGTAAACAAATGTGGACTTTCCTTAGGTTTTCATTTGTAGAAACAAATTTTATGTTTTCAGCACTTAAAACCCTTTCAGTCCTGCGTGCGCCACTTTTCTTGCAGAGCTTTGCTAACCTATAACTCGCCAGGCGATTGAGCTAGAGAGCTGTTCAAACCCTCTACGGATTCAGCAAGTCTTGTAGTCAAAATCGAAAACAAAATTTTCGTTTTGGGTTTGAGCTTTTCTGGGGGCAATGTCACAAGTAGGGGTGTTTTTGCGTTATTTTGGCCATCTTTGCCTGGCCCTGGGCGCCGTCCCAATGGGACATTTTTTGGACTCAAAGTTTAGTTGAAAACTAGGTCAAAATCCGCGTCTGTAGAGCCTTTGATTGACCTTCTAGCATGTCGGGAGCGAAAATTATGGCTCATAAACCAAAAATTTGCTCCCGCAAAAGTCACTCTTGGGGGCATTTCACCCCAGGCAATAACTCGCCGGCAGATTGAACTAGAGAGCTGTTCCAACCCTCTAAAGACTCGTGAAGGTATGTAGTTTGTGATCAAAAAAAACGTTTCCGTTTAGGATGTCTGGTTTTCATAATGCTTGTATAACGATAGGATGTTTATGTTATTTTTTGCTGACGTCAGCATTTTTGCCCGACCTCCCTTTAAGACCAGCAGGAGCCATTTAAATGACATACAATTTTTTTTCTAGTTTAGCTGTTTTTCGGTTACTATTCGGAACTTTGATAGTTCCAAATGGGTTTTTAGCGTTCCTGGTTCCAAGATGAGGGTCAAAAACCTTAAAATTAATTTGGGAAATCCTCCTAAAGTATTGAGAAAAGTCCCTTACCAATTAGCTGTTTTTTGTTCTAACTTTTAAACCAGAAACGCAAGAAACTCAATCAAAGGCTCCAACAACGTGTATTCTTCCCTAGAATCCCAAAATACCTCGAGCCACAATATTGGCGCTTGGGATCGGATGATGACGTCATATAATTGACCAAAAAACATGCCCCTGTCATGATCCCATTGGCCCAAAACCCCCAACCAAATTTAAAATTTTTTTTTATTCTAAACTGCACAACGCCACTAGTCATTACAGGGTTTGAACAGCTCTCTAGCTGAATCTGCTGCCGAGTTATGGCTGGCCAAAGTTTGCCCTGAAAGGGCAAATTACGCCTTTTCTGAAAAGTTTTAAATTAGGCCAAAAACTGGCTTTTTGACCCATAATTTTGGCTACAGATACGCTAGCAAGTCAATCCAGGGCTCTATAGACGCGGATTTTCACCTACTTTTCAACAAAACTTTGATCCAAAAGAGTGGGTCAATGGGTTGGGGTCCAGGGCCGGCCAAAGGTGGCCAAAATTTCCAAAAAATGCCTTCTTTGTGACGTCACCTCCAGAAATCCCCCCATCGAAAATGAAATACGTGTTTTTTTCGATTTTGACTACAAGATTTGCTGAATCTGTGGATGGTTTGGATAGCTTTCTAGCTCAATCGCTTGGCGAGTTATAGGATTGCAAAGCTCTGCAAGATTTGGGGCTTTTGCGGGACTGAAAGGGTAAACCTGCCTTGTTTTCTCCTAAGCCTTGCAAGTTAAATTGTACTTTACTGTGCCATTCATTACTGCTTATTATGAAGGCAAAAGATAGAAATAGAAGTTTTCAGCCATTTTAAGAACGTCAAAGGTTAATTTCTCTGTCAAATTGAAGAAACTGGAGATGTTTGTGGAGCCTAACTGACAGCTAAAACGTTCAATTTGAAATCCCACCTGGCAAGACATCATGTTGACATTTTCAAACATTTCGTAGAAACAGATAAAACTGAGACCAGTGAAACGCCCGCAAGTGATGCTGTAGGTATACATGAAACGCTGTCGAATTTTTTCCGCTGTCAAAAAGATATTGTGTCAGTGGCTAAACGAAAATTTGAAAAGCATCTGATCAGTGTTTTGAACAGTTAGTTCAGGCATCTGAACAGTTAGTCATGTATCTCAACCGGCATTTACAGTGTTAGTTGGAGAAACGGCTGGCAAACCGGGTGTGTCATTGAAACGGTAAAGCATAAGGAATATGATTTTATGTGAAGCGCATTCTCAGAAAAACAAGTTTAAAAAAAGCAAGTTAAAGTGTGACTTATTCCATAAAAAAGCAAATGCCCGTCAAACGGATGGAGATGGGATTCACCTTCAAGTCCTACTGTATACCTCCACGTGATGTCGGGTGGAAGCAGCTCGACTGACCAAATACAGAGGACCACGACGAAAGAAAAGGCAAAACTGCCCTCGGACAACATCCTGCCTAGTAAACCAGTGTGGAGTAAAGAAAAAGGATACACGAGAAACAGCGTACAAGGGGGCGAATCTGTCAAGGATGTCCCTTCGTTCAGTAGGGATGTTGATTTGTGGCAGGTCACACCCGATCGTAAATGTGCGACTGCTGCACAGCAACCGAAATTAAACACTGAGACACTCCGGATAGGTACAAGGAATGTTCGAACACTATATCAAAAAGGAAAGTTGGATGATGTAATCCAAGAAATGGAAATACTAAAGATTAATATTCTTGGCATCGCTGAAGTGAGAATGACGCAAAACGGAAAGTTTTTTCAAAATGATATGCACACAGTTATTTACTCTGGTGGAGACACACATGAACGAGTTGGACTCATATTAGACTCCATGACTGCTGAAAACATGAAAGGACATTGGGCGGTGTCGGATTGAGTTCTGCTGGTTAAATCGAGAGGGGGTAGCACACACACCAATAACAAAAGCATCGGAAGAGGAAATCACTTAGTTTTACTGGCAACCGGATCAAGTAAAACGAAAATGCCGGAGCAAGTAAGTGACAATTGTAATGAGGTTTTTAATGCAAATGTTGGGAATGGTCGAGAAGGGAGTACGGTAGGTACTCATGGACCGGGAGAGCGAAATGATAGAGGTGGACTGGTGCCGAGACAGCAACCAGGTGATTTTGAATACATGGTTTCAGAATCACAAGAGACACCTTTGGACATGGCACAACCCTTCACTTACAACAAGAAACCAGGTTGACTATTTCACAATTTCTCAGAGCTACAGATACGCTATGCACAAGGTCTACCCTGGTGCAGACTGTGGTAGTGACCATGTACCAGCATGGCCGCCCTTAAGCCGATGCAACCGCTGCAGCTGCATTCGGCCCCGCGCCATGGTGTTTAGGTAGATTGTTCTATTTTCCAGATGCCCCTTGCGCTCGAGATTCAGTGGAAACGGCTTATAAATCTCATTAAAAGCAAACAACGTTTGCTTTTCTCGTTAGAACTAGCGATGAATTTCCACTATTATCGAACGTTAGCAAACGTGCTCGTGCTAAGGCCCTATATCTGCGGTCGTATAGCAGGCCCGTAACCAGCATGAGACACTAGGGGAAAAAATGTTTTCCGAGAGGGGCTCAAATTTTTTGAACTATGTCCAACAGTTTTAAACTTTATCCCAACACATTTTTCTTTGCCCCCCGCCCCGCCATAGTTCCGTGATGTAGTATGGCACGGTTGAGTGAACATGATGACGTCATAAAACCACTGCTCAGAGGGGCCCCGCGCCTAGGTCTTGCATTGGTCCCCGCACCTGCTAGGGCCGGCCCTGTGTGCCAGTGACCATTTTTGTGGCTCTTACACAGTTACACTCTTTGGATACCTTTGGCGGTAAATGTCTTAACAAACTAAACGCAAAACTTACATTCTTTTCTAATTATTATTCTCCCTCGTGTGAAATAACTCCTGTATCGTTTTTTTTTATCAACTTCCGATGTTCATATCTATGAGTTTTGTCCATTCCACTTTTGGCCAAGTATTTAATCCCCTTTCTTGCCTTAACATCTATTTTTCTGTTTACCGAGTTTTATCCCGCGTTTTTCAACTTTGACAATTTCAATACCCTCCCTGAAGTATGTCAGTCAACCTTACGACCTCAAGACCGCCTGCCTGCTTGTGCATCCAACCAAAAAAGATAATCAAACTAAGACCTCCTAGGAGGCCTTGGTCCAACTACCCGCTATGGTTGAGTCGCCGCCGCGTTGCCCGCAGCTGTGTTTTCGTTGCTACTTTATCGGCGTCAGATAGTTTTTCCGCTTTAGCGAAATCAGTTTGATCAGAATGGCCTATTTTCCAGTTATTATTTATTGCAATTTTTGTTTCTCCATTTTAGTTCGGAGTTTGATTGCTTGCTCTCCTCTTGCAATAGCCCTTTCGCGTTTCTCCCGTAAGCTTTGCTTGCAGGTTTCAGGATGCCTATCGTTACGTGATACCGATTTCGTACCAAAAGAAATTTTTCTGATTGATTCTACTGCGTCACGTTTGGGGAGAATCAGTACTTACGTTTTTTCACGTTGCAAAATTTATTTAGCCCTATAACACAGCACAGGCTTCTCATGTAAGGCCCATTGAAACAATGACCCTTATCATGGCATGTCATTACGTGGAACCAAAGTTGCATACCTACTGTTTTCAAACATATTAAGCAACGCATAACGATACAGTAGTTGCCTCGACGTGTTGGATCTCAAACCATATATAACTGCTGCTGATCAGATTGTGTTTTTGTTTGTTTGTATCTTCAAACCAAAGAGTAATTCGTTAAACACAATTATTTTTCTGTATTTTTAGCAAAACTCCTGTCAAGGTAATGGTTTTGATGTTGAATGCAGGTTGACCCTTTAGCTTCTGGAAAAGGATTTTGGTCAGAGATGCTAGGTGTTGGTGACTTTTATTATGAGCTTGGTGTGCAAGCTGTTGAAATTTGCATTGCCACTCGCTCCCAAAATGGAGGAATCATGACTTTAAATGAACTCCATCAGAGGTAGCTGTAGTGTTTTATCGTCTGTCTTAGCTGGAGAAAGATTTGTTATAACTACTGCATGTAAAATATTGGTAAATTGCATTTTATGCATGATGACCTCTTGGATCTTCTGAAAGAATTTTTGCGACAATTTTTTAAAAATTAATATGAAGGATTGTTTTCCTTTGCTGTTAACTGAAACTTGATTTTAGTGCAATGTTTACCAACTCGTATATCGCTTATTCTGTAAAGTTTCGAAAAAGTGCATTTGCTTCTCATTCTTCCTTCTTATATTCTAAGGCTGATGAAAACCAGAGGAAGGCACGGTCAAGACATATCTGTTGAAGACGTGCGGACAGCCATAAAGAAGCTGAAAATACTTGGAACGGGTTTCGCCCTTATTGGATCTGCCAACAAGCAAATTGTTCAGTCTGTTCCTGGCGAGTTAAATATGGATCACACGGCCATTCTTGACCTTGCCCAGCAGGTTCGTTTTCCTTTTCGTGTTCTCTCCCAGATTGTAGATGTGGAGTTTTATGCACAGCAATTGAAACAACTAACATTTACTTAAAACGAGTTTAACTTGAACATATGTCCGTTTTCATCCTCTTTCAACCTCAGAACTTGTTAACGCTTGGCAATCAAAGTCGAGATCGAAAACCATGTTGAAAACGCGCGTATTCCGCTGATGCTTTGTAATTTAATTTTTTCTTACAGTTGGCGATAAACGAAATATGGAGTAGCAAAGAAAATCAAACTGACGGAAAGCTAGTTAAACTTTTCTTGAACTCACCCAAACTTGCAGCTGCTGCGGAGAAAAGCGCAGCGGGTTTGCCTCCTGGATCTGCAAGTACTGTCGCCTCTCATATTTTTGCTACAGAATGGCGGAAAAGTATCTTCGTCGCTGATCAAGTCCACACTCGGATGGTCCAGCGAGCGAACGCAACAAGTTCTCGAACATTTAACTCACGAGGGAATGGCGTGGACTGACGAACAATCCCGCGACAAACAGCGATGGTACTGGTTTCCGGCTTTGTTTGCTTCCGAGAGGAAGCTGTCGTCGTAATTGAACTTGTTGCGAAGTAGAAAGGAACGGCTGACATGTGGATTGCTTGTTTGTATTTGCGCTCTTGGGCCATCATGCTGCTCATATTATGTCGACGCGTTATTTTCTTGCCACCTGCAATGCGACTACGTTCTACGTCAATTGCTGTGTAGCTCTTGGCATCTTCTTTACTTCCCGCTTTGGCGCCAAATGCTGAACTGAGGCGCTGTGTTAGACTGTTGAAACTCCAGATAACTTTGTTTGCTTCAATATCGCACCTTATATTTCTGTGCCATGAGATACAGTTGCTACTTGTTGAGGGCAGCCACAGGCCCGTCGCCAGGATTTAGCGGTAGGGAGGGCCAAAAAGCAGAAGGGGACACATTTTTAAAATACAGTATTGGATGTATGTAGCAACCGGGGGCCAAATGTGAAATGGGGGGGGCACCGATTTCAAATGGGGGGGGGCGGGCACCACTGCCCCCCCTCCCGCTGGCGACGGTCCTGGGCAGCCAGAGCTTGCTGCCGCTTGAACATTTTAATACATCTCTTGACTTTGTTTCCGTTCCTGTTTGAATTTTACTGCCAGTACGGATGTGACATACGCCAGACGGATTATAAGAACGGCACAATAATAGGAATTGATTTGGCGGGACTTCCATTCAATTTCCCACCCGTTTTTCCTTTCGGAAGGGTTGTGGGGTAGTAGGGTGAGAGAGGTTTGAAAAAGCCTCACGGTTTTAGCCATCTCTGATGGTTCTGCTGGCGCCACAACGGGACCGAGCCCGTTTGCGTCCTTGTTCGGCCTCTGGGGCCCTTTTCCGTAAGTGTTGCCAACGGCCGGGCTTTCGTTGGAGTCAAATTGCTTTAACTGAAACACACGCAATGCTTAGTAAAAATTACCGCTTTTTGAAATCGTGGCGGCGCTAAAAGCGCAGCGTAGATAAAATCCGCACACAATGTTTGTGGATAAAATAGATCAGCTGTATGTTGTAGGGCAGCACACGTGAAATTGAAGCTTGAAACTGGTGCATAAGGAGTGAAGTAGCGAAAGCAATGTATTCTAATGTCCCACTCTGTTCAGTAGAGTGGAAGTCTTGCATAGCACTTACTGGAGCTCGCCAACGAATTCTCCAAAATATTAACCAAAGTTTTCGTTATTTATTGCACGGATGGGCAAACGCTGAAAAAATTGAACACTACACATTGGTAATTGCTTACTTAGCAAGTGAGCTGATATTTACATGTAGTCGCCAAACCAAATGTATTCCAAACAGTGCAGTGAATGCGTGTTTTGTAGATCTGATTTGCAGTCAGTAGGGTTGGCGTTGGACATCCCTGACGATCTCCATGCCATCGCACTTCAACGGAGAATATCCGATTGTCTGTTGAACTTACCAAAGTTCACGGAGTTGCAATATATTCTCGCCGCTTCACTTGAGGTTTGGCATTCATGACGTCGCAGCTCATATCGAGCCCGATCTTAAAACGCTTTATAGTCGACAACTGCAACTTCTTCAAATTAGTTACTAACACAATATCGCTGATAGCTCGTCCCACTACTATCCCATGCGATTGCTTAAGCTTTGGAGCCTGCTGGTTACAGTCGTGAACGACGCCTGTGGCGCCTGGCACATATTTGCAATTGTGTCCCTCCTGTTGATGTTGAATGTTTTGGAAAAATATTAGAATAAAGTGCAGACACATTGCTCAAATTTGGGAAACCTCAGAGGGTTGATGTAATTTGTTCAGAGGAATTGGTAATCTCCTTTTCACTCATTACCTAAAAATTGACGAGTCGGATCGAACAGTTATTAGAACCTGATTCCCTGTCGTTTTTCGCTACAACGGTTTGCACTGAATATGTGGCCTCTTCAACATCCAAAACATGGCGACACACCTGTGTTAAAGTACTTGACTCTCATTTCCTTTATTGGTATCCTTTTCGTAGTCGTATTTGCTGTAGTTGTAAAAGCAATAACTTAGTCACCTGTCTCTGTTCTTTATTTGTTTCTCTCAAGAAACTGAAAGAGAACCTGTGGTGAAGCCAGTGGCGCAGGAGCACCACCTGATGCATGCTCTGGTTCTCCCAGAAAATGCCGCCTCTTATAATAGCGTACAACATCATGATATCAGCGGAGTATTCCAGCAACTATTTTAAACAGCAAAGCTACAAGCAACTGCAGTATTTTAAACTACAAAGCAACAGTTTGGCTGCTTTCAAAATAGAAAAGGAGAAAATAAGGCCAACAACAAATTATAAGCATGAACATAAAAAGAGACAAAAGAATTTATCACATTTACTCATAAATTTTTATTTACGCAGGAGGTTTGTACAGTGAGAGAGTCTCCGAGTCGGTATGACTAAGTCACCATTGCTCAACTCCCAAGACGAATAACTGCCAAACAAAGGTTTTTATAATAAATGACAGGTAGCCTAAAGATAAACAAAAAAATAAAGAAACAACGAAGGGGAAGTGCAACTCGCAAGGGTGACTAGGAAGAAAATTACTAACAAAAAAACAATGCACATCCAGAAAATTGACGAATATAGCTGGCCACAAGAGCCGCAATCATTTTGCGAATGAGAATTTTTTTCGCGCTTTCATGGCAGTAGGCCAGTTCCGGGCCAAATAAATCCAGTAGCATGCAGATAACTCACGCATTCAAACAAAACACGCAAAGTATCACCGGCAACACACTCTGCCTGCCCACATTACAGGCTGAGGCCACTTCCATCAGCACAGCACCCAGTCTAGATCATAATATTTCGTTATTATTCACACTGAACTCGTCGAAATTTAGCCGAAGCAAAAAAATCAGAGACCTCCAAAATCTAGCTTTCCAATAAATTCACTTTAGATGCAAGAAATTGACAAAGCCATTAACCGACTTTCACTCATAGCAGAAAACTAATAAGATTTTATCATTTTGAGCTTGGAGAAAATCTTCTAGCAACTAGAAATTGAAACATCAACTGTAAACAGGGATGTAGTGCTGACAAAAAAGGTGTGGGAACACATCCAAGAAAATAAGTCATTTTAAAACAGCTTCCAACTCATTTTAAAGCAAAACGCGAAAAAGGTGGGGGAACGCCGTTCCCGCCTGACTGCACTTCTGATTGTAAAGTTTTCAAGACGCGAACATGGATACGGAGTCGAGTCAAAGTAGGAAACATTTTGTCAAGCATTGTAAAAGGTCAATTGCAGTAGCACTGCTTTCGACAGTGGTACCGCGAAAGTGGTATCTATCAATTTTAAATCTGAAAGATCGTCTTCATATACGCTTTTAGAGCATTCATTAAAGCAGGGGCGGATCCAGGGGGCGCGATCGCCCCCCTAAAACCTGCGAAAGTAAATTTTTTCACTAGAATTTTCTACAATTTGGAAAACATCATTCGCAGCCTAGAACCATTTTGTCGTCCATTGTTTTGTCACAGCAGTGTTGTGAAGTATACTTCATCTCTCTTACAGAAGCGAAACCGTTATGAGACTTGCACTATCAAATATTACTGAAATCGCCCCCCTAAACTTACTGGCTGGATCCTCCCTTGCATTAAAATCTCGTCGTTTTTGTTTCGCAGTAGCTTGTGTGGGTTGAAAAACCCAAACATAATATTTTACGAAGCAATTCTGCTGAATCTTTTTTCCGCTTCACTCTTAAATCTGTCTAAAGCTTCAACCATACATCGCCTTCCTTCTTCAACAATGTTTACGCTTATCTCTTTCGCGTTTTCTCCAGCCATTCCTTTAATCTACGGACTTTCCTTCTTCAACAGGAACGCTTTGCTCTTTGCACATTTTTACCGTGTGTCGAGGGTGGTGTCGTACTTTCATCCCCGACATTGGCACCCACCCTCCTGGAATGGCCCTGCCAAGAACAGCGTGGGTCCGGCTTAACCGCCTCCGCACCAGTGTCGGACGTTTCCGTTCCTGCTCACACAAATGGGGTATGGGCCCTTATGTGGCGCAGAAGAACAGACCGTTGACCATGTTGTCCTTCATTGTCCAATCCATCGACCTCTCCGTGGAGCACAGGGCCTGACCGTTTTGGATGACATAACAATCGAATGGCTGTTCAACACCTGCCCCGAGATATAGCGCGGACGAGCTTGAAAGAACTACTCAAACGATTGAAGAACCGCGATATCAACGGAATTTTTGACCAGATCTTCTCATACTTCAGTCAAAACGGCGACAAACGCTTTTATTTTGTTAGAACATGGCTATGACTCATGTATATCGTCGAAGAGGTGGTGAGCATACGGTGGAATCATGGCGCAACAAATTTGCCGCCACCATTTGTCAAAGAAATTCCCGTGGGATGGTAGATGGTGAAACTCAGAGCTAAGGTTTATGTCAGTCTGAACGGATTCGCCTCGTCAATTACCTCTGCTTAACCCTGCTCAGGTAACCTCTGGCCAATTCGGGCAAACGCTTCTTGTACATAAATTAAAAATTAGTTAACGTTCACGTGGAAAGCTGGTTCTTTCAGTAGCTGCATTTTTTAGACGCTCTTTCGGGCAGTTCTATCGAAATCTGCACAAGTTTTGTAGTTTTCGATGGAGAACAAAAATTTGCCAAAATTGACCCATGGTTACCTGTGGTGTAACAAAATTCCTACACAAAGATCCCTCCTAAGGTAACTATAGATTTACCCGGGCGATCGTCCCGGTGTTTACTACAGTACTTTATAAATTTGAACTCCGCGCCTCGCCTGCTTCTCCGAACTAGACTCGTCGATCACAAATGTCCTTGCACCGAATG
>Ga0210059_1014187_pt1 | contig 11813 bp, 7 predicted proteins | sample Ectturendosymbi2_FD_188042 | JGI IMG/M metagenome (GOLD analysis project Ga0210059, IMG submission 188042) | Ecteinascidia turbinata endosymbiont from Florida, USA - Sample 2 (SPAdes) (version 2) | ecosystem: Host-associated > Tunicates > Ascidians > Unclassified | place: Key West, Florida... | reverse complement strand
CCCAGATTCCCACCAAAACCTAACTATTACTTTTTGGCCCGTTTACAATGTTCCTTGAAATTTGCATGCAATTTCATTCCGTGGTATTTACATTAAGTCGACAAAGCAACAAGCGAAAATTATACGAAAACAATCTCCTCTGCGCGGATAATAAAGTTTTTGTAAAATACCAAACTCAAGTGGGGGTTTACCCCCCCCTTGCGTACGCCCTTGGAATGAACCGTACGCTTGTTGTAACACTCAACCATTGCGCACAGTAAATACTGCATTGCAAAATTAAAGAGAGAAACGAAATTACTTAAATCTCCAGACAGGCAAACGTTTCAACCTTTGCAGTCTCGTCACTGAAGCGCAGAGCAACGCTGCCACAGGCTTTTTGGCAAAAATCACTAGATTCGCAAAAAAATTCATATCATCTGAAAAAAATCACTAGATCTATAATTTCTGCGTTGAAGTTATGTATTTTATCGCCTAAAAACCTCAACACTATTTGCAAGTCTTTTTAAAACAGATCATGCTAATGTGTCGAAAAAATCTTTGGTTGAAAACCTTTAGCTTTCTTTCAAGAGCTTGTAAATGACAACACAAACGAAAACTTAAGCCCAATTAACCTAATATACTTCATCAGTATATTTGCACTGCACTGATCCTGCAGAGAAACAAAGTAAGGTCATAGTCAGTATTGCAATAATAAACCGCACAGAAGTGAAAACAATAAGAAATTGAGATTAGAAAATTTTGTTTGTTCGAAGGTGAAAACATTCACACAACGATTGATGTAGTAAATTGTTTTTCTGAGAAAAGTGGCTGAAAAGTCAGAAACAAGACATCCGACCTTCGAACGCGTATCTTGCAAAAAATACTAGATCAGTGAAAAATCACTAGATCACCAGGTCAGCCCAAAAATCACTACACCTAATGAAACATCAATAAGCGTGACACCAGTGGCCCAGAGTTTATACCTGCGCGTCAGGGTTACCAAACTGTCTTCACCAAAAAAAGCCAGATAGCAGTATTAAGACATGTACACATAAAACATGCATAACCAAACACAAAACAGATATTAAACTCGTCAGAAACATCGATATGATACAAGTATTTTCTTTCCCCGCAATTGCACTGTCGTACATTTGTTTCTTATTAAATAAATCGAACATTTTTAGGGCAACAGTAAAATCTTTGCAATAGTCTTTGCAACCTGCATGGTCATACAATGTTTTGTCGGAGACAAGCTGAAAAGAAAACGAGAAAAGGCCTGATTTTGTCCTTGGCCTTTGATTTCAAAAAAAGCCAAGTGCGTTAACAAAGCCAGAAATTGAAAAACTGACTTCAAAACAAACAAATCGCCAACCCCTGCGACGACGGCCACCAACCCGAAAGTAGTGGTTAAGTACTGCCTGCCATTTGTGGTGACGAGGTTATACGCGACACATCACATTGTTACAACCGCCGCTGAGCTTCGTCACAAAGGACTCGCACTGTCTCTAGCACGCCGTGCCATAGAGCGTGGACATCTGCTCTACTCAGCGTTCACCCGTCCACCGGATGGAAATGCACGGCGTCTCGAATCGAGACACCCATTGGTACCAGCCACACAACAACTCAGTTTGTCTGACAACAACAACAGAAGTGCGGTGCTCCAGGCGGATCACCGATGGAATGCGGAGTGGTTGGAGAACACTCGAAGACTCTGTACATTCATTCCCGACACCGGCACCACCCTGCCGGAATGGCCCTGCCAAGAACAGCGTGGGTCCGGCTTAACCGCCTCCTCACCGGTGTTGGGGGTTTCCGCTCTGCTTACACAAATAGGGTATGCCCTTCTGCGGCCTGTGAGAGTGGCGCAGAGCAGACCATTGACCATGTTGTTCTTCACTGTCCAATCCATCGACCCCCCGTGGAGTGGATGGCCTGACGGTTCTGGATGACGAAACAATCGAATGGCTGCTCAACACCTGGCCCGAGATCCAGTGCAGCCAAACAATGGATTGAAAGAACTGGCTCGAACGACGAAGAAGACTGAAGCAGCAAGTAGTGCAACACGAATGCACAGCGACCAGGTACGGTGGTCTACATGGCCACCACCAACGGAGGAATTATGCACAAAATGAATGAACTGAAACCGACAGCAAATACGCGAAATTAAGGCCAAAATCTACTTTCAAGTTCAAATTGTTGCAAAACCGACACACTTCCCTTCAGAGAAAAAGAAAAACACAGACAGCGTGATTTTGCGCTAATAATAATAATTATATAAACCAAAAAGACGCTCGCTTGACGAGTAAAATGAACGTGAAAACGAATGTACGAGAGATGAAGACACTGGGATACTCTTGTCTTAAGCACATGCAAAATATACAGCTTCAGCACATGATTATGAATACGCCAAATAACAAGTGCACGTGACAGCGTAAGAACTAATGCAGGTGGAAAATATCCAGCTCAAATAACACTGAACCATTTCAGGGCAACAAAGGTTGCGCCGGCACCCGCAAAAACGAGCACGCTTAACGTCACCAATGCTTCTTTCTTCATGCGCTGGAGAATGTCATGTGATTTTAACAGGTCGTCGTAGATGCTGGCACCTTTGTTCTTGTGTGGGAAAGGAACGTCCGGCACATCGACACCGAGGAACTTGCACAGAGGCTCCCACCCATCGCGAACGTTGTAAACCAGCAGCTTGTCTTTCGGCGCATTCTGAAATACAGCACATTCGTACGAATTTGACAGCTGCGCAGTGTTTCCAGCGAAAGGGAATGCCAATCAAACCATGACATTCGAAAGCAAATCGTACACGAGAACGCCGTGACCACTTGCCTTTTTTTAGACTGTCAAACACCGTAAATGTCTGCAAGGGCGGATCCAGCCAGTAAGGTTGGGGGGGTGGCGATTTCAGCAACATTGGGTAGTTAAGTCTCAACATGCGATATGAATCAATGCAATAAACGAAATTACTCATTTGTAAGGATCAAGTACCGGAAAAAATCACATTAATTGTTTAATGAGATGTTCGTGCAGTCAACAAACCAGTGGCGTAACTAGAAGTTTGAGCAAGACGGGAACTTAGCTGAAAGAGGCACACTAGCCTCTGTAGGTGACCTACTAGTGAACACTCGGAAAAAAAACTTGAGAAATAATGGTGAATCCGGGTGTGGATGGCTGTGCCAACTATACTAGAACCAAATCAACGGAAAATACTCCGAAAAACGCAAAAAGACGACAACCTACTGAAAACCAATTAAAAGAATATTAAAACCGAAATAAGCTAGGTAGGGGCCTGGTTTTTACATTTAACAGGCCAGGGGAGTCAAATCGCCCCTCTTCCCTCCAGTCCCGTCGCCACGGGGGGATTTGGTGAGCTTAGCCCCCTCAAACAAAGCTCCAAGCCCCCCCAAATTGAAACGTGAAACACTATCAATAGGTGGAATTTTGGTTAATTTATAATGTCAAGCCCCCCCTCGCAGAACTGCAAGCCTCCCTATTGAAAACTTTCTGGCGACGGTTCTGCTTCCCTCCCGTCAGTTACTCCACTGCAACAAACACTTTCAATTTTAAACAAAAATGATCAATGTTTAAAATCTTTGTTACAGTTGATAAACATCAAAGCATCAAATATTTTATCAGTCAAACAACATCAATCAGGCTTGAACATTCATCCAGCAACGCTGAAAATTCGTTTGTTAATAATTTCAAAATTGCTCACTATTTCTTTAAACTGCGGCTGCGGGTTACGATCGTCTGCAAGACAAGCCAGCATAGCATTGTGCAGCTTTTAATTTGAAATGAAATGGACAGTGAAGCTAATATGGCTGCACATCTGTCTATTGGACCAAAACTCAATGGTCAACAAAACCTTACTGGTTTCGTTGAAATTTTTACCAGTATCTGGTGGATCGCAGTTGACATGCTAGTTATCAGTGTTGTGGAAAAGTACTTTCGACTTGGATTAAAATACCTTATTCCTCTGATAAAAAGTTAATTTACTGTACATAAATTACTGCATTAATTATATACATAGCCTACTCCAGCACTTACAATCATAAGTTCACTCTGAATGCATAAATAAAACCAACACCTCTCCTCGTAATGTCCCGCTATTCTGTTGTCGAAGTGCCAACCCGATTTTAGGTAAAGCTCTTCTTCTTGTTGCTGCGTCTCACTAAGCCAGTGGTTCCCAAACTGTGGTACATGTACCAGTAGTGGTACAAACTGTGGTACATGTACCAGTAGTGGTACGCGAAGGCCTTCAACGTGGTACACCTATAGGCTTACCTTCTGCTTTTCTTCACAAAAAAAAACTGTATTCCCAGTTTTTACTTTTGCTTACCGGGTTCTGTGAATAAACTCCTACATTTTTGTGTGCTTGCCTCATTAGTTTTTTAAAATGGCCATTATAATTTCTCACCGCTATTTTGCACATGTTGCTTTTGTGGCAGGTCTAGTTTTCTAAACTTTTGATCGAATGATATTTGGTTGAATGCGTTTTCCTGGAACAAAGTGGTACCTGGTGACAGCACGATCCCCACAAACGATACGCGATCAGAAAAAGTTTGGGAAACACTGCATAGACTCACTAAGTTACTTCTGGCGGCCAACAGCAAGAGTAGTTGGAACAAAGCGAGAATTCCCTACAAACGCTTGTGTTTGCCGTTGGACTACCTGGATTTAACACACACAGACGGGAAAATAGCCTCCCCTGAAACGTAACCACAACAAACGATGGTAAAGGAGGAAACCCAGCCACCACAACCGCGGTTCGGCGCAGTGATGTAGGGTGAAGATTTCCAAGCTAATCGCGAAAGTAATCGTCGATTACGATTAATTTGGCAATGTAATCGATCGATTACATTTCATTTCATTTTTGGTCAGTTCAATCGATTACGATTACTCAAAAAACTGTAATCGATTACGATTACCTCATGTCTGCCTGCAACCAGCTGATATTTTCGGGGAGGAAGTAACTTGTTGTACCTAACAAATAAACGTGCTTTCGAAAATTTTTTTGGGGGGTCAATTGCTCGATTGCCCGTAGTGCAGACACAAGTTATACAAAAATCCCGCAATTATTATTTTAATAGGTCTCGTTACACAACTACAGCACAATTGATGCATTGTGATATGAAAGAAATACGTTAAACAGTAAACGTTAACAACGCATGATTTTCTTCACATAGGCTCGCACAGTGCATGTGTTTATTATTTACAATAAAACTCTGTCATGATTTTACAATCAGTTCAAGCAAATCTTGTGAAATAAATTGCTTGATGCATTGATTCTCAACTGGGGTTCCACGGAACCCACAGGGTTCCGCGAGTGAGTGCCAGGGGTTTCGCCGAAACAGACCGAATTTGCGTGGGATAAAATTTGCAACCACAGTTCTATTCAGTTGTAGTAATAAAGACACTTGGACAATTGCATAGGGTTTCATGAGCTGCGCAAACATTTGCGGAAGGTTCCGCTGCAGGAAAAAAGCTGAAAAACACTGGTCTAGTGATTATTGCTTATTATCCAGTGAAGCAGTTAGCTAAAATACAAATATACCAATACATCTGTTATTTGGATACAGTAGTAAAATGATTGATATCCAAAGTAACCATATTTATGTTCCTAGGATGTAATGTAGAATTTTATCTACTTATTTTTGGTAATGCACCCATGTTTATTATGCACTAAAGCACGTGCACTTGCACCACAAATGACTGACATATATTAGTAGGCTATGCAATAGGTGTGAAATAAGATGGTCTTAACTGCAGTAGCACTAAGATGAGAAAAGGTGTCCCTGAGGTTGTTTGCTACATAATGGAGTGATTTTCTTTGCCTCTTAGTACTGTATCATCTTTCAGAAAGGCATGAAGTACTGCATGAAAATATTTGACTTGCTTGGCAAATTTACATTATTGCCATTTCGGGACATAGGTGTTGCAAGCTGTTTATACTTTAGGGAGAAAACTATACCAACTGCCCAGTTGCAATTAAAAATAACCAAAATGTGGGTAAAAAATCTCTTTACCCAAACCTGTTTTTTTACCCAAATTTTGTTTTTTTGGCAAAACTTTTGAATCAGTAACGGGCTCTAAAGATCAAGGGCTTTAAAGACTTGGATTATAGCCTAGTTCCCACTAAAAACTTGAGTCAAAAAATTAGCTCTTGTGGTTGGGGTCCACGGCCTGATTGCCTCGGCCAAAAAGGTTTCAACCAAACCCAACTTATCATGTCACCTACAAAAAATCTGAAATTCAAAACTTTGAAATTTTTAAAAAATCCAAGCTAGAAGACTTACCGCATCTTTTCAAGGTTTGAACAGCTCCCTAGCACAATTGGCTGGCGAGTTATGGAGTTGCTAAGTGACACAAGAAACATGGTTCACGCAAACAGTCTCAGCTCTCCAGGTGTTACTTGTTTCTTTTTTTTTGATAAAGTTACATTTGCAACTTAAAGGATGATTAGGTTTAAACCTCTGCAATCATACAATTAGTTTTGCTGCACAAATGAACACTGGAAATGTGCATTAGAGAAACTTTAGTATTTTTGTTTCAAATTGTCTAGTGTAGAGGGTTTTTGTTTTTCTTCGTTGCACGCACAAGAAGACCCCAAGTTTCATATGAAAATTATGTGTTTTTAAGATCAGTTTTTAACAACAAAATCAAAATTGAAATGAGATTGCATAAAGAAAGAACAGCGATTAATTCTGCAAGCAGAATCATGAACTTATAAGGAGTTGCTGTGGATGATTTTGTATTTTGCATCTTTGAATCAAAGGCACATGGGGAAAACCCTTCTGTTTTGATAGATACAGATGCATGTGGCTTGAGCTTTCTGATTCTGATGGTTCAGCAATGAAACTGAACAGGTTCAAGGTAGCCTTAGAGATACAAGATTTTTGTTTACTAAGGGAAAAAAGCACATCACTATTACCCTTCATTTGTCCAAATGATACAGTTCTAGATTCATGCATGCACTATAGCGAAGTTTTGTCAGATGTATGGATGCTACAAAACCTTTCTTGTGCATAAACATTCTAACCAGGCCTAGAAAAAATGTAAGAGATTTGTTTATGATATCTATGCAAACCATTAAATGAACGATAACTGGCAAAAATGCATTTCATCAATGCGATCATTACAAATCCTTTTCATAGCTTTGACAGAGCAATAGGAAATTGTTATTTATGAATACCAGCATCACATGAGCATTGTGTCGTCGAAAGCTTAGTTTTGAATTCATTTCACTCATCCGCATATTCCAAAGAGGTCCAATAGGTCCATAGGCGTAACGAGCTGTGGAAACATACAAGATAACCTACTGTATTACATGCAGACAAAGTGCACAATTAGTAAAGCAAATGTACAAAAAAATAACCAAAGGCAAGCATGCATACCAAATTTTACACCCAGTGAAACAACTTTCCATCCAGAAGGAGACAGCAACATAATAAATTGCAAAAAGTAATTTGCGTTGACAGCTGTAACTTGACCCACTAGACTTTTATACCAGGATTCCTCATCACGGACAGTTAAGATTATCTGCAGAAGCAACAAAGAAAAATATCTTCAGAGGAAAACATACTTGCAGTTTTACAATCACAGCGCTCGCCCCAAACACAGAACTCTTTCCATGTTCTATTATTTTTGTTACCAAAAATGTATAGATATATATCATATTTCAAAAATGACTTCTTGTTATATATCATAATGCTAGATAATTATCTTTTGGGATTCACTTTTGTAGGCAGTGAGTACGACTCAAAGTCAATGCGTAAAATCAATTTTTCTCAGGGTCACTGAATTCCAAAATTAGGCACATTGAAGTATAAAACCAGAAGTTGAAATAATAATGTCTAATGACAAGTTTCAACAAAAAATTGGGAAAACTATTGGGAAACATAAAATTGGGAAACTTCCACATACCTATATTCAAGTATGTGCTCACGAAAATGGGTTTATGTGAGGAATTGATCAGCAAATTTTAACTCTTTGGCGTCTGCTAGGATTCCGGGATTTTCGGAAAAAAACGCCTAAACACACGTGGCTTTGCATGGGAATTTCTCTGGTCCGGTATGCTCTACAGTTCCGGTAAAAGTCTCAAACGACGTGGCAAGTCTTCTAGTCTGGACTCGAAAAAAAATTTTTTGCTTGGGGGTGCGGGTTTTTTGAGTGACATCACAAGTGGAAGACTTTTAGGCCACCTTGGCCCACTTTGCCTGGCCCTGGGCGCCAACCATTAGGTGGTAGTATTTCGCTTAAGTTTTTACTAGAAACTAGGCTACAATCCGAGCCTTTTGATACTTTGGATGACCTGCTGGGGTTTTGGGTTCAAAAGTTGTGATGTAAGTTAGTAAAAATATTTGACTAATTGGCTAATTAGATAATTCATTAATTTGTTTATTTTAGATCATAACTTTTGAACCAGAAACGCTAGAAAGTTGATCAAAGGCTCAAAAGACTTGGACTCGAGCCTAGTTTCCAATGAAAACTTCAGCGAAACACTTTGGCCTAGCGGTTGGGCCCTAGGCCAGGCAACATGAGCCAAAATGACCCTAAAATTACTTCACGTATGATGTCAGTCACAAAAAATCCACATCCCCCAACCAAAAGATTTTTTTTCGAGTACAATCTACTAGACTGGGCGATCTGTTTGAGCCCTTGAACAGCTCTCTAGCACAATCGGCGGAGGAGTTAGGGCGTTGGTAAGGCAACGGAAAACTGCTTTTTTTAAGGCCGAAATGGAAGTACGAATATATCGTAGACCGGTTCTCGAAGTGTTAATAGGAAATCAATTTCATGTAAAATTATGCATCCACAGTCCTGAAAATTGTAAGCAAAGCTTACAGGTAAAACGTTATAAGGCTAAAGCAAGAGCAGAGAAAGCAAACAAACTCAAGACTAAAAGGAATAAATGATAACAAGCTTAGAAATCAGAAAATCTTAACTAACTGACTGATGTCAAAAACACAAGCTGCAACATAAAGAAACGGGGATTTATAAAATCAGAAAAACGTCTTCTCAAATGACTTCACTAAAACTTTGGAACTAACTGGTTGATGCCAATGATCAAAAGCTTCTCCAATATATCAATCTAAGTCGTTGTCACTTTGAAGTATTGTTGAAAGTGTCCATCGTGCACTAAAATTAACCTACAAACTCATAAGTAATTACCAGTAAAAGTTTCTTAAATAAAAAAATCAAGAACAAATTTTCAACACAGGTGGGTTCCATAAAAAGTTTTCACTCGTTTCCTTGCAAACATGAGAAAAAATCAAAAGTTGGGCATAATCAGAACATGGTCCACCAGCACAGGCACAAAACACTGAGAACATGGCAGTTATCAGCAAGATGCAATGTGTGATTTAGGCATTTTCAGGAATGACAAATAAGGCATGAATGCTGGTCAGTGTAAAGATGTCATGCAGACTAATTGGTTTATGTTGTTGGATTAGGAATGGTCTTTGTGGTTATAACACTAAGAAATTCTAAAAAATAAGAGGAAACAACCTAATGGTGTCTAAACAAGCGAGGCCGATGCACTGAAAAGTGACAACTTTTTGTTTGTTTTAGTTATCACCTATGTTCTCTGGACAAATAATCAAGCAAGACATTTTTACCTGCCACACACATATATATGTGCTTGCCATGGAAGTCAGTCTATAAGTATTGCCATAGAAACAGTGGATAGATGAACTGCGGTTGTCAATGCACTATAGCAGTGATGGGAAAATCGTGGCTGACAAAATCAAAATTGATGGCCTTTGAAAGTTTGCTGAAAATGGCCATAGAAGCTAAAAGCAATTGCACTCCGACGCCAAAAAAACTCATGCTGGTAAAAAAACAAGAACAAAAAAACAACCTCACCAAGAAACCACAGGCCATAATAAATACACAGGAGTAAATAAGCTGCCTTATCACCGCAATACAACAATATCACTAGTAATCAAATCTGTTGTCTCCAACAACAACACTAAGATACTTAGCTACTCAGACTAACAAACAACTATAGAGGTTTTGTCACTTCAGTGTCTTAGCATCTTGTACAGTATTTACCAATACAAGGAAAATTAAAAACTTCACACTGGTCAATGAACTTGAACTTACTTTAGAATCTGGAAAGGCTTTATGTATTTCTTCCCAATATAATAAGCATGGCATATCGCACACAACATCTATATTTGCATACATTTTCTTGAAATCTTCAACATTTCCATCTCCATTTGCTATCTTCTGCCATTGTTTTTGATAATAGACAAAATTTTCTAAGAAATCATACACTGTGTACCCAAGCACTGTGAAAGCTTCATTTAATGTTTTTGTTCCAGTCTTTTGATGGCCAGCAACAATCACTTTCATATTTCAATTCAAAGCAGAGCATTTATTAAAAAGATGTATGCAGTGCATCTGTACAAGACAAGAAATAATTACATTTAGTTCCCTTTCAAAATGGACCTTCTTCATAACAGACAACTTTAATCAGTCAGACCACATTCAAAACAAGATATGTTGATGATAACACACCGCATTCATAATATCAGTTCACAATGAACAATGTACTTACAAGCAAATCTATGTTTTGTCTTTGGCTCTTTTTACAAATGAAAGTAAAGAATCTATCACAAAATTGTCATATGTGATGATATGCCCTCTGTCACAATTCGAATTGCCACCAAAAATGAAACCAAGAAGACACTGGGACAAGACACCAGTTAAAACACGGGTACCCTGCAAAAGGTAGAGCTCCGTGAACAGCGGAGCTTGGTTGCGGAGGTTTGATGATGTAAAAGGAGTCGCTAAAACTGATATTTTGCGTGGAGCAATGAGAACTAAACGGTAGTAAAAAAAATTTTATTGCAAAAGGTGATATTACACTATGGTAAAAGAAGTCTATTCTGAAGTTTGATAATTTTTGCTTATCTGAGTTTCACAATGGTTCGGGGACAAAAAAAGGTAATGGTTTATTGTTTCATATGACTCAGCCAACAAGCAGAAGCAGTAAACTAACCATTAACGAAAATTAGAGCAAATGAACACACAATGGCACAATAGCTGATCAGTGTAAACAAAGACGGGCGCCATGTCATATAGGATTGGCGAAAGACTGTGGTGGTCATCTGGTCAACCAGCCCCATTTATCACTTTTTGACAAGTGTTGAGAAACAACAGTTGGACATCAAATAAGCATAATTAAAAGAAAAACAAAAAAAAAAAAACGAATGAACGGAGAACATGGTAAAGAAAATGTACAGGTGAAAGTGCATGCCTATGTACATAGATCAGTGGATCGAATTTAAGTGAAGGAATTCGGTATGGTTAGAGTATTTTTAGCAATATAAAGAATTTAAAAAATAGTAATAAAAAGAGTAAAAAACTTACAAAAACTAATTAATGAGGTACAGAAGAAAACAAAGCAAAACAGAAAAAAACAAAAAGTGTTAAAAAACAAAAAGTGTACTTCATGCCGAAAAGCATACATTGTGCACACAGAAAATAAAAAAAGTAGATACACACAAAAAATAAAACAGAGTTACAGAATAAAAGCAGATATAAACAAAAAAGCAGATACACACAAAAAATAAAACAGTTACAGACAGTGATGTAGTCGAGACCGTAACCTCCGAGACCGAGACCTGGCTCAAATTTCAAGACGAGACCGAGACTTTGTCATAAAAGCTGAGACCGAGACCTCACGTTTCTCTAATGGTAATTGAAGCTAACTCCTTGAATAATGCAGCAACAAAATATCTGGCACATTGCCAAATATCAAGATAATAAAAATCATCCGAAATTTTGTGCAAACGGCCAAATACTGCAAACGTTCATTT
>Ga0210059_1014185_pt1 | contig 11814 bp, 6 predicted proteins | sample Ectturendosymbi2_FD_188042 | JGI IMG/M metagenome (GOLD analysis project Ga0210059, IMG submission 188042) | Ecteinascidia turbinata endosymbiont from Florida, USA - Sample 2 (SPAdes) (version 2) | ecosystem: Host-associated > Tunicates > Ascidians > Unclassified | place: Key West, Florida... | reverse complement strand
TTAAAAAACTTAGAAGATGAATTACGAAAACTCGCCACAGCAAATACAGCTTTACATTTTGTGCTCACTGAGAAATCAGAGCTAAGCCTTAATGATAAAGACGTAGCATGGAGCCTGAGATTCTTGGAGATACTGACCTGGAAACAATCATCAACAATTTCGCGTGCAAAGAAATGCGGCGTCATGAAACTTTTTGTAGCTGACTTTTTACAAAAAGTACACATTGACCGAGTGACAGAGACCAGGGCCACTTCAATAAGTTCGTTATTAAGTAGTCTTCGCACTAACGCCTTTGCAATTGCGGTATAATGCGCTGACGTAACAGTTAGCTGCGAAGTGCTTGTCGTGATCATGAGGGTATCAGTCCTGGACCAAAGCGCTGCTGTCCACTATAGATCAGGGGTTCGTGAAATAATTCAAATTTACATTTTAAATTGGCCATTCTGGCTAAACCGAATAAATGCCATCATTTAGCCTACTCATTTATGTGCTAAGTTTCATACAATTAAGTGCAAGAAAATTGCTACGGTCAATAGTAGTCTTGAAAGTGATATTTAATTATGAAGTATTTTCCACAAAATTATATGCTCACGAAATGTTTGGGTTGCGAGATTTTGGAACTATTTTTTAGAATAAAAACAAAAAAATATTTGCAGACCCCTGCACTAGATCACGGAATAGTTTAAAGTTGTAACTATTGTAAAGCTCCTATAGCAAAGCTTCAGTCAAGTAGTACGGTTCAAGTTGCTTTTGCGTGATATTTCGTTTTGAACAGGGGTCGGCAACCTTTCCCTAGTCGCGGGCCAAAAACAAACTCAGCAAGATATGGTGAGCCGTACTGATTTTCCACCACAAATTTTGTTCATTTTGCTGTTTATGATGTTGACAAAACACGGGAATTTTTAGACTTTGAATCAGATTCACTCTTGATTTTCACAGTATCATAGCGAAATCCCAAATTATAAAATACAGTACATTTGTAACACAGTGCGGTTTCTCATTTTTGTGATACAACTTTCTGTTTGAACAAATCAACCACTTACCAACCGCCGTACATGGTCACCCCCAATTGTTTCTGAAGTTTAGGCTGCCAAATCGCATCAATTTTGAGGTTTTTGACCGGTGCTTCTGCAAAGTTGAAACGAGGGCATGTGAAACGCTACGCAGTTGTGCTAAGCGTTTTGGGCGCCTCGCGGTCACAACTTTGCCCGGGGCCTCGCGTTCATTTAATGCGGCCCTGGTGCAGGATAATTTCTATAATGTACTTTTTAGGCCAACTTTTACCGCCCCCTCTGGTTCTGCCGCCCCTGGATAAATCCAGAATGTCCAAATGGCTGCTACGCCACTGGTGGCACCTGGCCTACAGCATAGCCCGTTATTGCCTCCCTCATAAAAGTGCCGCCAGGGGCGGACCGCACCCCCGCCCCCCCTTAGCTGCGCCACTGTACGATGGCGCTATAGACATAAAAGAAACTATGTAGGATAGCGCTATAAGTATGAAGAGCCGGTTTGTAGGCCATCGTTTCTTAAAACAAGCCAAGAATGGCGTCAGTGATTGATCTTTTCGAAGCAACGCTATCCCGTGTCAATTTCCTCACCGCTGTTGCCTTCTCAAAAAGAGCGTGGGCCTAATCCGAGAAGAGAACAAAAGAACGCAGCCGTGTTTGCAAATAGAGTTGGCTGAACATAAACCACAATCACTTCACTCACAGAAGTCACCTCGTGAGCACAACAAATCTACCTCAGGAAAGAAAAGAATCTTTACTCTGAATGTTATGAAATAGTTTTGTGTTCAGGCCCGAAATCGGCCCGAAATATTTTGTCAAACTTAAGCCCGAACCCGGCCCGACCCGAAAAGCCCGGCCTAGTTACAACTCTGATCCACGGGCCGTACCTTCTAGTAATTTGGTCGTAAAATAAATAAATAAAACAAAATGGTACGCAGAAAAGGTAGTATTCATTGTTCTTGTGCAAATGCACATTATGCAGTGCAAGCAATTCAGTGAGACAAATGTAACCTTTCACGCTTTTCAACAAATTTCAGATTTGAAGATTTTTCCTGAATGCGTCCACGGGCCACTGAAAACGCTGTGGCGGGCCACATGCGGCCCATGAGCCTGTAGTTGGACCACACTGAAATAGACAATGCGCAATATATGATTCTCACACAGATCCCTCCACATTCTACGTTATAATTTCATATCATCATCGCCTCAATGTAACTTAATCCTTCGATTATCATGTCGACTGTCAAATTCATTAAAGAAATCATCTAAATCTAATTTTCAGCTCTTACGTTTCAACTGAAAGTAGATCGAAGTTACCCAATCTTTCACTAGTCATGGAATTTCTGAGAAATGTTTTCACTAATTTTATTTTTGAAAAACTTCTCCCGCATGAAGCGCTGGTGACGGGAAGAGTTACAGCTACCAGTTACAATCAAACGCAGCTTTTCAAGTAGCTATAAATGAAAAAAATTGTTCGAGCGATATAGGCAGCTTCGACTCCTTCCGAAGCAAATTCTTTGCCAAAGTTATTTCATGTTTTGAATCATTTTCCCTAAATTAATGCGATTTGAGAATTCTTTCAAGTGTGTTTCTGATCGAAATGTTCCTGGACAAAGACCTGAAATACGCGGAAAAATTGCTTCTGAATGATTACAGAAAATCCGCACAAAATTTTATGAGGCCGCAAGACATGTGTGCGTAGAGTTAAAACTTTAGTAACGACTCACGAACCACTTACATAAGATGTTTCGAAGTCGTGTGCGTAAGGCAGCAGAACGCAATACTGCAGCCAGGATAAAATCGGATAAATTAACTGAAACCAAGTCTTAATGCTTTCACAAACCTTTTTTTACTGGGACCAGTGGCGTAGCCAGCCCAAAAATTTGGGTGGGGGCAAAAATTTTGGGGGGGTCAAAAAGTCTGATTTTAGGCGAATAACACTATTTTGTTTGGGAAAACGCCTCCCAAAGCACAAAAAGACCATATTTTCTAAACATTTGGGGGGCATGGCCCCTCTGGAAACCCCCTGGCTACGCCTATGACTGGGACAATCAACAATCTGCTGACAGTAATATAATCCATTTCCATCTCACACTGAAATGCACGAAAGATCAATCTTCCCATTTCTATGATTGTTTGTTAGTTTCGAAATGAATTTTTTAACGCCACGAGCGCGGTCTGACTAAATTTCACGCAGGATCTGAGCAACCACTGATGTATATCGTCCTTAACAACTCTAGTTACTCGACTGTCAAAAACAACAACACAGCTTACGCATTTGAAAAATATTGAATGCAGGCTGAAGGTTTCTAAATTATCGTTTAAAATATTGCTGGCCGAAAGTTATCATCTGTAGATGTCAACCAAAGGAACATAAACGGGAAATTAAGAAAAAACTGGGGGGACCAAATAGGGGTCCAACCAAAAATCTGGGGGGACATGTCCCCCAGGCACCCCCTTAGAATCTCCACTGCATGTACACAACGTTTGATTAATCATGGACAACTGGTAAGCAATAACACTTTGGTCAAGTTCAACTAAAGGCTGAAGTACTGCAAGGTTCCTTCAGCAGATTCGCTGATTTGCACTGAAGTATTTCCTTGGCTTACACATCAAACGTTTGATTAACCTGAAAAATGTTGGTACAACTTTCGGAATTGGGGGGAGCAATTTCCCCCATTGCCCTCTTGGCTACGCGCCTGAGCACTGTCACTGTACATAGGCCTACAGCGCTTGTGATTTATAAAATCTGCATACTTTGTTGCTTAAGCACCCCGTCGTTCCATGCGTTCCTTTTCGTGTTTTCATTTAAAAACTCTGATAGAAATATTGCACGCCATTACATTTTTCAAAAGGTTTCAGAAATATGCGGCATGGCGCTTGAAAGTTGTAATTTATGTGTTTCCATCAGGTTGAGTCAAACGCATTTATCGGGATGAACGTAAAGGTATGGTAATTTGATATAGCCAGGCATGGGCACCAGCATAATTTTTTCCTGGGGGGCAACGTCGACATTTTGCTTATCGTTTTCAGACTGCTGACGATGCAATGCAAATGGACGTTCACAAAACGCTTTACCCTTTCTACACCTCAAAGAAAATGCCCTGTGTTACGAACATGGGCGTCGAAAGTTTTTTTCCATGGTGAAGAGTCGTGGATTTTTCCAGGAGTAGTCTAAAGGAATTTTCCGGTGGGGGAAAATGGTTAAATTTAATTTTACCCTCTCGAAGGTACGTAAAAAACTTTTTTGCTGAAAATTTAGGAAAATTTCAAATTTCAAAATCCTGGAGGGCCAAGGCCCCTCTCTACCCGGCTTCCGACCCCTGTGGTTGCGACAGCAGTCACAAAAATTTCGCTTCGTTGGCAATAATGCTTCTTTTTCATTCATCCTTATTTCCACATAGTATAAAACTACATGGCTTGCCGCCATAGGCGTAGCCAGGGGTTTACAGGGCCATTCCCCCCAAAATGTTTAGAACATATAGTCACTTTGTGCTTGGAGAGGCGGTATCCCAAACAAAATAGTGTTATTCGCCTAAAATTAAACATTTTGCGCCCCCAAACTTTTTGGCCTGGCTACGCTAATGCTTGCCGGTATCAGCAGTAACTCCATCGTTGCATTATCTGCCAAGATGTCTGCGTTCAGCATTCACATGCGGCAAAAGGCCTACTGTAACTTGAAGTAAAACTTTGAAGATTCGTTCCCATGTTATTGTTACCCAATACAGACCTCCAGTAGAACAATCCGCTCACAAGTTTCGCATCCTGCCTTTGCGGGCAAATGAGAGGACATGAGTGAAATGCACGTTCATCAGTGCATGACACCATAACAGTATTGGCAAACAAAATACCATTGCAAGAACCAAATCAATTAATCGGAATTAAGCTGCTGACGACAGGTTTTCTAGATATTTTTGGTTCTCGGTCCCAATTTCCTGGGGGAAGTGCCTGTTCTCCCCTTGTGGACGCCCATGTAGATAGCAACAGCTCAAATAATTGTTCTTTCATGTCTTGTCACCTGATCAGCCGAATTCAGCAGTGGTCCTGAGAATGCTGCTTGTCCCCGGGTCCGAAATTTCTCTCGACGTCCCTGCACGTGAGTATCTTTGGCTCTTTGGATATGTAGTGTTTAGTTACGTGTTCAGAATAGATTGTCATGTAACAACGTAACTTTACAAAGCAATACTTTACGGACTGAAACGAAACAGAAAGAATGTACTGATCAACCGTGAGAATGATACATGACAGAAAGTGTGAATATTGTGCGTATCCGAAGCCCAACTAACGGTTGACGCGTGATCAGTTGCTGCAGAATAAACCGATATCTATCATGTCCCATGGATATTTATGTACATGAGGTACATGATGAGAATATGACAGTGTTATAGAGTGCTTGGGATTTAAAGGCAACGTACATACAGGTCCGCAACCAGGGGTTGCCACTGGGCAATTGCCCCCCTCCTAAGATTTTTGAAAACACATTTAGTTGTTAGGTACAACAAAAAGTTACAATATTTTGCCCCCCTCCCGAAAATATCAGTTGGTTGCGGGTGCACCTGGCTACATAAGAACAGTAGAACAGTTGCTTTTTGCATGGTGTTTTTTTGCATTGATTCTGGTAAATAGCTGAGTCATATCAAACAATAAATCAACCACTAAATTCAGTCCAAATTTCCATGCGTTTTGTCGCTGTGAGCTTCATTTACACTACGCTTGTGAGCGACAAAAACACTGAGAAACATTGACTGCCAGCGTGAACCTTGGAGGTCTTGCGAAGTCGTTTAAGAAACAACGCAACAATCAGCAATCTTTGCTAAGGACAAGAACAACTGCTTTTCGAAACGTCCAATGTACTTTTATTCAAACGATCGGTTGTTGCGCTCCTGCTTCTTGTTCGTTACGTAGCGTTTGACGAGAATGATGGCAGCGACCCTGCAAATGACCAAAATGATGCGTGGATGAAACACGTCGTTGAGCCGAAAGGTTTGCGTAGATGGCAGGCGCGTAGCCAGGAGGTGCAATTGCTCCCCAATTCCAAAAGTTGCATCATACGTTTTCAGGTTACAATAAAGGTTTTCATGTGTAAGCCAAAGAAATACTTTAGTGCAAATCAAGGCAACTGCTTGAGGAACCTATCCTACTTCGCCTTTTACTCGAACCTGACCAAAGTAGTATGGTTTACCAATAGACCGTGATTAATCAAAGGTTGTGTATAGTGTGTTAGGAAATTTATATCGTGGCTGACCTTTACCTGAGATTTAAGCTCCGTATCCAGGGCCTCTGAGAGAAATTTTACCAGGGGGTGCGAAGACCGATACAAGGCTCCCTAGCCTCTGGGACTCTTGTCGAAATGATATAGCATGATTGTGTAGTAATCAGAATATAGATTAACAGCTACCATGGCAAAATTTAGAATTAGATTAATTTTATACGAGTAAGTGGCTTACACTAGTAATTTTGGGGTTGATTACAGAAAAACTTAATTGTGCACTTCCAACCTTCCGGGCCCCAGTACCTACCGGGCCCGGGTGCTATGCACCTTTTGCACCCCCCTCTCGTGGGTCCTGTCCGTATGTAAGTTGGTGATAATGACATATGAACCTGCATGCAAGCGCTTGCAATCACTATCCGAGAACAGTGGCGTGCAGAGGGGGGGAGGCGAACGGGGCGACGGCCCCGGGCATCCAAGGCAGGGGGCATCCAAAGAGAGAAATTACAAAAATGTAAATGCTGTAACTAAATGATTTTTCCTATTGTAAGTCTACTGATAAATGCTGCATGGATTAAATTTTTCGAAACTTGTTTTGTTGTCAACGCTAATTTTTACGTATTCAAATGCCAGTAATTCTCAGCTCCTTCAATACCAGGGACCAACGCTCTAGGTGTGCGGCGCACACCCAATCAAACTGATGGTGATGTGACTTGTTCGAGATCGTGCGATCAAAGGAAAATCACAAAAAAAGGATTGAAAGATAACCAGATTTGAGAAAAACCCGAGTTTTTTTTTAAACCCCAACCCACCTGTGTTTTCGCGTTTTTTTTTTAAATCCGGGTGGTTTTGGGTTTTCTGAAAAGAAGCAGGTTTTTGTTCTTTAAAAAAACACAAAATACCATTCTGAATTGTTTTTATTGCATCATGCAATATCACCATTTTTATAATTACACAATAATAACTTGTTATACCCATTATGGCATTCAAATTCGGGGGTAAAGAAATGTACCTAATATTTGCTTTCGCGAAGTGTTGTTGGTCAACTGACTCCAGAGTGGTAAGGCTTGGCAAGCATGCGCACAGCAAACAGAGAAAAACACTCCCACACAAACTCTGCAGTTACACGTCAAGTTTATGTAGATGCCCTGGTAGTTCAGCATCTATAGTGTATTTTTTCAATATATGGTTTGGTACGGTCCAACATCAGAAACAGTTTGGATGCAGAGAAAGCAGAAAAATTGATGAAAATATACCTATTTTACAGAGCTGAAGAAGATAACCAGTAGAATTTACTCAAACTGTTCGAATTATTCTTCTCTGTTTTTTCAAACCCTTAAAATTTCGTTGCTGTTCGTTCTGTTTCATTAAAGAATATGTACAGTTAACTGTACAATGTGCTGCTTATTTTACTTTTCACTGGACAGTAAATTTTTCGAAGGAAAAGAAAAGAGTGGGATTTTTGGTGGGTTTTAGTGATTTTTTTATTGTTTTTTTTAATAAAAACCCGGGTGGTATTTTTTGGTTGGTTCCAATTGCATCAACCCTAAAGATAATTCTGGACGTTTAACTGATTTTCCGAGTCTAATTTCAAAATTTTCCTATTTGAACGTAGTTGATTTAGCTGATTTTGTGATGCATCACTAGCTTCCCGTTTCGTTTTTTGTGCTAATGCAGTCGCACATCTGTGCTTGCAATATGTGCTTCGTCTCGAGCTTCACCATTAATTGGCAGTTCAGGCGAATTGATCACAACGGCTCACACAAGCCAGTATCCAGGGGTGTAGTGGAGTGGGAACGGCGTTCCCACACATTTTTGCACGAGTAACGTTACTTGAAGATTTAGATTTTTCCTTTAAATTCCTACGTGTAGCGCCTGGAGCAGCATAAATGACAAGTTTCTCGTGTAGGCTACTGTGGTTGTCAACCTTTTTTGTATTGGTACACCATTTCAAACTTGTCAGAAAGCCTGTACACCCTTGCCATTGCACTAAAATTTAGTGCTGTTAAAGTGTAAAATGTAAGCGATTTTTACGCTGTAGATGTCGCTTTCTTAGCAGATTTTTGCGTATCACGTCTCAGTATTCCTGAATACCGAAATCGCACCCAATAAGCGATTTACGTTTTTGATCGCATGCCAACAACCTACCTTTGCGAGCCAGGATTTTTTGCTCTTGTCGAAATAAAATGTAAAAAACAAACTTAATCAACGATGCGGTCCTCTTATGAAAAACGCCCTTGAAACAGGGTTGAAACCATATTTTTCACAACTGGCGGGTGAAATTCAGCGGGAGCAATCACAGTGAATGAGATGATTTCTTCTTTTTATTCATACTGATTGTTGTACAAGCTTCTTGAGCAGGAAGACTGACTTTCATTAATTTTAGTGTTACGTGTGTCATGTCCTGCCGTTTTCTGTGTTGTTGCCGATACATGCGAAAAGCCCAAGTTACTTCCCTCATATGTAAAAAAATGCACAATCCATGACACAAAATTCAGATTCAAATAAAGCCAAAAATTGCCTTGAAAATTACTGGATATTGGATATTCTTGTTGAGCAAGAAAAACCCGTAACTCTTGCCACAGTTGAAATACGCGCTCTGACACTTTTCCTCTGGATAACCAGCGTGCCTCAGCATGAAGTATAACCTCATTGTGTCTGCTATCGTGTCTTTGCACACTTCTGAAAACGTTCGATGCTTCTTCGAATGTGAGAGGATGAATTTGTCAATTTTTTGACATCCTCAAGAACAATCTCCAAACCTGACCTCTGGTTATATTCTTAAATTAACCTCTAACCACAACTTCTCAATTAATGATGCAGTGAGTTGAAACCCAAGTTTATTTTTTCGGAGACGTTTCGGTCATTTTTTCAAAATAACTTTAAAATTTTCAACCAACTTGAAACGAGGCCAAATTTTTGAAATTTTGCCTAAAAAAGGCCAATCTGGCAACCCTGGTCCTGACTGTTTAATTTTGACTGTGCAAATCAAATACAACCCCAATCTATGTCATGCTTGCAGCTTACAATTTCGAAAACGTACAAAATACTGCATAGAACCAAGGATATCTACAAATTCTAGACCAGGGTTGGTTAACCTGTTCACCATCACGAGCCACATGACTTGTGGAATACCGCTTGTCAGCCGAAAAAGTAGGCTAATTAATTTTATCTTAAAATTGTACCCTCATCGTCATAAGAAAAATAAGGAGATAAAACAAAGAGCAGCGATAACGACTTCTCTTGAGTTACTGCCTAAATATCTACTGAGCATGGTGTTTCGTTTTGACACGATGTCAAGGTCTGACTTAGATGTAGAAAATTCTGATGCGGGCCGCATGCTCGCGCGTATTTAATTTCAATGCATTTAGCAAAACCTGCAACTTCAGTGCGAGTATACCCGCTACCCAGTTGATCCTTCTATTATTGACAAATGACAAGAGAGTCTCATGCATAATCCTGTATTTTGTCAACAAGACACTGAGGGAGTTGAGCTTCCATCCCAGAAGCGGGTATCAGAAAGCTCAGTTGTGCAATGATATAAAACTGTTGGGTTGGGATTTGGATTTTAAAAACATAAATCCGTTCAAAGCAAACGATACAACTGACATCTTGCAAACGTTTCGATAACAACTGTTATCATCTTCAGTGCATAGCAATAGAATGCTATGCACTGAAGATGATAACAGTTGTTATCGAAACGTTTGCAAAATAAATCCGTTCACTTCTGATAGTTGCAACACAGAGTAGCTGCAGTGTTGCTGTTCTTAAAACGGACGCGCAATAAAATATGATTTGATTTAACATTACAAATATGTTTTATAGCAGCATTGCAGAAATTCACCGAGGCAAATGCCTCATTTGCCTCAATGTAGCTACGGCTTAGATTAAACATGTACTGTGACCGTTCAATCACAATTATGTGGAGCCTTAACGCTTTCATCAATGATTTCACATTACCTTGCCGGTGAGTGATAAAACAGTTTTGTCAAGTAATCAGAGTCCGACCTGCGCATAGTCTCAAGTTTCAACGCGTTACAACTTTCATCAAATGTTAATTGCCGCCCTATCCTGCAGTAAATTTCAAATCATTCAGCTGCAACAGGTAAAGTCAGCAGCAAAATCTAATGTTAGTAGCAGATGCTTTTTATTTTTTGTAAGTGCTCAGAGTATTGACACTGCCATTACCCACAGATAGCTTGCAATCTGCTTTTTGATAAAGCGCCTGTGACTAAAATGAAACCGAATTAAATTTTTTCCAGTCGATTGAATTTTTTTATTTAAACACTAAATTACTTTTAAAAAGACTTAAACCACTTATGCCAGAATGGCCAGATCAGCGGTTACCGAACTTTTTTGAGCGCGACCAAATCTATGTTTGGTGAACACCTCGCGACCCAAGCCTCAAAAAACATATGAAGAAAATAATGATTGGAAGGCTTTGGCAGTACTGTAAGTTGTTAAGGTCATTTTTAATGTCAGCAAACCACTCTTTTCTCAAGTACCTACACTAAAGATAGACAAAGACAAGCAGTTGTAATGTTGAAAATGCACAACTTCGGTTTGGATCGCCTCGGCGCGACCCATGTTTGACCCTTCGCAACGCTCGTTGGGGTGTCGACTCATACTTTGAGAACCACTGGGTTAGATCGACTAAACCATACAGCTGCGGCAAGTATTTCTTTAGTGCAGAGCCGTGGCGATAATCGATTGTGGCTCCGTTTTCGCAAATACACAAACATATTCACACTTTGTGTAGAATGAGTGGGTAAAACATATTGGAAGTTTGGATAGAGCAGTACTCTTCAACTGTTTTGTTATGGTGAAACCTTAAAGATGTTTTGACGAACTCGTGTTACTTAAAAGGTAAACCGAGGTGAGAAGCGTTATGAAAATCATCCTACAAAGAGACTACTACAATATCACATAAAACACACAACAAAATAGAGGAAATAATATTTAATGGCTTTTTTGTTGTTCCAACAACTCCAGACCGAGGAATAATCTCCTTTTTAGTTGCTCCCTTCATCAATGAATTGAACAACAATTAGCTGACATGGTCTGATGCTTACGCACCACACTTTAGAATAGGGTTGGGGAACCTGCGCCCCCGGACCAAATGCGGCACGCACGAAAATTTCGCCTACATGAGAATTTTAATTACTCAAGTTATTACAAAATCGCGTCAAAACGAAGCTGATGATAAGCAGGTACATAGATAGTAAGTCAAGAGAAGTCACTCTTCCTCATAGTTAGATAAAAGTATAATTTTAGGATAAAATGAACTGAATTTGCGGCCCGCCAGCGATAACGAACAATTCATGCGACCCGTGATAGCAAACAGGTTCCCCACCCCTGCTTTTTCTCAGAAGTTGGAAAATCCCTTTCTACAAAAATAAAACCATCCCCAACCACTTACAAACATTTTATTACACATATAAATCCAAAAAAAATCATTATTTCTAGCCCCTGCAGATGCATATGAAATCCAACTTCTCATCAAAAACCTTAAAATGAAATCAAATAGTTCTCCCAATGACATTCCATCCAAATTTTTAAAAATAGCTAGTTGCATTGTGTCAGAATGGTTGTCCAAAC
>Ga0210059_1014180_pt1 | contig 11817 bp, 12 predicted proteins | sample Ectturendosymbi2_FD_188042 | JGI IMG/M metagenome (GOLD analysis project Ga0210059, IMG submission 188042) | Ecteinascidia turbinata endosymbiont from Florida, USA - Sample 2 (SPAdes) (version 2) | ecosystem: Host-associated > Tunicates > Ascidians > Unclassified | place: Key West, Florida... | reverse complement strand
TGTGTGTGTAAAAATAACAGATGAACTCCATCCAACAACACAAAAAAGACAAAGCACAGCTAACTGAAACAATACTGCACAGAGGGCTTCGCTACAGAAAGCATAAAAAATATACATACAGAAGACAATAAAGCTTACAAAAAATATAAACAGTTGGAAGGCAAGAGCTATTCTCTGAAAAAGAGAAGTTATCAAGTGGCAAGGAGGAAACACTGGTTAATACACTGAGGATGACTAAAATTAGATCAAACTTGCACACAGGCCAAGGCCAAATATGCTGGCATTGTTCCCTCTGACCACAGCCAAGTGCAGGCGCTGGTGGAGCCACTGTCACTCCATCCCTGGGGTCACCTGACATGTCAACAAACTTTTTTGCAAGACTCTTAACTTACGAATAAGGAAAGGATGACTATAAACAATCAGACTGCATAAAAGTGCGCAGACATCCTTAAAGTTAACACAATACTTCCATCAGCTTCCCTGTTTTGACTTTTGGATTAAAATGTTGTTTCAGATAGGAATTCAGAACCAATACCTACAGGGGAGAGTGGAAGTTCGCACCCTGTGGCAGTGCACTGCAATGTATGAGATGGTCATAATATAGTAGTAGACCCTCGCCAGAACAGATTTCTAATGGATATTCACATCAGACAATGATTTTTCAGCATCAAACCTTTTTGACTGAAAAAGAGATTTTGTCTGGCTTTTTCATGGCCAAGTCCGGTAAAATACAGAATTTTGATACCCATTCTATGTGAATAAGGCTCTGCTTAGGTGTTACCTTTGAATACGTTTCAGAGATATTGTAGGCTTATTATAATGTAGATTAGCTAAAGCTACTTGTCTGAAAGACCACTGGAACCGCTGGGGTTTCCAGGATGAATAAATGTGGAATGTGTCAGGAAATTTTTTTCGACGATGAGGTCCTGTTTTGTGATCGAGAGTGCACAAAATGTTACCACTGCATGTGTGTTGGAATGTCGAGTGACCAATATAAGATATTTTTTGATGACTATGACAGACATAACGTATTGCAATGGCTATGTGATAGCTGCAAGGAGTAAAATATGGAAACCACCCAAAGTGAAATGCCTGTCACATGGGGCAAGATGAAAGACTTAAAGAAAATCAGAAAAAGTCTTGATTCGGCACATCAAAAAATTGTAAAATGGAAAAAAAACTAATGCAAATCCCAAGAGGAAAAGCTGGAAAAACACTAATTGCAGAAGTGACTTGTCTTATAAGACTCTTTAAAAGCAGTAAAAGATGGGAGTCAGTAGCAATACACACGCTTCAAGTACTTTTGCCACTACTACTCCAGAAGCCACATCTCAAATCAAAAAACAGAGAACGTGTCAAATACTTGAACAAAAGAATGAAATGGTGGAAACATGGAAAGCTGGAAGAACTGATCTCAGAGTGTGAAGCCATTCAAAAAAGACTTAAAAGATCAGTCAAAACCATAAAACAATCAGACCAGACAACTTTCTGTAGACTCATGTTATAAGGACAGGTGAAGAAGGCCCTTAAAATTGTGAATCATGCCAGTGACATTAATGGAAAACATGACATCACTACAGACATCAAAAAGAAGCTCAAAGAAAAGCACCCAAAAGCGGCGGAACTAAAATAATCTGCCATTATTGATAAGCATGAAACCAAAACTGAAAGAGTCATCTTTGAAAACGTAACTCAAGATGATATTACATCCAATAATAAAAACTCATCTGGGTCTGGAGGACCAACACAGGTTGACATGGATACCTGGTGAGAAATGATTTGCTCAAAATCATATGGCACCCACTCAAAAATGCTAGCTGATGAAATTGTCACCCTGGCCAAACTTCTCGCGACGAACACCATTCCACACGATTACATATCAAACCTCCTTGCATGCAGACTAGTTCCACTAAAGAAAAAAGATAACGGCATTAGGCCAGTAGGTGTTGGTGAATGCCTACGGCGAATCATTTTGGCAAAACAATCACAGGACTGCTGAAGGAAGACATCATACATGCAGTGGGAACACTGCATACATGTGCGGGACTGGAATCGGGCATAGAAGCAGCAATACATGCTGTAAGGAAAAGTTTTGAAGAGGACAACAGTGAATGCCTGCTGTTAGTGGATGCAGACAATGCCTTTAACAAACTCAACAGAAAAGTCACTCTAGAAAACATCAAAAGACTGTGTCCCCCCATATACACATACCTACACAACAGTTACAACACAACTGCTATGCTCTATCTGGAAATCGGTGACTACATACTGTCACAGGAGGATGTGACGCAAGGGGACAATGCAGCTACTGCAATGTATGCCCTATCCACACGACCACTGATACAAGCATTGAGCAATGAAACTGCAAATGATGAAGTGAAACAGGTATGGTATGCAGATGATAGCTCTGCAGTCGGATCACTGGCTGGAGTGAAAAAATGGTGGAAATACCTACAGGTCAATGGACCAGACTTTGGATACTCCCCTAAACCTGCAAAGACAATCCTTCTAGTAAAATGCAGCAGTCTAATGCAAGCCGCACAAAAAATCTTGGAATCAAATCACAGACCAAGGTGAACGCATCTTGGGATCTGTAATTGGGACAGAATCATTCAGGGAACAATACATTATTAAAAACAAAGTTGAGAGTTGGGTAAAAGACCTTTAGTCACTCTCAAAGTACGCACAAGATGACCCTCAAGCAGCGTACTCAGCATTCACCATCCTCCAATTGGACCCATTTCCAAAGAACAGTGCCTGATGCAAGTGAATTATTTGAACCACTTGAAAACGCCATCAGACATCAGTTGATACTTGCTCTTGTGGGACAAGAATTTTGTGATGCCGAAAGACAAATACTAGCTCTCCCTCTCAGACATGGTGGGCTAGGTCTGACAGATCCTCGGGAAACTGCCAAAATGGAATATGAGCACTCCACTCAGATCACTAATAAACTAACAGCCAAAATCTACACTTAAAAGCTCAATCTTGACTACAACCCCTCGGACCAGCAGTTCACCAGACACACAAAAAACAGAATACAACAAGAGAAAAATCCAAAAACATCCGCGATGAACTTTAGCAGGAAATGACCCCTGAGTCACAACAACTCATAAACGGAGCAACAGAAAAAGGGGCATCTTCTTGGCTGTCAGCTTTGCCAATCAAAGTGATTGGATATGCACTGAATAAACAAGAATTCACAGATGCAATCTGCATGAGATATGGATGGAAGGTGAAAGGCATACCCACTCACTGTGCTTCTGGAAAGACAAACTCTGTGGATCACAGCCTCATATGCAAACTAGGTGGTTACACTTCAATGAGGCACAACTCAGTGAGAGACTCAGAGGCACAGATAATGAGATAAGTCTGTAGGGATGTTCAGACAGAAACCACACTTCTACCAATCACTGAAAATGAATATCAAAGAAAAGTCAACACTGCTGACAATGCAAGCAAGGTTGGATATCTCTGCGAGAGGACTGTGGAATAGCTGTGAGAAAACTTTCTTTGACATAAGGACAACACATCCTACCTCACAGTCATATTCCAGGAAGACCCTGGCAGAGGTGTACCAACAACATCATGTTGTCATGTTTTCATGTTGAACATGAAAAGGACAAATACAACCAAACAGTGATTGACATTGAGAAGTCTTCGTTCAATCCCCTTGTCTTCACAACTGGAGGGATGGCACAAGAATGCAACAAAGCAAAAGACTGGCAGAATAGCTGAAAAACGCAGGGAGGCATAAGCATTTGTCAATGTCATAACATAAGGACAAAGCTCAGGTTTGCTCTTTTGAGGAGTACCCTTGCTGCAATAAGAGGATTTTGAGGCAAATAAAGTGATGTCCACCTCCAAGACCTCACGGACATGGACTTTAGCTTAATTCCTAGGCCCACAGTCACATAAAGCTGAACGATGGTGTCAATGACATGACACCAGTTACATTTGTGAAATAAATGGGTATTTTGCACAGATAAGCTATGACTTTTCGTGAAACTATACCTCAGAACTAAATAATGCTCTAACCTACTAAATGTATTTTGTTTTTCTAATTCATCATACTAAATATGGCCTGTGGGTAAATCTATATTTCTTATTCTTCACAGTCGACGGTGTGTATTTATAAACATAGTTTTCTGCCCATGCTACTTCAGTACTTGTTTTTGCTATGAAATGCTGTACTAAAATGCCTTGCCCTCTGCCTCATAACCATTATTGCTGCTCGCTTCCTTCACCTGTGTGCTTGCCTCACCTGCACATCTGTGCTGTACATCTACATTTACATGCCTCATCTCTTCACCCATTCCCATTGCTTGCCGACCATGGGATCATCATCTGTGTTATGTTGATGTTTTTTTATTCTTTCCATTTTTTCTTATTTTTGTGATATGTTACATTTCTTTGTGATTCATATGTTTTGTATCTTTGTTTTTTGAGCTTATGTCAAACCTCATTTTCGGTTTGTTTTTCAAATTTACTTCCTTTTTTTTATTGGTTGCCATTTTGAATTGTACAAATTTGGGTTGCCTGTAAAAGGTGGAGCTCAGCAAATAGCGGAGCTTGGTTGCCGAGGTTTGATGACTTAACCGGAGTCTTGAAAACTCATATTTTTCTTTGAGAAATGAGAAGTAGACGGTAGCAAAAATATTTTACTGCAAAAGGTGATGTTATACTACGGTGAAAAAAATCTATTTTGAAGTTTGATCATTTTTGGTTATCTGAGTTTCACAACGGTTCGGGCACGAAAAATAAGTTTCAACAATTGTGAATGTATAAAATTTTTGAACATCGCGAACTTCCATGCATTCCATGTTTGGGGGATACGCATATTAAGTTGCAATGATGCAACATTTTTCCTTCACTTTTTTTCCTTTTTTGATTTTGCAAAGCAACTTTTTTCCACTCCGTATACGTCATCAAACCTCCGCAACCAAGCTCCGCTATTTACGGAGCTCCGCCTTTTACAGGCAACCCAATTTGGTTACATTGCTGTTTTGTGTAATCGTACTTGTTGTGTATACTGTTTTCATATGCGACAAAAACATAACACTGCCTTTCTGTTGTGATGTTTACATTCTCTCTCTATTTTGATACCCACTTGCAGTACTAAATCCAAATTGGCGACTCCAAGTCTATAAAATTTTGTTATATAATAGCGTAGTGTTTCAATTTTTAAATCAGTAATTGCCTAAATATGGGGCAAAGAAGGGTTTTATTCAGAGAGGAGAGTTTAGAGCAGTGGTTCTTAACCAAGGAGGCGCGCCTCCCCAGGGGGGCATCAATAAATTTCCAGGGGGCACAAGACCTTACGCGTTATATAACATGGGAAGTTTTTGAACCATAAAGTGTTCTGTCTCATTTACTTATTTAAAATCAGGGGAATTGAAACAAAGGACAATTGCTTGAGGGAGGCGTGGCAGAAAAAAGGTTAAGAAACACTGGTTTAGAGTATTCAGGGAAATCTGAGGATTGCGTCACATATCTACAGCCACGAGTCAAAAAACAAACCCACAAAATAATAGAAAAACGTTATTACAGTTTTTCTCTGCATCTTAGTTCGAAACGTTTTTGCACCTCATTTCTTTTCTAGTTCAAAACTTGACAGGGTTTTCGAGTTAGAGTATTCAAGTCACTGCACATCTGGACGACCGGATCCTAATCAACGACAGCCACAGCTGCAAAATTTTCCGGGCTAGATCGGATTTCCATATGCTAGTTTTCGCTCAGACAGAGTTATAACGAATTTTATGTGTTGGGGAGAAGTCTATGGAATTCAATGCAAATCATAAAAAATTTCCCACTATGCTATTTTGACTGCGCAGTGCACACAGCAGAGATTATCATTATCCGGTTTGCCGGTTGGATATTCGGTTGGATAGTGAGTTTGCAACCGGCTAAGGATATCCAAAAACTGCTTTCAAACGGGACCCGGGTACGGATCCGGATATCCGAAACGCTTTTATCGATGTTTCGAGGCTTCAGACTTTTGGAAAAAGATGCACATTGATTGCATAATCATTCATTTATTATCTTCAGAAGCATCTTTTCAGCCTTCTGTGCCATGACTCCAAGTCTGTCTATGGCGGTAGTGCCCAACCATTGTTGACCCAAGATATTCTTTTCAAGTAGCCTCCCTCACGAGATCTACCAGTCTAGTGTCAACATCGCATATCGACACATATCGTTTCCAGCCTGCAGTAACTAACTTCACAACACTTTTTCTAGCTGCCACACAACCACAAACCCTCTTTCAAACACGTACACATACACGCCAATCTGTTTGATAAGCAATGACCTTTATGAACCAATCAGGAAAATAAACTAAATACAAAACAAGTGGATTTCTGAGTTTGAATAGAGGTAATTACTTCCAACTTAGTGGGAGACCTGGCACTGGGAAGAGGAGGTTAGCTTCTCGTAGTCAGGAGTGTACGTTGCAGGCGTAGCCAGGGGATCCAAGAGGGGCATGCCTCTCAAATTTCTAGCATATCTTGTAATTTTGGGCTTTGAGAGATGGTGTCTCAAATAAAATATTGTTGCTCGCTTAAAGTCAAATAATTTGGCCACAAACAAAAAATTTTTAGCAGTTTATGCTACTGTGTAGCAGCTGGTCGCAAGGCTTTGCCACTCTTCTAGGTGGTTATCAGTCATTCTTGATCTGTACTTAGGCTTGATGATTTTACATGGGAAAAAGCACACCTACACAAATAAGTTGATCCAAAAAGAGATAGGGATCGATCATCTTCCTCCCATTCGGGGTGAACACGGTAGGTCTTGCCTCGTTTCGTCTCAGTCATGTTAACTTTCAAGGTTGCATAACCGCTCTGATCGCTAGCTGCAAGTAGGGATGCCATACAAAATTTTCAGGAAGCGCACAATTTGAAGCACAAAAGCGATCAGTTGTGTAAAGATAGGTAGTAGCCCACTATGGCGTCTAATCCACAAATAGCCAGAAAAAATGTTACTAAACGACAGCTTATCATTAGTTAACTACACACGCAAACATGTGCAAAAACAGAAAAATCATTGTTGGTTTCCCGAGCAAGCTTGGGCTGCTGAACACCTCCTTGGGTCTACCACCTGTAACAGCGTGCGTCAACTTCCTATGAAGCGGTCGTGCAAGCAAGTATGTTAAACTGATTGTATTGACAATCTCACTGTAGCAAGCACCATCGTCCAATCAACACAATAAATTGAGAACATGCACGCACACACACGCAGTTCTAAAACCTGATGGTATTAGTGCTTACTAACTTATCAAGTTGCACAACACTAATAGAGCCTACTAAATTAACAACTTTCCTTAGTCTCAGTCATGGCTATGGAACCGAAGCACTAATCCGGATCCCAAGCAATTTTGGGTGGCTGCAGCTACAGCCGGAGTCAAAAACTTTTAGATGGTGGAGTTGGAGCCTGAAATTTGGGTTCCGGTTCCACAGTCCTACTTCGTGGGGCAAGCGAGTTGTACAAATAATACAATGGTTTTCGTTTTTCAGTGGACCAAATCATTCTGGACCCAGAGCCGGAGCCAAAATCTTCCAGATGTTGGAACCAAAAAAATTTAGATGCCTGGAGCTGGAGCCTGAAATTGGAGCTCCGGCTCCACAACCTTGATCTCAGTAACCAGCACATCACATTGTCACGCGATCACGACACGTGGCCAGAAACTGCAAGAGCCTTACACTGTTAGGGGTTATCGAAACGTTGCAATATCAATTACTGGGAGACGTTGCATCAGAGTGGATATCTTTACATTCATTACAAAGCAAATTGGCAGTCAAAGCCACTGTGGATCAATTTTTTTTTCAACAGCCCCCGTGGTCGACTTGGGAACACTCCGCAGTCTATCAGCAGACCGCGATCGACTGGTTGGGCACCGCTGGTCTATGGTGTATAATCTCTGTACCGTAGTGTAATCGCCAAGTTTGTCAGCATGAGGCTGTCCTGGTGTGGCAAGATAGGGCTCTTTCAGTACACATTAAGGACGTTGTTTGCTACGTATCTGGACTAATGTTAGTTAACCCGTAACACTTGTTACAACACTACTGCGGAGTAGAGCAAATTTGAACAAACATCACTGTTTTATAGTGCTTCATATTTTAATTTGGGGAGGGCTTGGAGCTTTGTTTCAGACGGGCTAAGCCCACTAAAGGCACTCCGTGGTGACGGGACTGTGGCAAAGCTTCAGCTTGCTTTTTAATGCAATTGACTCGAAAATGTATTTAGGTTACGTGATATGTCAAGCTTGCAACATATGTCAAACCTTTTGTTTATAAGCATGACAGGGGGCAAAGTGGCACAACGCATTCATGAAATGTCTCTGTTCTGCTTCATGAAGCAAAGCCTGTGCTGGGACTATTTTGCCTTCATTCGAACACAATTGATTGAAGTGATCATGTGACAAGTACAATATGCAGAGACAATTGGTTGGGGCTTAAGAGTTTATGGTTAGGTTTAGGATCAGTGCTTATGATCAAGGTTAGGGTCTGGTTTTAGGCTTAGGGGTTCAGTGTTTAGAGTTAGGATTCAGCCTACAGTTCACTTAATGCAAACAAACAGGAAGCTGCTAACAGCTTGCCAGCCCTGAAACCATAACAACCATCATCCATGCATGGGACTGAGCTGTTGCAGATGTCATGGTCAACTAAGCAGGCATTTGTTCCAAACTTGTCATGTGACTACTTCAACCAATCGTGTTCAGCTAAAGGCAAAATAGCTGCAGCAGTTATTTGGCCTAACAAGACAAAATAGGCACAGCACAAAAATATATGTTATGAATTAAAATACACTTTTAGATAGTTATCGGATACGGATAGCACAATTTCAACCAAAACAGGAATCGGTTCGGATACGGGTATTATTTTTCAAAAACAGGATAGGATCGGATAGTAAAAATCCACTATCCGATCATCTCTGGCACACAGACATTTTCTGGGCAGTGCTTCATTCAGAACCGTCGTCAGAGAGTCTTCAATAGGGGTTTTTATATGACAAAAACTACTTATTCGTAACAACAATTACAGGCTCTAGCTTTGCAGCCGGCTGTATGAGGAATCTCCTGCCTGGTTCTGCTCCCACCTCCTTGCAATGATTCAGCTTGTACTAATCATTCAGTAATATTTGAAAAGCCTTTTGTACTTACTTATTCATAGTGTTTCATATCTCAACTTAGGAGGGGCTCAAAGCTTTCTTTGAGGGATTAAGACATCCATGACAGCGGTGTTGGCTCCATTTCAGTGCAAAATGGCCTGAGCAGTGATAGAGCAATTTGAGTCACGGTTTTTGGTGACTTTACTCGAGTCACGTTGAGAAACGAGTGTGAAGACTCGCGGTGATTTGCCACACATAAGGTTGCATTCGTATAATAGGTGTAGACGGGGGGACAAAGGGGCCACGCCCCCCAAATTTTTAGAAAATATAGCCATTTTGTGCTTTGAGAGGCGTTGTTCTAAGCAAAATAGTGTTGATCATTCCCACCAACCAGTGCTGATGAAATCAGGTAAATAATTGCATCACCAAAATGCAAAACAACATCTAACGCCTGTGACATGCCAGCAAAGTTTTTAAAAATTTCTGCCAGTAGTTCATGCAAATGGTTATCTGAATTTCTTAATAAATCTGTGGCAAAGGGTGAATTTCCCAATCTTCTAAAAATAGCACAAATTGCACCCATTCCTAAAATAACTTCTCCCAAATCCCCTAACGGTATATCCATACTTCCAACTTTCTCCAACGTTTTTGAAAAAGTAATTTACAGCAGATTGTACTCTTTTGTCACCAGTAATTGTATACTGAGCCCACAACAATATGGCTTCCGTATCAATCACTCTACTGAATTAGCAATTGCTGCCATCTATGATGACATGATTTGTAATAAAGATAACAAATTAATAACCTGCACTCTGTTTCTAGACCTAAGCAAAGCCTTTGACTGTGTTGATCATAAAATATTACTTGAAAAATTGTTTTACTATGGAGTAAAAGGAACACCCCTAAAACTACTTGCTTCTTACTGGGACAACAGGTTTCAGTGCACTAAAATAGAAGATACTAAATCTTCTTTTTTGATAGTAACATGTGGCGTGCCCCAGGGATCTGTTATTGGGCCTTTACTATTCCTTATATATTTTAATGACATTGTGAAAGCCTCCAACTTTGATACTGTTTTATATGCAGATGATATCAATCTGCATATTTCGGGGAAAAAACACAAAATCTTAGAAAAAACAGTTAACCATGAGCTCAAAAAATCGATCACTGGGTTCCTGCTAACAAATTATGTATCAATTATTCCAAAAGCAATTTAATGGTCATGAACAACAATAAAATATCAATTTTTCAGTGTCAATTAATCATCACCCAATATCAAAACAAAGCAGCTTTAAAATATCTTGGCGTTATACTTGATGATAAACGTAATTGGAAGCCTCAAATTGAAAAGTTGATAACACAGCTCTCCAAATCATGCGGAATGTTGTTCAAATTAAAACACTATACCAACATTTCAGTGCTCAAATCTGTTTACTTCGCTCTTTTCCATTCCTATTTAACTTAATCAACACTTAACTGGGGAAGGGCCAACAAGACGACGTTACTCCCTTTAATTAGATTGCAAAATAAAGCTGTGGGAACACTTGAATATAACAAAACTAAAACAACTATGCTCTATTCCAAACACAAAATTATAGAAATACCTGATTTATTTCAATTGTCAGTTGCCAAATGCATGTACTCCTTTTATAATGGTGGATTACCTAATCACTTTGATAACTACTTTGCCGAGATTGCATCAGTCCACAAATATCAAACAAGACTTGTTTCTCTGCAAAAAAATTATTTACCCTGATTGAAAATATCTCTGGGTCAGCTTTCTCTAAAGTATATTGGTCCGAAAATTTGGTCTAACATTCCGGAAAAATTGAAATCATCTTCGCCTTATTCATTTGGCAAAAAATGTAAAAAAGTCATGCTATCTTGCCAGACTTCCTGTTGATCTTCGTTTTTTATGCTTGTCACATTCTGTTTGGCCGCCATGAATAGTATGGCCGCCGTGAATGCCTGGAGTTTCAAGGACTGTACTGTGAGGAAAGTGAGAACACTGATCAACTGGTAATAGGTGTTTCCAAGCTTTTGCAGGTAGACCTATCTGCCAAAGATATCAGTGTCTCACACAATCTGTCTCCAGCCTCTGAGAGTAACCGGCAACCTACCATCATTGCACGGTTTAGCTCAAGACGAATCAGAGATGCAGTCTTCAACAACCGACGTCGATTGCGTGCTCGTAATAACGACCATCTCAAAGCACACATTTTTATCAACAAAAGTCTCATCAAAATTAACCGTCGTCGCTTCAACCAGTGCTTACATTTCAAAAAGGAGAATAACCTCAAGTTCATATGGACGAAAAATGGAAGAACATACTTACGGAAAGATGAAGGAACCCCAGCTTTCGCAATCAAAAATGAAACAGATTTGGTGAGACATGGTATTGTTGCTTCTTAGATTTTATATATAATTTTTTATATATAACTAATTAAACCATCTATTGATATGGATAATTGCCCAGATTGTGGTAAACTAATTGATCAAGAAACAAAAGCTATCTATTGTAGTGTCTGTAAGAGTTGGCTACATAAACTATGTTCCAATGTAACTGATGAGCAATATACTGAAGTAACTGCAAGCCCAGAATCATTTTATTGCCACATCTGTATATCTGAGAATTTGCCTACTAACTTAGTGAGCTTAGGAAATGAATGTGTTAGTGAAGAGTTACCTTAAGATATTGTCGCTGATTGTTTGGAA
>Ga0210059_1014179_pt1 | contig 11817 bp, 5 predicted proteins | sample Ectturendosymbi2_FD_188042 | JGI IMG/M metagenome (GOLD analysis project Ga0210059, IMG submission 188042) | Ecteinascidia turbinata endosymbiont from Florida, USA - Sample 2 (SPAdes) (version 2) | ecosystem: Host-associated > Tunicates > Ascidians > Unclassified | place: Key West, Florida... | reverse complement strand
AAGACACGAAAGAGTTGTTTGAAACAGTTTTTCGAGAGTGTCTAACTTTCTTGCTTTTGCACCGCTAATGTTGACCTGGCCATTGATTGTTCTTAAATTATGACATATTTGTAGAAAGTACTCGCAAAAATGGATATTAGGTAGTTTATGAAAAGAAAAAGCCTTTCTTATAGCCTAAGTATAGAAAACAATTTAGACAAACGATTTGAGAAGTGAGTTCTGTTCAACCAGCACAGACAAATGAGAGAACCGCAGACAGTCAGTGATTGTTCAAGTCTAATTCAGACTCAGCAGTCTTGAGTTCACGACGATAGCGATACGGTATTTATGCGCCAATTCAGCAAAATCTGAAACGGTTACAGAAAGTACACATTTGCGGCAAACTAGTGTACACTTCCATTTGAATAAGATTTCAAAATATATGCGAATGGAGCGCGTGCTTTCTTGAGGCATTTTCTTTGTCGTGTAGAAACAGTAAACACTTTTGTGAACTTCCATTTGCATTGAAACGTCAGCAAACTGAAAATGATAAGCAAAATGTCGACGTTGCCCACCTGGAAAAATTTCTGCGGACGCCGATGCCACCCATGATTACCTGATTTGTATGAAATTTCGGACACCTTACTAAGTTAACACTTCAATGCAATCTTAAGTGCAAAACCTAATTGGCCAGATATGACCACCGATACCTTATATGTAAAGAACCTTCCTACACCATGACTTTATATGAAAAAACACGGATCTAACACGTGCATGACGTTTTCTTCGCACAAACAAAAAATCCCCTCTTAAAAGTCCCTTTTTTGGTGGTACCTTGCATAAAATTTGTATGATATGTATGTTTCGCTGCGCAGATAAAATTTTGTTGCGAAAGTGATTAGCAATGGACGTATGGAAGTAAAAAAATAGTTTGGTATGGAAATAACGAAAGTCACGTGTCCCAGGCACACATTAAGAAAATGTGGGTGGCTTACACCCACCATTACCTGACTTGTTTGGTATTTTAGTGTTACCTGAGCAGGGTTAATTTCATCCTGAAATGAAAGCAAACGTGAAAACAAAAACAACAGCCCAGTCAACATCAGATTTGTCGCCAAAACATCAGACATCATAAATTTATGTGAAAACATCAGATCTGATGTTAAAACATCAGAAGTGGCAACGCTGTTTTGCACGCCTGTTTTGCCGTCTTTCTACTTATATTAGTGTCTTCCCACAGTGTGACTCCGGCCTTCTCTGGTGCACGGCCGCATAAATTTTTGTCGATGCTCCATGCGGCCGTACTGGCGCAGATTGTCCATCCCTGAGCTAAACGAAATTTGGTTTAGATGAGAATAACATATATGGTTCTATTTCTTGGTTTCAAGTTTTCGGAGTGAAAACAGGAACTTTCAATGAGCTTAAACAGGAGCTGGAGACACTTTTGTCGGAGCAGGAGTTAAAAAAGTGACTCCGATCAACTCTGCCACAGTGGTCTTTTACTCTAGACCCGTGTAGTTACGTTATACGAGAATTGCATTGTATATAACTTTTAACGAGTTTATGTTAATAGGTTCAAAAACAGCAAACTTTTGAAAATTTCATTACTTTTAGCATATTTAGCTGAAATTTTAAAATTTCAGCAGTATCTAGCATTTTTTCATGACACCGTATAGCACATTTAAGTGACAATGGCAACCATTCGGGCAACATTGTTACTGTGTGTTGATAGGAATCATTGGCTATTCGAGGCCAGAGATGAACATTGATTTGGAGTTAAATCCTTCTTCGTATTTCAGTATTTTGATGGATTCAGATTGGATTTTATAATTTCTGCTTCATCGGATTTGGATTTGATAATTTTGTTTTCAACTTCTTCGCCACTTTCAGTTCAATGGCGGGACTACAGCTTGTATTTAATCTGTTAAGTTTGGTTCAATGGATGTTCTCTCATCCGTTGGGGTTGTAAATCCTGTTTGTCTAAATCAAATCTTGAACCTTAAATGACCAATGATAAAAGTTTACTCTTTGACAGGGTTGATTGATTTAAAATTTAAATAATCTGATTTAAAAATTATCACTAAATCAGTGATTTAAATCTTGTTTTAAATCAAGCAATAAAATCAAAAAAATCAATCAAAAAGCATATGCACTTTTGAAGCTTTGTGTGATTTGTATGACGCATTTAATTCGGATTCTAAAAGGCCAAGTTCTCATGACAACACAAATTGAAAGCAATTAAACTTTTATCAGTCCTAGCAACTATGACGCCACAGATTCTATATCAAGCAAGTAACTGCAAAAATGATATGTGGACTGAACTCACTACTCTTTGCAAACTCAGAAATCAGAGCTGTTGAAGTGCCACAAGTTTGAATGTGTAGATTGGCATAAAGTAAACGTGACATCCACATTTCATCATATGTAGGCTGTTTACTATAGACATAATACATGTTTTTGATTCAGATTCATAATAACATATAATTGGTTTTTGTTTTATGCATGTAAGGCAGTGGCAGCTCCAGGGGGGCGGTTTGGGTTGACTGACCCCCAAACGTCTGTGGCGACCCCTTGAAGGGCGCCCCTTTGCCATGAATGAGCCATTTTTGGTGCCTACGGAAGTAGAAACAACAGAGATAAAAAAATCTGAAATAAACAATGTTTTTCGCTTGGTTCAACGTCAAGATTTACGTGCCGGACGTTGCCCAACCTCATCGAATATCGTGAATAATGCTATTGTTTCGTAATGGTACCACTGTTTCATTTTTCTTTGCCGCGTGAGAACTGCCCAGCCTTACGTTTATTTAATCACAAACGTTGTCGCTTTCGTTTAACACAATTCTCGACTTGCTGCTCTGGGCTGTACGAATTTGGTCTGTTTTTTTTACAAGTTTATTTCTTTAATGCCTGATGACAGCCTCGAAAGGAAAGGCAGCAGTGAAAATAGGAATGCAATATGGAAAACGTGCAACTGGCTCAAGATTTTGCAAGCCTCCAAAAAGAAAATGAAAAGCCAGTTTCAGGGCTGTTGCCAGTTCAGTTCGTTGAGTCCGCAGTTTGTCTGCATCGTAGTTTCGCAATAGAGGTGAGTGGATGAGTTTCTTGACGGAACTAATCTCCTCATTGAACCATAATGCAGCGTGTAAAAAGCTATAGACGTATATGTTAGAAAACAACGTGCTGTTATGTGACAAAAATGAACGTGCTCGATTAGCTCGAAGAATTATGACCTAATTCTGCAACTTCTCACTCCATACACATGGACAACGCAGAGGAGTATTGAATTACTGCTCGGGGCGCAACGAGGATAGATGGCGCCTGGAGCCAGAAGCAAGTTTGGCGTGAGGTCTTTCGGAAGCAAATGTACTGCATCGAGTTACTTGTGACATTAGGACTTTTCTGCGCCCGGGGAATTGTGCCCCTTGGCCCCCGTCGTTACGGCCCTGATTACTGCACGCAGCGACGCGCCTGAACAAATGGTGCTCAGCTCCAACCAGAGACATACAGGAACCTTTGGCTCTAGGGGGAAATTTTTTCAAGGCGATGATTCTGCTTGAGCAAGTTTCCCAAACATATCGGGAAGTATTTCCTGAAATTTTTGTTTAATCTTGCCCGAAACTTCGCCCCCACCTCATACGCCTAGAGCTCTAACACAGAAACTTTGACAAAATACTAGTATCTACGGCTTGGTGGATTGAATTATTGGTTTAACGCAGTCATAACAATTTTTCCTCAATATTTGAATATTTGCAGTCCAAAATTGGGGGAATGACGGCGCCTTTGCCCCCACCTGGCTACGCGTCATGCGACAGTGTCTGATGGCTGTGTGATTTTGATCCTTTTGTTGCAATTGCAAACCCGGAGACAACTCATGCTGGTAATGAAAAGACAAGTTCGGCATGGTTAGTGAAATCCGAAACCGACAGAAAAATGTTTAGCTTATTGGTTGTTAGATCATTCCGCTTACATCATACAAATTTGAGGAGAAAAGCAATCTTCTGGTGAAAACTTTAAATTTTTTACTGGTGACTGTAGTTTTGGCGAAAGTTCGTGTTTTTTTTTAATTGGTGATAGGCTGATTCTCATCTGTTTTCTGGCCTGGCTGGATAGAAGCAGATCCATCAACAGCATTGGGGTTGACTTTGAGCTTGTTCGGGGGCTTCGTAATAGTATACAGACTTGAAAAATGACTTCATGGGGAGACTAGAGCTTGACTTTGGAGGTATTGATTGTGAAGTTGGGGGCTCAGCTCGGTTGCTTCCACTTCTGTTGAATAGTGTCACAACTTTTTTTAATAACCTGGTCAAGCGTGATTGATGTTTTTTTCTTCACATCAGCAATCCAATGTCGAAAAATGTGAAACGGTATTAAACACTTGATTGAAAATCCACCTTTATACGTGGCGTTAAATGTATTTTAGGGCAATATGCTTCAAGGCCAGTGTAGCGTCTTCACGCTGCAAGGAAAACTAGGCCTGGCCGTTTAAACGCGCCACCTTCGACTACCTAAATACACTCTCGCTGTATACAACCGTTAGTTTATTAAAAGCACACGCTGACAGCGCATACTTAAAGCGAGTACAAACAAGAGCCCAGCGTACGTTTTAAAGCTGTTCGTACTGGTCCAGGTTCGCCAAAAATGAGAATGGCACGTGCCTCTCATTACCGTTTTGTTTTTGAATTGTCGCTTCAGCAATAAACAAGTTTTTCATGTACAGTAAACCTCGGTTGATCCGGATTCGATTTGACCGACGATTTTATCCGGTTTAGGCGAAGATCTGGCTTGACCGAAGATGGTTGTTTCTCGCCTGACGTCATCGAAGTACTCAGATGTCGGTGAAAATCACTTAAACACATTTACGACCCAACAGCAGACCTTCGCAGAGGCAAAACGAATTTATTGATGTATTTACAATGATACATCAGACTAGTAACCGCCACATCCAGGCAGTTATGAACAATCTCAAGTTCATAATATTAGATTACTTGACTGCGACGAAATCTGGGATTTTAGACTGACGCAGAGATTTCTGCGACTGGTCCATAAGCAGTCGCTCTATTTGGAAGGTAATGCCCTCCAGACATCTTACCGAGTGCAATACACTCAGGGATAATTCACACGCACTCTCAGTACTGACAAATAGACTGAAACCGTGGTGCAGCAGCGTGCCTTGGGCGTTATGTTCAACGTGTTATGCTCTGCCCGTGTGACGTAATAATCGTCTCTGCAATTAGCCGAATGTTGCTTGTAATTACAGCCGTTCTTATAATTCTAAATGTTCGTTGGTGATTATGAGTACGCTACTGTTGCGTCTGAAAGCTGCCGAATCTAGAGACCAATCAGTAGTGCACTAAAGAACACAACAGCCTGGAAATGCAGAAAAATCCAGATTACGAGATGTGAAAAGAGCAGATTTTATCCGGTATTGGCGAAGATCCGGATTAACCGAGGTTTACTGTACATGTAAACGCACAAGCTGCGCTTGGAAACGTGATCGTCATTTAGCTTTTTGTTCGAGTCCTATCGGTGGACACGAGTTGTCACTTCGAAGTCTAAGAACTGTTCTGCTCAGGGGCGTTAGATGGCGCCCCCATGTTCGAATCTGAGGTCTTTCGGAAGCAAATCTGCGGTATTGAAGGAAGTACTTGCGACATTGTTGGAACTTTTCGATGCCCCCTGTCATTCGGCGCCCGGGGAATTGTGCCCCCCTTGCTACACCCCTGGTTCTACTCCTAAACAGGTCGGTAATGCGTTTCAGACACTGTTCTTCATTGATTTCGCTACGGACAGCCAAAAGTGGCAAACGCCAACGGGCAGCATGTTTTTATGCCTTTTAAATACATTTTGTAGATATACGAGATATGTCTAGCTTGTGAAAAATGAGGTCAACTGTTTGAGACCCGTTTCAAACGTTTTCTAAATTAATGATATAAAGCGCTTTCAAACTGTGGTTATTCCCTGAAAAATCGCATAGTTCGACCAAGAAATATAACCACTGTTTGGCCTACAAAAGGTGACCAGTCATGTGTGATACCCAACGATTGTCGCAGACCTTTGGTATTTAAGTAAGTGAAGACCTTTTTGGCGCCCCCTTATTTGATTCCCCCCCAAACGCTTGGTCTGGATTCGCCACTGATGTTTTGTAAGGTGTACTTTTGCAGAACCTGAACAGATGAAAGCTGCGCTACAATAATTCATTTTAGAAACGGAATCAATCAATCAATTGTATTTTTCGCTTGATGTGGAAAAATGTGTGGTTCCACAAAACGATTACAAGGTTAGCGAAATGACCACGAGCTCAACACGTCAGCCGAGGATTAAAATATGTGAAAAATACGATCCATTTCAGTGTTTGATTCTGACATTTATGACGCTTTATCATTCCTGACACCCTTTAATAAGCACGAAACATGATTTTCATTCGTTTTTATCTCTTGAAAGCAAATTTGAGGGGTGGAAGGGCGGCACTTTTATGGTCGGCCTCGGGGGCGACACTCAGGTTTCAAGAAGTAAAACATCACAAATGACAAATTTTAGGAACATCCTGTTCTTACCCTTGCAGTGTGATCTTGATTCTTAATCGTCAACTCGACTCACGATGTACAAACAACCTCCACAGCAGTTTAACGAAGTATGTCATTTAAAAATCAAGTGGTTAACTTATGCTTTATGCGGTGCATGAAAGAAACGAAACAAGTAAACCTTTTCAAAATCGAGTTGCGGCCGATAATCCACAATCATTAAAACCGGCGCGATGATGGACAGCAAGGAAAGAAAGCGCAGAGAATGTCAGACTCGATTGATTATAATCTCAATGCGGCGCGTATGGCAGTGAAATGAAAAACCTGCGATTAAAGCCTTTCTCACAAAGACACTCATATTGCACAACACAAACGTTTGCTCTTGCAATGCACAGGATGATACAAGTAACTTCGACAATCTCTTATGGCACAACTGGTGTGTTCGAAAGTGGAAAATACAGTATCTTGAAGTGAAGCTTTGTGGTGCTGCAAACAAAGTTCAGCTAATACGAATAGACATCCCGATTGAAAAGATCTAATGGATCTAGAAATCTAGGATGTAGAAAAGATCTAGAATGATACAATGAATGGTTTGTTGGCCTTAGCCTTCATACACTCTCGTCAATGCTGCTTGCACGTTTTCAAATTCTTCTTGAATCTTTGCCTTCGTCATTGTTTTGACTTTTTGATGCAGCTTGGCAAAATGATCATCAGTCAGAACAGACTTCGCAGGGTCGTCATGCATTCCTCTTTGCAGTTCGCTGCAAGTTACAGGTCATAGCTTTGGCAAATACTGAAAACACGTTGGCAGACATTTTTGATGTGTTAACCTCTTGTGTTGCGGTACATGATAGTCCGCAAAGTTTAGAAAACAAGGAAGAATACGATATATAGTAGCTCAAGTAGTCGATAAGAATGATCCTTTTATTTCAATTTTGAGGTTTTTGACTGTAAACTCCAATCAGGTCAAAATGCCCCATTAGTGAAAATACCAAACAAACGGATAGATTAAAATGCCCTCTAGCAGGGACGGAGTGTCAAAGACAACTCGGGAAGGGTGACAATTTCGATCGAAGTTGTCATCAGTTGATGCGTAACAATGGATTTTATATCAGCAACGACGTTCTCTCCACGCAATTTGCACACCAGACAGTCGCAGCTTCAACGTGGTGATCAAACAGTCTGCTGAAACTCGAAGGTCATATGAATTTGCGAAAGCGGAATGTGATCGGAAGTTATACCAAGTCGGTCGATAATCTTTCAAGAAATTACGCTGAAAAAAGTAAAGCTTCGTTTTAGAGCAGAGGAGCACAACCCTTTCGATATTGCGGGCTGCATTACCTTCATTTTTCTGAATTACGGCTGCCAGCAATTTTAAGATTTTTTAATTTTATTGCATTGCTTTTGTTCTGCTTCCACCACACACCGACCCTAGCCTGCTTCTACACGTCTGTTTGGCCGTCTTTCTATTAAGTATCAGCATACAGTAGACAACGAGTTTTTATTAATGCACGGCCACCATAACTTTCATTTTAAATTAATGTGCACGGCAACATGTTTATCGAAAGCCGAGGTTGTGCTCCCCTGTATTAGAGCATAAAGTTATAAGTATTCCGGCCTTCCTCTGTTCATCTTTTCTGTTTTATTTCGAAAACAATGATTAGGTGCAAAAGTGATGACTGCGGATAGTTTAGCAAAAAGTGTCGGTTATTTTCGGCAAAAGAAAGAATTATTTCAAAATTCAGAAAAGGTGATCCTGTCGTTCGCTATATGCATAAGCGTACGGCGTATGGATGCGGGGGATGCGGTCGCATCCTCAATGCTGTAAAAATGGCCATTATTCGGGCAAAAATTTCAACATTCCGGCATATAAGACATCTTCATCCACATTTGAAAAAACTGGAATCATTGGGGTAAATTGAAATAGCCTAAATCAAACTTGGGCAAACAGGAAACAGCTTCCATCCAAGTTGGATGAAATCAGAAACATCTACATAAACTGGAATCATCTGGGTAAATTCCATCAGCCTAAACCAAACCTGGGCAAATTAGAAAGAAATGTCTGCGTAAATTATTTACCCAATTTAACCAAAATATTCAAATTTGGGTAAAATTAGAATCATTTGGGTGAATTTCAACACCCTCAGTCAAATTTGTGGAAATTAAATCCGCTTCATTCAAATTTGGGTGAAATTAGAAACGTTTACATAAAACGGAATAAGTTGGGTATATTTTCAATTGGTGCATATTGTATTCCGCGGGCACAGTTGTACGTGACTTAGAAAGGAGATTCGATGCAGAAGTTTCTAGCATACTTGCTCAATTTGCATCATTAGATGACATTGTCATGGGAGGTAAATCAACCACTGGTAAATCTTTAAGACTGTTGCAAATCAATTCATGTAGAGCTTGGTTACGATATTGTTGTAAGCAGACCTGCACAATGGTGCATCATTTCATATCAACTCGTTAAATTCAGCGCTGTCCCATTTCTTCCATGTTGTACAGGTACGGCCAGCTATTTCTAGTACACCTTGCACAGCTGAATCATCGTTTTCATGTTTACGTCGATTAAAAACCTATCTTCGTTTTGCTGTGGGTCGGTTACGATTGTCGACTCCAGCCCTTTTGTATATTGAAATTGAAAAAGCATCAGTAAATCATATTAATATTGAATCAATCACTGGTAAGAACACACGGCTGAAGTAAGCATTTCTTTTATGTTCACTGTATACGCAAGAGCGTGGCAAATTTTTTGAAGTTTTTACTCACGGTGTGGCTAATCTTCTTTCATTGCAGTAATTGTAACTGTCTGTTCTTTTCACCTACATTTCATGGTAAGACTGAGATTCTATCTAGAATTATTTTTTGACAATGATTTATCTGATATTTGATAAGTTTCAATGTGATGCTGCAAAGTGTTTTGAGCTAGGCCTATAGCAACTAAAATGTGACTGTATATTGTTTTGTGGCAATAATATACTGCAGATGTAATTTGATACTGTGAAGTTTTCATGTTTCAGGTTTTTTTCATGCTGTGAAATTTTCAAGAGCCAGGTTGTTGCTGTTATGCTCTCACGGGTAGCATAACCTAAAATCTGCGAATTGTTTTTTGCAGTCTGAATCAGTTCCACATTTTTTCCTTAACGTGCTGTGTCCGCGGCACGTTTGACTGTCTAAACTGCAGTGTTTTTTTGGTTTTCACAGAGTGGCTTCAGAAGCTATTTTCTATATGACACGTCGCAGTATAGATTGCCTAATGTAGAGAGCTAAGCTAAATGCCATTTCTTGCATTGCCACCTTACTTGAGACTTGAATTGACATTATTTGCGGCAATGTCATATGTTGGATCTTAACCTGATGTTTTACTTCTTTTCCAGATTAATTGATTGCGATTGTGACCAACACAAATGCGCCCATTTATGTTAGAGAAGAACACACTGTGTGGACGAATAAGTTAGGAACGTATATAAGAAATTAAAAACTAAGACATTGAACAATACCTTCCAGGCGTGATGGTATAGACCGCAAATTCTGTTTGTGATTTAATTGCAATCAGCTAACACTTTTCAATACAAGTATTGTCATTGTTCATACATGGCTATTTAGAATATTAACTGGTAGTAGAGGGAGGCTTTGATACCTATAGTGAAACACTTATTTCAGTGTCAGGTTTATTCATCATGTCGTTTGTATGATTTGGTATTGTAGAGGTGCAATATAAACATTAGCAATTTCAAACTCAGGGCTTTATTGGTGAGGACTTGAAATCTTCCAGTTTGCAATTTACCAAAGAGATGGAGCTGCATGCGTCAGGAACTTGCCTGGCAATACGTTGCCGCCTTGAATTTAATTTGTACATGAAGATTGGCAGGTACGCAACTCACGCTTAAATTGATTTGTTACTGACATTTGGCGATCGGTAATTTGGCTTGCATACACCTGATTTTTTTGCAATGTAAGTGTTGGCCAGTCTTAACATTAAGACTTGCTGTTTATATTACGAAATATCGAGAAACAAGGGAAAATTTGGTCACAAGTTTTTGTATCACCAAAAATAGGCACTCCCGTACACCTATGTATGGTTCCGCCACTGACTGCTTGTGAGGAACCAATACAAAACGATTAAGCCAGAAACGTTTATGCCAAACCAAACTTACACGTTCACCTTCTTCATTCCTTTGTTTAATTCTAGACCTTCCATTCCCTCGTAAATCTGCTTCACAAGAGCAAGTCTTTTGTTCCTTGCCACTTTGACAGCGAATGAATACCGGCCACCGAGATAGTGCAAAGACAGTGGACGTGCTGAATGTTCGACAGTATCTAAAACGTAAACAGTAATGCAACGTTTAAAGTTTACGAAGTAAATAAAGCATGCGTCGCTGCGACGAGAGATTTCACATTCATTTTTTCAGATGTGGGAAAAAATCTCCACTACGGCCAACCTGGCACCGCAACCATTGCAAAACAAAGATAAAATGCAATATTCTGTTTAAATTGTCGTTTTGCGACAACTGCTGCAAAACACGTGTTTCAGGTGCATTTGATAGTCTTAATGCATTTAGAAGCGGTATTCAAAATATCAGGAAGTTATGTCTAATAAAACTAGGAGTTTTTTAAGAACCAGAAATGTGACTCCATTATAGTATTTTGACTCTTCAGCTCAGCATCTGCAAGAGACGGAAGAGCACTTCATTCCTTGTTTGTATAAGTTAAAAATGTTTTTCGTACTCCGAGAAGTGTAAACTATGAATCATCGCCGTCGCCAATGTTGAACTCGTGCGACTGACAGAAACGTGAAGCTAACTTCGACCCCATAATTTATAAATGCGGGTGATATCCCTGCTATTATATACAAACAGCGTGAAAACATCGCGATAGTGAAGCATGCACACAGCGTAAGAATGGCTTTCAACAAATGACGGTCGATTAAAAAAAAACAGGTGCTGTTAGCTCAAGAATAAGCTGAGAGTAAGAGAGTTGCCACGCCAGTTTGGTCTTGAAAACAACTTACATGGCACATGCGATTATGAAAATCTAAGCAAGCTGAAAAGACTTAACTGGCTAGTGCACTGGTGATGTCGGTTTGGTCATCGCAAAAGCTTAACAGATTTGGTAAAATCATGTGTTTTTCCTATTTACTGCAACTGAATGCTTAAATGTATTGGCTATACATTCCTATTAAAACTTAGCTTGTAAGTGCGTGCGCCAATGTAACATGCGATGCCACGAACTTAAAAACAATGCGCCAATCTTGACATCAGACACCACAAAGCGCCGGCTTGTTTGGTGGTTGGCTGTTCGTTTCAGTTTTACT
>Ga0210059_1014178_pt1 | contig 11817 bp, 10 predicted proteins | sample Ectturendosymbi2_FD_188042 | JGI IMG/M metagenome (GOLD analysis project Ga0210059, IMG submission 188042) | Ecteinascidia turbinata endosymbiont from Florida, USA - Sample 2 (SPAdes) (version 2) | ecosystem: Host-associated > Tunicates > Ascidians > Unclassified | place: Key West, Florida... | reverse complement strand
GCGACAGTGGCTCCACCAGCGCCTGTCTCTGGCCGAGGCCTGAGGGAACACCGCCAGCATATTGGGTTGTGTGCAAGCTTGATCTGACCTCAGCCACCCTCAGTGCATTAACCAGTGTTCCTGCCCGTCACTTGCCTCTCTTCAATGTATAGCCATCGCCTTCCGAATGTCTGTGTTTTCTGTGAGCTTTATTTTCTTCAGTACGTTTTTTATGCTTTCTGTAAAGTCTCTGTGCAGTATTGTTTTGCTCCCCTTTTCAGCCATCCTGACTAACCTCATTTTGTTTATTTTTCATGTACCCAACACTACTGTATTACTGTTTCCTGTAAAACCTTTTTGTAATCTGTCTTTGCCTCTGTCTGCCCAACCCCATTTGGTGGTGCTATGTGCCTGGTCAAAAACACACACAATGGTAGTACTCCATCATGGTCTGTATTACTTCACTGTGTTTTTCTTTTTGACTTTACAACTAGTTATCAAACAACAGTATACATAAAAAGCCATACAGAAAAACAACATAAAACTGAAAGATTTAACCGAACCCAAAAAGTAAGAAAACATACGCTGTAAAAAAAATAACAATAAAGGAGCAACAGCAAAGCAAGAGGGTAACGACAGAAGAGAACGCAAAAAGAAACGGCAGGCAATGACAGCAAAAGAAACACAACGGGGTTGCTAGCTGCAGAGCCCCTTCATTTTTCGTTTGCTGACATTGCCTGCTTTGCCTAAGTAATTAATTGTGTTAAACATCGAAACCTTCCTTGAATGCCATCACCTTGTAATATGTGTACTTCTCATTTCAATTTGAAATTTCACAGGGCTGTTAATTTATGTATCTCATACACAACTATATCAAAAAACACTTGAACGGACATTTATGTAAGCATCAAAAACCCAATAAACACACATGCAGTAAAATAACATTGAAACTGTATACCTTTTTATCCAATCCTTCTCCTTTCATCTTTATTCCTAGACAAGCCAAATGAAAATACTGTAGTCCAACGCCGATCACAACACCATTGGCACTTCAAACACTGCTGAAGAAATTGTTTCTTCAGTTCATGGTATGGATGATCTTCGTATTCCATAAGACTGGTCAGTTCTTAGTGAGTTGACAATCCATTTCCGTAAACAAACATCACATGCAAACTTTTAAATATGCCAACATCTGACATCTTAAACTTAATTTGGCAAGTTGACGCAAGGCTTGCGTGAGCTCTCGACCTTTTTGAAAGTCTGTTTCACCGGTGTAGAGTACATATCTTTGACAGGCCTTTACTCAGCAGCAGCAATATTGAATATACTTTGACGATGTCTCGGCCTCACGATGAACGAAGAAGCGAACACGTGATTCGCTCGCTGTCTCAACTGACGAAAGGAGGTCAGCGCGCAACGATCTGCGCGCGCATACACACATGTAGCGTATCAGTTCACACACACGCACATTCCTTCGGTGCGCCAGCCAACACGTCCACTTCAGTGAAATAACGAGTGGTAATGCGAATGGTGTCCACTGTAGGTGACAACTGCCATATGCTATAATATAGCAACATGCAGGTGTAGAACAAGTGACACAGCTTACTTCTATGGCCCATCAAAGCCCAAGGGTTGCAAAGGTATTTCATAGCTGAGGACTGTCCACAACAGGTAATGTCGGCGCTTATGCCAATTTTTAATGTATTCATCGGGATAAAGTTTTAACAGCAAAATTCGCGAAATCTCCCAAAACTTGGGAATTTTGGTAACCCGATATGTTGCAAATTTTCCGTGCATTACAAATCCTAAAACAAAACTATGTACTAAGACGTGAACAGAACTTTTTTATGTTAATTAATCCTTACAAAAAATTGAAATGAACCAACTCGCAAGGCACTGAGACACTTTCCACAAACAAGCAAGCATTGATCTTTCGCCCTTGTGTAATTTCTACAAAAATGCTGCTATCAGTACAAGGATCATTTGAAAAGAAAACACATATGTCGATACTAATTACATCTGAATGTTAGAATACACGTTATATGATATGCACAATAAGAAGCAGGAAGTTTCAATTTTCTACTTAAGCCACTCCTGTCCCTGTCACCCGATACTGGCACATTTAACCAGAAACAAGCAAAAAAATCTTTTTATTAGCATTCATCTATATACAAGCAAGCATTGGTGTATCTCCCTTGCGTATTTTCTATAATAATACTGCAGTCAGTACTAGGATCAATTAATAGGAAAACACAAATAACCTTGCTAAAATATTTTTTATGTTCTTCTTCAGGTTTGGTAGCAATACATGTTATTTGAAATGCATAACAAAAAGCAGGAAATTTTAATAATGCACTCTTTGGGCCCGCCCTGTTCAAAGTCGCTCGATACAGACACATTTTACCAGAAACAAGCAAAAACTTATTTTTGTTAGCACTTATCCTAACTCACCGATTATACCCGAATGCCGGAGCCCCATCTCCTACCAGTACGGAGCCAACCATCAGGCAGGTCACCTCATTCGACTATTGGCAGTCGGTACATTGCCGAATCAAAGCCGAGGTTAGCCAGCCCCGCAATATGTCCGCCCACCACTGGGCCGGTTCTATGACGGAGATACTGTTAATCTGGATATGTTTTGATCAGTTTATCTAAACTTCGTTTCCAGCCTACCTTCATTCTTAAACACTGATTTCAAAAAAGCTCCTCTATTTCCCACTTTCCCCTTAGTGTACTGTGACGTATGGCACTGACGAGTGGACCTACAGGTGAGTTGCTCGCACCTAAAATGTGAAACGAAAAACTTTTTTAGAAAATAGCGTTGATAACGACATTGATTACTTGCTGCGCAAACGGTAGCAGTTTCTCTTGAAACTTTCTGCAAAAAGTATTCTAACATTCAACTTCTTTGCAGACCAAAGAAAGGTGACGTCGTTGACCGGCACCATCCACCATTGCAACATGAAAAGCACACGTCGACACCGGGTACTTTTGCAAACAAATTCCAAACTTTGCATATATCTTGCATCAGGGGCGGGTCCAGGGGGGTGGCGGTTGGGACGGTCTCCCCCCTCTAAAACCAACGAAATTAACTCGATTCACTATGACTTTTTACAACTCGGAAAACAGCATTTACGATAAAATGCCATTTTGCCGTCCATTGTTTTTGTCACCGCAGTACTGTGAAGTATACTTCATTCCTGTTACAGTAGTGCATGAAGCCGTTATCAGACTTGACTACCAAACATTACCGAAGTCACTCTCCCTACCCCCACTGGCTGGATCTGCCTCTGTCTTGCATCTACGCTTTGAGCTGAAATACCAGCAAATTGAGCATCATGATGCAGTTCAATCGTTTGATTTTATGAAAAGAAACAAGCAGGAATATTTGCTCTTACCTACTTCGCTGCAAGTTTGCAGTAACATCACTACAAAAAAACAGCAGTGGGTTAACTGCGGGTTTGGGTTTCCGTTATAATTATTTTAAAATCGTAGTTTATCTCTGCTGGTAGTTCTTAACTTGAACTTTCAAAACGTTCAAGAGGTGCTGTAGGGCTGTTTTGAAGTTGCTTTCACTCAACGAACATTCGTTTGAAAACTGTCGGCTTCACAGAATTCTAAACTTGTTCAGGCACCGTCATTACAGCCACTGTGGCGAGAAAAACGAAAAAGCGCGGACCAGATGTTAAAGCCGAAGATATCAAAGAGCTTTCTGACCGTCTGAATGGTGTGCAGCAGCAGATTGCAGGGATGAGCGGAGAAAATTCTGATCTCAAAAAAGTAGCTTATTAACATGTATCAAACCAAGTTTGTTTTAAAAACTTGTTAAATTAACAACTCTTAGCTCCTAGTTTTCAAAAAGCTGTGTTGTATCTTTGACGAGTAAATCTAAATTTGAAGGTTTACATATCCATTGAGTATCTCTCGCCTTCATACACTGACACGTAGTGGTGTTTTCAAGATTTGGGGAAGCAGAATATTTTTATGGGAGACATTTGCTTGTTTTTATTTACGTTTAAAACGAATTTTTCTGGGCTCAACAAAATATGGGGGCACAGAAAAATTAGGGGCACTGCCCCCTAATGCCTCCTGTGGCTACGGGCCTGTTTATACATCTGCTGTACATTGTTAAAATCAGGGGTTCCCAACCTTTCTCTGACCATGTACCCTTTCAGAATTCTGACAGATTAGCATGTACCCCTTTAGCATTTCGAAAGATAAGCATATACCCCTTCAGCATTTCGACAGATGAACGTGTACCTCTAAAATTTCTTATGACAAAATACTTCATCATGATTAATCATAGATATATTTAACAATAGGCATATAACGGCTTTTGAGAATAATATTCACTGATATATGTGCAAATAATTGGAAATAAAAGATATGTAGATATATATTTCGCTTCTATTGAATCTCAAATGTACCCCTTCGGACAGGAAAATGTACCCCTAGGGGTCCATGTACCTCAGGCTGGGAACTTCTGGTTTAAATCATTTATTTAATGGCAGAACCGATCACCATGACGACTTTTAATGATAAAAACCCTCTTCTGAACGGACAGCAGGCTTGCGGAAGGAGTACTACGAACAAATTTTTTAATACTTGCGCTAGCATTTAAAATACTTTTCTCCTTTCATCTGAGCTGAGTATTTTATGCGTGGCAACGCTCTCACGTCGGCTGAAGCCATCGGTCGAAACAAAGTTCAACTTCATAAATAAATTCTACTTTTCAATTCAAGGTTTTGAAAATGTGGGAAACGTGCTTCTTAAGTAGACGAAGCAAAGTTAAATGGTCCGATCACTGAACGCATTCCTCTGGATAAGAGTCAAGCAACTTATCATTCACCTTCTACAGCTGTAGTTCTGAGATTCGAATGCGCGCCGGCTATTAACATTATGATGCAATGTTTCATGCCTGCAATTGCTTGCAGATTGCACAGGAGAACTCTGATGACCTGCAAAAGCTAATCTCAGAATTGCAAGAGGTAAAAATCCTAAGTATGATACGCAATACCGGATGTAAGCGTGTAAGTTGTGTTCGTCCGCACATGGGCCTCCACAAATAGGGTCTCCACGTAAATGCGTAGCTTAGACCTTGGTTTCTGATTCCGTATCAGTGTCTGTGTGTAATTTTCAATCAACTTGTCAGTTCAAAGTCTCAAAGAATTCACATGGAACAAGGGACCTCCACATAGGTGCAGAAGCAAGCAATTTTTGAGGGTGCAGAGGATATTTTGCCCAAATGTTCACAAAATTTACCTGAAAAACTTTTATGCCACAAATTTTCTCCCTACAAATTTTCTGTAGCTGTTGGTAGATAATCTTTGTTGTACCATGTGGTCATTGACTTGAAAAAAGAACATTTGATACTGGCAATTTGGTTCTTAATACTCAAGGGAAAAAAAGTACGCCAGGCTGTGCAAAAACATTGTCAGAAGCCAGCTAGCTAAGTATTCATGAGCATCTTCCTCACAGTCCTGAGGTTTCCATTCAGATTCCAGGTGTTGCTGTCAGCAAGGAACCCCAGACCGACTGAGGTAGACCTAAAGTTGCATCTTTCTCTGAAAGCATATATGTGACATATACGACATGTATCGTATTGTTTATATTTTAACTGTGCCGTGAGTTTTACAACATTATCTGTTCAACTGCACATATATGCAACGTGCAACAAACTGTATGGTAAAATGTGTTGACCCAAACACTGTAGTTAAATTTTTTTTAAATTGCCTGGCACAGACTTTCCTAATAAGAAGTAGGTGTCCTTCAGTATCCTCGATTCCTTCAGTGTACAATTTATAAAGCACATAACTGAAACCCCTTCTTTTGCCAAAACGTTCCAGTGAATCAATTACTTATCAACTCTCACAAACTAAATCACGAAGGTACTAGAAATAGTTTGTTGATTTTATACATACTTAATATGTTTTGTATGACACAATGAAGTTTTACTTATACACTCAATAACAAGAAAGTATAGTTGCATTAACATTGTTAAAAAATGTCGAAGCTTCATTGCCCCAGTATTTTTATATTTTGCCGAACTTTTTGACAAATCAAAACGCACCTCCAGCTCCTGCACCACTGGGTCTCCAAATGGCTTTGTGCACACAGGCACCCAAACATAAAATTCCGGATCTGGTGATAGACAACTTGTATGCTTAAGATAACACCGCAGTTACAGAGGTGGGTCGAGTCCGGCTGCAATTTCTGTAGCGATTAAAACACCGGGACCATTTTCCGCAAAGTAACGTTAAAAACGTCTCCTTACTGTTATACTCTACGGTTCTCTACTTCTTTTTATTCTATGAAAACACGGAAAGGTTTGCAGTAAGAAGATTTTGTGATCACACGATTGAACATCATGTTCCAACGTGTGGTAAAAGCGTGATGCAGACACCGTAATTTTCTTTTGTATTTTCATGGTGAGACATCAAACAACTCTTGCTGTTGACTTTTAACTCAGCTCAACTCAAGACAACCACCTAAGCCAGAACCATTTCACCAAGAGGAACCTTCTCCTGAACCAAGTATAATACCAAAGACACCAACACCACCACCTTCGCCATTGCTGTAAGTCTGAAAAGAAGTTAAAATATCCCTATACGTATATCGCCGTGTTTGGGTTGGTTTCGCTATAGTCGCTTTTGGAGTTCTTCTAAAAATATGGAGTGCTGGGGCGTGTACAACGAAAAAGCACGGCGACCCTCTCTTGAAAAGCAACGAATTTCGCATTGCTGTAGCTCTTAGTTTTCAAAAACATTGCCATTTAGACTTACACGGAAAAAAACAAGGGTTTGACTAGAAGTGAGATTTTTTTACTTTTGCCGACCGAGCAAGTGGGAGGCAAAGAAAAAGAAACGGCAATGTGACGTCAACCGTAAAAATAAAATAGCTTTGAAAAATGTATGATATCGCAAAACATGCGCAGAAATATTCTACAAAATGAAAAAAGGGCTTGTTTCCCTCTTCTTTCCGAATACGTGCCTGCCTAGCTGACAAAAATTTTGCACAACGCTTGTTCAAGTAAACATTCATTGCCATTCGTATTGTAAAGTTGAACGGCTGTAATAGTGAAGTCTCTGCAAGTAAAGAAACGAAAGTAAGTTCACAAATATTGTATATGGATGAAACTGGTAGTGCTAAAAATCCCTAACAATGTTTTTTGCAGTGCTATGAGACTTCACTCATGGGTGATTGTTTGTAACAGCGGACTTTGGTCTATGCATCCACAGTCTCTACACATCTGACCAGAGTTCGTTAAAAACTTTAAAAAGTTTTATTTCCGTCATATTTTGCCCTCACGTTAAATAACTTGTCACTTTTGGTATATGATGTGAATATGGATGCAGCACTGGTGATGTAAGGTTTCAAAAACATTTGATCGAAGTCACTGCAAGTAACAGCTTCAACTTAGTTTGTGATCCACAATGAAATCAACGACTTTTCCGTGTAAAGTCGGCTTCACGCCGTTTTACAAAATTTGTCGTTTGACACTATTCTCTCGACATTTTCAAATGACCGCTGGTCAACTTGATTTCGTTTCTTACTCTACCTGCGCCAAAGCACACACAAAATTGAAGTGTTGCCAAGAATTGACTAAAATTTACGGAAATAATTTTTCTTTAAGTTATTCGTTTCTTGTTTTTACTATTTCCAGGCCATGAAGCACGGTGTATAAAAAAGGGAAAAAAAATTATTCACGTTGAATGTTGTTAAATTGAAAAACAAAAATGGAAAAATTTCTCTGCACGTGATCAAACATTGTCAAGTCTCTGCAATCCACGAAAGACTTCGATTACATTTTCGTACAACATCACATTCCCTAAAATGTCTGAAAGAATTTTGGGTGATATAAGCAGTCCAATTTGCTGCATGATAGAGTTTTTTTTTTATTCTTCAGATAACGGTGTTGAGGGGTAAACTATCTCTGCCAATAAATCAATAAACTCACCTAATAAACATATAGCACTCATTTGGGACCAGATGTTGTGCTTGAACAAAGATGTACATTTACATAAAGGTTATCAATTTGTCAATGCAAAAGAAAAGTAAAGATCTTTTGATCTATCAAGAGCCAAAGGTAATCTTTAACAAAATGAAACAAGACAAGGAAAAGAACATTCGTGATCTGTACATTTGTCTGCATACGAGTATAAATACTGCACTCCGTAGCTGTCCATGACGCGACACCTAAAATCATATTATGTCTTTTTCAGCATTCCAGAGAAAACGCTTTACAGAAGTTATGACGATGGTTGGTTCTACAGGTAAGAGAAAGTTTTCAGCTGATTTAAAGACTTTGTAAAGTTTTGGTGTTTCAGTATGAAAAAATTTATATCATAAATCCACGGGCGTAAACAGAAATTTTAATATTGGTGAAAAGTTGGGGTTTAAAAAACTTGAATTTAAAACAGTATGCAAAGGATTCGCAATTCTAAAGTTAGCTGCGTTTATGCAGCGACCACTTTTCTGGTTTCACTGCAAACATCCCTGAATTTTCACTGAAAAGGTGAGTGAAGAGCACGCACAGTCATCAACTGCTTTGCGATCCGGAATGCTTTCGAATAACGTCAGTGTTTTAAACCTTTTACAGGAAGTTTTTGTCGCATTCATAGTTTGTTGTATTTGAATCTTCAATACAGGGAAGGCCACTGTCGCTTTTCCCCGGTCTCGCCCATGCAAACAGCTTTGTCTCACACGACCGCGTTCGGAAGATAGGGGCGCTCGTTTCGCCTTCAGACGAGTTCCAAATAATGAAAAATAAAAACAGTTTGCGCATATCACGATTGTTCGAGTTGAACCGAACGTAACGCTTGGCTTGTTTCTTTTTTGTGAAAGTTTTGTTTTTTCTTTCACAGCGGTTTGTTGTTGCACAAACGGGAAAATGAAAAGGTGCTCGTGGAAGACAATCAGAAGTTCATACAGCCAACCGCTTTCGACGATATTGTGCCCACAGACCAAAATCAACAGGACGCAATTCAGGTAAGTTTTATCTTGTTTTCTGCGACAGCTGAATAAACTTTAACTGACATTTAGTATTGTGCTACTGATATAAAACACGATAAAAATTAGGACCAGGTGGCGTGATTGCATCTACAACTTTACTTAGTCCCGTCTAGGTTTACAGTTAGCAAAGCTATTAGAGACTGCTGAAAACCATGAGGTATTTCCAGTCCTCCTCGGGATACTGAGCCGCGATGGTCACCAGAGTAAAAGTGGGCGTCAAAATAAATGAATTAGAAACACGCTACCGGACAACAACTGCCCGACATTGCTTTTCAAAACACTATTTTGCAGGATCCGCCTTTCTCAAAATTGTGTTGGTTCACAATGATTGGCTTTGATAAACGGAATACGATGATGCTGACGTTTCCAACTACACAGCTCTCGAACTTTCCGTCAGCTGTCAGGGAAAAAGTTGTGTCAGATTTCTGAAAGCATTGAACGAATGCGTTTCACGAATACGTTTCCTGGCGTTGCTGACAAAACATCTATCACTAGTTGCAAAGTTCATAAGATGCCTTTTACCAGTCAAAAAAATTTCAAGTGAATCATTTCAATCAATTCTGCGATTATCTCTGAAACAGATACTCGAAGGCACTCATTTTTCCTCGATTAGAATTTCCTTACCCTCAACATCTTGCTTTAGATATCGATGAAGGTGGCCAAAAACTGCTGCTACGCGTAACAATAAGTCAAATTTATCAGTGAAAAATTCAACGCCTAAATTTCAACTGTTTTGAGGTTTCCTGTTAAAAGTTATTTCAGTGTTTCGATGTTTGCAATATGCACTGTAAAAAAGCTGGGAAGGAATGTGATCCAAATGTGATGGAGTATAGGGCTGCTGTAGAAAAGTATATGGTACCTGATTTGCTCAAAATGTTTCCTTCAACTTCTTGGTCAAAAAATCACATTTTCTCTCAAACTATAGTTCTGCGTATTTTTCATGGTTTGCATGTGCCTCTGCTGCACCCGTGCAGATATCTTGAAGTGCATTTGTTAAAAAGAGATAATCGGCGGAAAAGTTTTTGCTTTCTTTGTCAATCCTGGTTTGTTCGTTTTTATTCCATAACAAGAAACTAAGGCCCAACAAAGCAAAAACGCTGGAGTTGTAGCTGAAGAAATACATTTTCATCTTATCAGCATTGCTTATGCTTCGCAGGTTGGAGACTCCGCAATCATTCATCGTTTCGATTATCCCAACAGTTACGCACCGGCAAAAATACGTCAATGCTGCCAAGATGACGTTTACACAGCTCAGTTTTACGATGACGTTATCGCCAATGTCACAAAAGATCAGGTATTGTCCTTTGTGAAAAAATTGAAGCATCGAAGGGTACTTTTGTGATGCATGACTCCACAGTCGCCTTTTTGCTGCAAATTCTTTGGCACTTTTTAGTTGACGTCGGGTTAGCATGTTTCAGTTTTATATTTCATCAAATATTCTCTTTTAAAAGTTGGTCATGCGCTTCAAAAATCGAAAAAGCCATCCCATTGGTTTGTGGCACCGTCCGTTTGTCTTGGTTGCAACGTTTCTCTTCAAATCACAATGTTTGATATAACAAGTTAGTTCTACAACAGCTGTTTTTTCAATCTGGGCAAAAATACTCACTCGCCGTACGCGACCGATAATGGAATATGATTTTCATTCCATTCTTTTCCCCGGCACTTACCAGACAACCTCCGTAAGGGTTTTAAATCTCTCCAGCTGACAACAATGCATTGTTGCTTTGTACCTTGTGTTATTCACACTCATGCACGAAAAGAAAAATTATCTTCATTTTACCACAAGAGCATCAGTCAAAATTAAAGCAAATTGACGATTGAAAAGTTATTGCAGGTTGTAAAGCTAGAAGCAAGTGCGAGCTAGAGCACTGCTTCCCAACCTTTGTATTCACGGCCCCCCTTGTGGAAGCGTGAAATGATTTAGGAGGACCTGTTACTTCCTTTGTTTAATCTTTGTCGGCACTGTTGAATGTGACTGCAAAAAGATTTTAGCAATGTATGTTTTTGAAAGCGTCTTTTCAAATTTAAGCATATTTTAATGAAAATTTACATTTTCATCAAGTAGAATCCTGCACATTTGGTTACAAAACTTTATGATGTAGCACCCACCTAAACTGTGTGATGTAGCACCCACTTTTGTCACACTATGAAAATCCAACAGCTTATTTCAATTCAAATCGCTTTTCAGAAATTTTGACCTACTTTTGAATTTTATTCAGAAGGTCCACAGCTTTTCTGGGTGGTTCGTGAAAAGAAAATGGTTTGGAGCCACCAAATCAACAAAATCCAACCAGCGGCCCAGTTGAAGCTTTTCGTTGTTGTGCATGTACAATCACTGTACCATACAATGACAAACTGTCTTTATTATGATAGTCGCAAAATCGTCATTTTTAATGCAACTGTCTTTAATGCCGGCTTATCACGTACCACATATTGCCAGATTTCCACGCGCCCACTCACACCTCGGTGCATAGGACTGGTTTCTAATTTTCGGATTTGTAATTATCCTTGTTGTTCCATTGGCATTAAAGTTTCTTATGACATCACGGTTTAGGAATAAAGGTACCATAGTGCTGCTATCATTGCAGTTAGGATTCTAACGCCTCAGTAGCTTTAAAGTAAACTTTGGTTTGCTAAAATGAAAGTAAGTCATTCAATGAGCGGCCCTCATCAAGATAATGACATAATTTTTGACTCACTTAAAAGCACTAGTGTTTCTGTATGCTTTCGAGGAATCAGTCGACTGCCATCTGCTTTCGTCTTTTTGCGATGATTCAAACTTGCACATATCTCTATTCAAGTATGTACTTTCCACGATGGGTGTAA
>Ga0210059_1014177_pt1 | contig 11819 bp, 10 predicted proteins | sample Ectturendosymbi2_FD_188042 | JGI IMG/M metagenome (GOLD analysis project Ga0210059, IMG submission 188042) | Ecteinascidia turbinata endosymbiont from Florida, USA - Sample 2 (SPAdes) (version 2) | ecosystem: Host-associated > Tunicates > Ascidians > Unclassified | place: Key West, Florida... | reverse complement strand
TTTGGCGGTGTGGTGTGTACATCAACAGAACGTGTTTTGCGAGTATCGCATACAGTTACCCACAATGCAGTGCAGACGTAAGGACACGTGATTGTAACGACCAATCAGCTGCGTCTTGTTGAAGCGGTCTTATTGAATGACTGGATTGTTTTGTCATTGTCAGTAATGTATTACATGCTGTTAATGACAAAGATATTTGTGCGTGACAAGTTTTTCAGAACAGTGTTTTGACAACAAAATGTTTTAATCGAGAACCCATTGCCTTGTTTCATGATTTCTCGCAGCATTTAGTCTTAAGCTCCCGAGTCCATCTTCTCGCTGAAACAATTATCCCTTCTCCAGGTATCGGAGCCAGTACAGTGGCCAGTGGGACTACAGGTCGGCCCAAGCCTATGATGCAGAATACTACCAACAACAACAACAACAACAGCCTGTCCATCATCAGCACAGCTTCCACCAACGAGCCGACGATGACGTTCGCAGCGTGTACAGCGAGAAGTCGGCGCATTATGATCATGACCGACTTGCCAGGAATGACTCGTTCTATGACAGGCAAGCCTAGTGGATGATGAAGTTTGTAGGTGTGTTTTGGTGTCGGGGGCATCCATGCATTTTCACACCAGCTTTTCCTCTGGGGAGGGTCGAGGGGGAAGCAACCCCAGGGGGGCTCGAAATACCTCACGGCCAACAGCAATCTCTGATAGTTCTGCTGGCTCCGCATGAAGGTGGAACCAAGCAAGGCTGGTGTTGTAATCACTCCGCCTAGTCCTTGGTAGATCCGTCAGAACTCCCTAATTAATTAATTATCGTTTTTTTGGCAACAACTTGCCAACTGCAAACACTAGACGGCCAATAAAGGGCTCTGAAGACGCGAATTTCCACTAGTTTATTTTGAGAGAAAAAACGAGTAAATTGCCACTTAAACTTTTTTCAGGCCCCGATGACGTCATTCAAAAGTCCCTTGACCTCCCACTGCCGTGACGTCACACCAAAATAACTTCAAACCCAAAAGTACCCAGATTTTTAAAATCGAAGCTAGGAGACTAGTTCTGCTTCTTTAGAGGGTTCGAACAGCTCTCTAGGTCAACTTATGATTGGTCAAAATCCGAGCCACTGTAGTGGCTTTTCGGTCCTTAATAGGAAATACTTGAGTTGTTTTTTTGTTTTGATATATATTTCCTTGTTATGTTCTTTGCTTCTAACCAACTCTACTGACCCTCACGCAGTTACTACCAGAATTATTCCCAACACTACGGTGACAAGGTGGACGACCTCGCTCACACCACTGCATACCTCGATGACGAGTGGCAACAGTTACCTCAAGGTGAATCATGCGGAACGGATCACGTGGTTTGCACTTGACTGGTTTCGTAGTCTGCGGGCGAACTTAAAACTATTGTTTCGTAACAAGTTATGACGATGCGAAGAGAATCGTGAACACGTTCGAGGGATCTTCATCTTTTTCTTGAAACCAACAAACCGTATGTTTTTTGCTCTGCAGTTCCAGCTCGCAGGACTCCGGCCAAGTTCTCCACTGCCCACTGTTTGGGCAGGTTTGGGGCCGGGGGCCATCTGATCCACGTGCTCCCCAACATCCCCTCGGAAGGCCAGCCTGCCGTTGTTGAAGTGCACAACATAGAGGTAGAGTGAAGGGGCGGGTGTTGTTAATGCCGCTGCTTATCATATCATTTTAAGACTCCAGAGCCTTTTTTCTCGAACTTTCGATGCGAGCAGACATTGTTTAATTCACTTCCGGCGTTGCCCGTCGCTTGATATTAAATGATGTCCGACAAAAAATACCTTTTTTCTTAAATTCAAATGTGTTGAGTACAAATATCTGCAATCCTTCATATGAATTGGTTTCACCACAGTTGGCTGCATACCACGAGTCTATGTGAACGATGCTTTTTGTCGGATTATGATGCAAATAAGAAACGTGATATTGTAAGTTACGAACAACAAGGTTATCAGGCAAAAAATAAGAGTGAACAGTTGTTGGAGGGGTAATTATAACATACGTGCTGAGTAAGCGAGGTGGAGAAATGCATGTGATACGAAAATCATAACATGATCAGATCACAACATGCTGTAGATACGACAGATATAAAAATAAAAAATCCTGCTGCTTTGCGAAAGCACTTGCTTCAAAAATGATTTGTGCAGCGAGTTTCTTTGCACAGTTAGTGCAAAACTTTAAGCGTTGAGTTTAGATGCCCAAAAATTATGAGATAATTAGCGTGACCTCTGAAAAGGCTTTGAATTCCTTGTTGGAAATGATGTGATAAGAAATTACATGATCAATGTTTTGTACTTTTCTGAAGTTGATACTGAATAGAAAGTGCGTTTCTGCTTCATTTGTCCTACACCGGGGAAAAAGTGCTTGAATTTAGAAACATTGCGAGCTATGATGAAGTTGAAGCGTACAGGGAAAGGATTGAACCATAAAATGTAGTGCACACCTAATGAAAACCAAACTTACGGGGCTTTGAAAGGGTTTTAAATGAAGGTAGTTGAGAAATTATTTTCATAAAAATTTCTCGGTCATTCCAACGCTGGAAAATTTTGACAGAAAGTTATTTTGAAAACAAAGACATTTGGCGATTTGTGAACGAACAGTCGGGTGGTCGCGAAGTTGATGAGTAATGCAATCATTTGTAGAGGATAGGAACAATTGTGAGGATTGAAAATTCTCTTTTGAAAAACGCAATAAACATGCCAGGATCTTTTTATGCTGAACTACACTCAAGCCCAGACCACTAGAACTTCCAGCAGTTGAAGATGTCGTTTCGGTTTAAGTAGCCAGGGATCAGTTTGGCAACAGATATTGAACGTTGTTAACAGAACCAGTGCCAGGCAGGTAATAACTGCGCCTGTGGGACAGTCTATTCACATGCGTTACATTCGTTGAGAGGTCTGGTCAGATTTTCTTCCACCAACCAGTGTGAACACTCGGAAATCAGGGACATAGAGATACGATGGGTAAACGAAGTCGCTGACCAGATCCTCATCACTGCATTGATTCCTGCATTCTTGCATCAGCACCAAACAGAAACGGAACATGGCACCTAAGTGGTTAATGCTTCGCTCTAGCATGGTAGAGTGTGTCAGTTAAATACCGGATAAGCTTCACAAAAATTAAGAATTCTGTTTTACGCACCGTGCACATTGTAAGAAATATTAATTTAAAAGTTATTTCAAAATTTCTCACTCTTGACAAGCAAGATATTCTGTGAGATTTTGTTCTTCGTTACCATTAAGGAAAGTACGAAGTCATAAAATGCAGATTGTGGCTTAGGGGTGGATATTATGACCGGGGGACAATCAACTATTGAAAAGTGTGTTAGAATCAGCATTGTCGCTTAGATAATTTTATTATATCATGTTATTTTCTATTTTTCTGTGCAGTAAATATGTTCTTAGGAAGATCTGGGCTGGAAAACAAGATTGCCGTCACCGCTTGCTTTCAAATTTGCAAATTTGGCGGAAATCGTTAAACTGTGAATTATTTCCGCACAATTCAGTGACAAGCAATGCACTGTTGGTTAACTGTGTGCTTTATAGTCAGCTAAGATATTCCGGCTGTTCGAATAAGTGCTTGCATTTACGTGACTTGACGTTGAAAACTTGTTCTTTCCCCAGGTTCTTATGCAGGCCACCGAAGGAGCTGAGGCCTTCCGCGCATTCCCAGGTCCTTTGACCAAGTATGGAGCCCTTGTTGGGATTCTGTTGTGAAAATTTTATGTTAACAGTTTTTGTCCTAATTTCAATGAAATTCTCCACTTATTGATGTTGCTGCAGAGACGATACTCACAAGAACGACGTGCTACGCTTCATTAGTTCTCAGACTGACCAATGCTTGCACAGCACCGAACTGATAGACCGTGACTCTACTGCCCTTATATGGGAGTTCCTTGGACTTCTTGTGAGGCAGAACGGAGTAAGTGTTTGGTTTAAATATTAAGTTCGCGAAGTCTGGTCAAGTGATTGTGTCCCACTCCAGTCTGAGCAAAACGGCTTTTAAGAATGCAGTGACGTGCTCGTGCACTTCTCAGCGCAATGCTGTGTCTTTTTTTTATCTTTGTTTCCTTCAATGCTTGACAACTTTATGTTTGCTCGTTTTTCAAATACTAGAGGATTCCAAATCGACCGCCAGTTAAATGAGAAAAATTTTAATGAAGACTGAAGTATGACAGCAAATAAAAAGACATATTCCGCATAACTGCAAATGAAATGTGCAACACTCGCGTATGGAAAGTATACCCAGTGTAGAAACTCGTCGTTTTCTACCCGAAAAAAATTAAAGCTAACTTTCCTCGTCTTGACTCTCTTGCGCCATCTACAGTCAGTGCTTGGCACGGACATCGCTGAACTTTTGATGAAGAAGCATTCGGGGGATTTCCACCTGCTTGACTCCCCCAACGATCGGATGGGACGGACCCCCTCCAGTTCAGGTCGGTGCTCTGAATGAAGTGACGTGCTGATACGGAAGTGACGTTCTGATACGGGGCGTGTGAAGAAAGAAACTGTTCAGTTCTTCACGACGTCATATTTAACCACAAACTTCTGGAACTCTACGTGTTGCGTCATCACGTCAAGTTGTTATTTAATAAGTTAAACGGAAATGTGGAAGATCTTTCATTTATTGTCTTATGGAAGTAAATTAGTGGAACAATGAAGTCACTGACCCATGACGTGTTCTTGATCACTTACGTAGCGGCAAAGACCACGACCTGTTATGACGTCACGTCCTATCAGTTTCATGCAATGTTTGTAAGAAATGTTTGTCTTAACTTGTTTTGTTGGACCCAGCAACACCGGTGATTTATACACGAATAATAAGCAATGTTTATATTAAGACATTGGACTTCCAAGTTATCCAATGTCTAATTCTGCGTGCAATTATTTGATGTGGTGCTTTCAGTTCGCTTTTCCAACAAGGTTGTTTCAACCTCTTTTGCAGATGACGAAGGTCATGACGGCGCAGGGGAAAACCCTGAACCGAGCGCCAGTTCCAAAAGTCAAAGGTCATGCGCAGCGTTCCGGTTCAGAGAGCTGCTGTTGTATGGCAGGAAAAAGGTGATATGTTATTGTTGATGCTGTCATTAGTATTGAAACAATTTAACAGCCAAATGTTGGTGATAAATGCTTGTTTTAATCTAAAGTAAGTTTTACGTTATGGAATGAAAGTGCATCGTGATTTTTAATATTTTTGTCATTGTCCATTTTTTGCACAAATACCAACAAAACCTATTCCGAATTTCTCGTCGGTGGGTATGAACTGTATAAAAGTGCAGTACTTCTTTCATTGTGAGATTTTCTACTCGTGAAATGTTTGAAACGACTTTCTAGATAGAAAAAAGCGCAATTAAGATTTATGTCCTAGCTCTCCTTGCAAATTTCTACTCTTTTTGGAAAACATTGTGACGTCATCGTCGAGCGCTTTGTTTCTTTTGTTGTCAAAGTTTTTCTTCTGTAGTTCTTTCATTTTACCCTTCAAATGGAGATTCTCATCTTCCCAACTGTGACTTAACAAACGCAGTGTGTATGGATCTTCCAGCAACACGCTATTGAAACATAATTTACTCGATTTTTGAACCCGTCCAAAATTTGTGCCCCCTTCGCGCAGGACGCCCTCGAGTGGGCGATGAAGTCCAACTTGTGGGGTCACGCTCTGCTGCTCGCCAGCAAGACTGACGCCCGCACGCACGCCAACGTCATGATACGCTTCGCTAACTCCCTCCCGATCAACGACCCCCTCCAAACCTTGTACCAGCTGATGTCAGGTCGGCAACCCGCTTCCGCAACGGTGAGGTTTGATTGGAGGTTGAACTTCTGTTGGTTGTTTTGATGTCGTTTTCAATGTAGTTTCCAAGTACGTCTGTAATTTTCATATTTTTTATGGATTTTTTTGTCGTTTATTCATCGCATTAACCGGTGGTTTCCAACCTGTGGGTCGCGACCCCCGGAGGGGTCGTGAACCATTTTCAGAGGGGTAGCGAGTGGATACTTTATGTGGACAGATGTATGACATTTGCTTTAATCGAGTTTTAGATGGGGGGTTGTTGGGTTACAGTGGGTTGCTGTAATGGGTCGCGGTACCAAAAAGGGTGAAAACCACTGGTATTAACCAAACTGCATCAGTTAAATATAGGTCAGAGTGTTTGCGTTTGTTAAATCTACCACAGGGGTTTCTAAATTACGGCCCCGGGCCAAATCCGCCCCGCGAAGCCATTTCACCCGGCTGCAAAGACATTTTGCCAATAGTGAAGAAATAATGTATTTACGAAACATTTGTTGATTTGGCAGAATGTAACATTTCCCGAAACAGTCACATTACGTAAGATGTCCGGCCCTCGAACTTTTGTGTATGGGCTTATGAGACCCTCGGACTGAAAGTTTGAAGACCTCTGTATTTAGCAGAATAAAAAATAATTGCTTCAAAAACCACAATTCCTGTTTTCCGCCCGTAGTGCGTCGCCGACGAAGGCTGGGGTGATTGGCGCCCCCATCTGGCGATGATACTGTCCAACGCCACTACCAACGTCACCCGCGACACCAAGATTGCTATGACCATGGGCGACACGTTGATGGCCCGTGGCCTCATGGACGCGGCCCATTTTTGCTACCTGATGGCCTCCGCCCCGCTGGGCTACTACACCAGGAAGACCAATAAACTGGTGCTGCTTGGTTCCAGCCAGATGTGAGTGGTGTCCATTGGAAGTTCGTTTGTTTGGAATGAGCTTTCCTAGGAATGCAATGGATATGTCGTGCTGTCCAAACTTTGACCTTATTTGTGGTCAGAAAATTATAGCCTTATAAGTTTCTGTATTTTATCGTTTTTCGAAAGCATTTTTGACAAGCTTGTTTTCAATTCAGACCTGCTTTTTTCTCGGCCATAGAGCGAAACGTTTTTGAAATGACCGAAAAAAATTAAGTCATTTCGGTCAAAATGTCTGAAAATATAGGCTAATGAACTCTGTTACGGTAAGTTTTTTGATACAACTGTGAGACGAATGACCAAAATGCCTCAGCAAAAAAAACCCAGACAGCAAAATGTCGGCCAACCTCCACCTCCCCATTATATCGATACCAGATACATCTCTAGTGCCGCCTCCTGACCATATTAGGTTCATTTGATGAGGGACCCACAGGGTTGACGATTCTTAGCTTCGATAGGTCGGTTTTAGAACGTGATTTTGCTGTCACTATCGCCCTCATCCACACCAGCATTTTGTAATGATATAACCTCCGAATGACCGACCAGCTGTTACTGATACGTCAGTCAGCTTAATGAAGCTGTGCTGTTACGCCATATACTGGCATTTTTCAAAACACACATTGCGAACTCTGTGGAATTGTGCATCGATCTGATAAAGAAAAGCGTGAAAGTTGAAGCAGAAAAAGCGTGAAAGAGGAAGTTCCTTTGAAGCAAAAAAATTAAAGATGTAGCTTGAGAAAGGTCAAGAACTCATATTTCTTGCAAGTTTCACTCTCTTATTTTTCCAGCCGTCCTTTCCACGAGTTCGCCTCCAACATCGCAATCCGGCGCAGTGAAGCGTACGAATACGCCGTAACCCTCGGAATGCAGCACAAATCGAAAGTCTCCCCATTGGCCCCCCTGCAGCTCTACAAGTTCATCTATGCATGCCGGCTCATGGAATATGGTATGGTGTCCCAGGTAGGGGTTATTTTTATGGGGGTGATTAGTAACACTATGAACCTTGGTATACTTGTAATGTTCTGTGTAGATTTGCCTGCAACTGTCTTTTTTATATAAAACTGTTATTATTGGGGTCTTTGCTGCTTTAATTCTTTTTTTTTTATATAAAACGATTATATTTGGGACCTCTAAATGCTATGATTTGGATCCACAATCGTCTTATTACGTAGTTACAAGCAACAGCCCAAATCTTCCGGACTCTAGTTCTTCTAACGTACACGCTTTTCTGCAGAAGCCATAAAAATACCAGTCGCCGAGCGCTTTTGTTTTCTTTCAGGCGTTCCATTATTGCGAAACAATCGCCAAGCAAGTCTGTCGAAGCCCCAAGTCCTATTCCATGACGTTGGTCGCCCAGCTGTCCAACATGGTGGACCAGCTGCAGAACCACGACCCCAGAATGCAGGCCGGGACCCTGAACACGTCCGACCAGCAGTGGATCAACACCTTGCATCAAATCAGCGACCGCATGTCGGTGAGTTGCTCGCCGATGTGACGTCACAATGGCTTGCAACGTTGCTCATAGTGACGCTGTTGTTCAAGTGTAGTTCGATCGTAGGATTGCAGTGTTCAGTGCGTGCTGAGTGATCCTGATGCATCTTTATGCAAACTCCACACTCTGCTTCCCTTAATATTTGTGCTCGTAGTTGAGGCGGTGCTTTTGAAGTGCATTGCGAAATCTTGGCATGACGCAATGCGTTCAGAATGTTTCAAAGGTAATTTTTATGATTGTTCTCTACGCAATATACATTGATTTACTAAATAAGTACGTCGTAAGGGCACAAGTCTTTTTTCCTGGGCCGCTGTCCGAAGGCTTGTGCTGGTATGAGTTGAACTAAGGGGGACTTCCTGGTTGGTGGAGACCCCCTCCCACGGCTTGGGCTTGAATGTTAGCGAGTATTTCGGGGAAGCCAGTTAAATGTTCTGGTCGATTTTAATTTTAAACTCATGTGTACATGGCCGGTCGTTGACACTGACTGAAAACATGGCCGGTGGCCAACCAATGCCAAGTATACCGAGGGCCCCAGCAACCTTCCCCACGGTCACGTGGAAAGTTCTCGAACAAGGCTGTTGCGGTTAAAATTGAGCGACAGGTGTTTGTTGGCGATTGAATTAATCCTACTTTATTACGTTGCAATTACGTCATTCGTTTGACGCAGAGCGGGTCGATCGTACCGTCCTTCCTTACGTCAACCACGCCGTCAGTGATGGCGTCATCAACCGCTGTATCGGACGAACTATCGACGTCATCGGGAAGCGAGAGGTCAAGCCCGGAAGTTGAGGTGGGTTTGTTGCTGAAAATTGTTTGTAAACACAAGTTTTAATGTCAACGAATCGTTTCAGATATTTTGAATCATTGCAGGTTTTTAGGCTCAGACGCTTGTTGCATTTCTGGCCCAAGTTTTACGTTTCACAACGTATTTGCGAAAGTTCTAATTTTGCTTATTAATGGTTTCGTTGTAGAAAACATCAAAAAATTGAAAGCCGAATGCTTTTTTCCATCCAGTAAAGACTAAAACGCGAATTTTTTTTCGTTTTTTGAACCAAACGAAATCGCAGTTTGTCTTCAGCAGACATCGCAGCAACCTCAATAAGATTAAAAAATAAAAAAATAAAAAATACCAAGTGCAGCGATTCTGTGACGTTTCTTGTGGGGCGAGCAGTGACGTTTGCACGACGTCACGCGGCGGTTTCAAAAGTGAAACGTTCGCCGACTCACGAACGTTTATGCTCATGTTGTTTGTGAAGGAACCATCTCCACCTGCGGATGAACCAAGGCCTCATCCGGCCTACCACCCCCAGTCCACATTCTCCCCTGCCGAGCCGTCGTACCAGTTACCCCCCACCCAGCACCCCCCTCCACAGCAGGCGCCCAGTGCAGAGCAAGGTATCTGTGAATAGTTGAATATGCTGCTCGGCAAGCAGCTCATCAATGACTGTGGCGTTGCTGTCGTGGGTTGATATTGTTCGTGAACGTCTGAATGGATGAAAACGATCACTTCGCAGACGTCTGGAAAGCGAAACTAGCCGCTTGTGCGAAGTACAGAAAGTGCTCCATGTAACTGGGCCGTGTTTTAAGTTCTTCGGCGTTTTGCTTTTTTCAGTAATCATGATCTTGTTCAGATGTTTCAACCTTTTTGTTGTCCGTTCCACGTTTGTGTTTTTTTAGGAAACTGCTCACGATCGTAATTCATACAATCTTTTTATTGTCAACAGTTCCTATGTATCATCACCAAACACCATACAGCGAAGACTTCAACGCTGTCAACCAACCGCTCTACTCCCCCGCCCACCAAACGGAGCAGGTGCTTGGTTCGTTTCTTGCCTGTCGACACTTTGAAGTTATGACTTGTATAAGAACTGCAATAATATCGATGGTTTGATTGAGTTGTTCATCCACCAGTTTCAAGTTAAAACGGGTCTTTTTCGCATGTCTAGTAAATGAATCATCATCGTTTTCAAAGTTTAAGTTCGTTTGTTGATAAACTGCAAAAAACATCTTAATCTTTCGAAACTTCGCGATTTGATATCTACATTATGTCTGCTGTAGCTATTTTCCAAAATGTCTGTATCAGCTTACACGCTGCGAGTTCCTTATTCTCTCTGTGCACCCCTAAAAATTCTGGCTCCGGCCCTTCAACACCCCCTTCTCTCAGCACTCTTCTCTGTGCTCAGCATGTTGCCGACTGAACGTTAGATAGAAGCTTCAAACAGGCTTCATTATTCCGCTTTGTGTATAATATCCACCCCTTAAGTATTTACCCCCTTCTGGAAAACCCCGCCCTTCAAAGTAATAAACATTCACTTTTACTGCTGTGCAATTAGTTTGGTGACATCCGCCTCTTTCCTCTTCAGACTGCCGTGGACCCAATGCGCCAGCCAGCCCAAGGGGTTCCGTTTTACCCCCAACAAACCTCCCAAGGCCAGCAATCTCGCGGCATGCAACCTCCACCCCTGTTCCAGACTCATTCTGGGCCATACAGTGGCCATCAAGGGCCAGCTGACCAATACCAGCAAGGGCTGGTGCCAACACATCCTACTTCTATCCATCCTGTCCCTGATAATTCAACCTTGAACCAACACCGGGCCACGCCCGACATCTACGACCAAATGTCCGCTGTTGTGAGTTGTTTTCTTTTGAATTTAACGTCACTGAGGAGTTTGTTCGTTTTTTTGTGACGTGTTGATGACGTACCGTTGCATGCGGCTTTCTGAATCACATTGAAATTCTGAAACTTTGTCAGTAAGGAAATTCGAAAAAAGCGCCTTGTGTCCATGTCTCGCACAACAGGACCTATGGCGTGGGTGGGTTTGATGCATCATTCAAACTTATTCACTGTCGCAGTAATTGTCTTTGTTACGTCTCATGTAAGCAACAGAAAGATGTGCAAACCGTTCGTTACGCGTTTGCTTCGTGACCCGCCGCCATGTTGGATTGTACGTTTATTTCGTGCGATGGTTTTAAGCGTTTCCAATCCAGTCCCGTCGCAGTGGGGGGGTTTGTGGGCTTACCCCCAAACAAAACTCCAAGCTCCCCAAATTGTTGAAATATGAAACACTAGAAATCAGTGGAGTTTCATCAAATTTTCAGAATGTCAAGCCCCCCCTGCACAATCGCATTGCCCCCCATTGGAGATTTTCTGGCGGCGGTTCCGTTTCCAATCGTTCTTTGTTCTTGTTGCTGTGGCAACGCTGGTTTTTAAGAGTTACAAATAAAGCATCTTTTGCAGCTGCCAGCTTTGATTAAGTTGCTTCTTGCAACAAACTAGCGGGAACTTTGTTTTTATTTGAAATGAAACTTGAACAGCCCCCCCGAAATGTTCCACTTTCAACTTCGCAGCACGCTGCAACCGCCAGAGTGCGCACCACGTCACAAACCTCCTCCCACGCCTCCCGCCAGTCGCGCGCCAGCGGCCGACGTCAGAGGTCAGAGTCGCGTAGGTCAGGAGGTCGGAGGTCACGCACGGTGTCGGATAACTCACAGAGGAGCCGCAACGCGAGCTCGGAGAGCGACAAGAAACCGAAGAAGGCGGCGCCAGAGGAGAAGGTGGGTGTGGGGCCTGGGGTGGGTGTGGGGCCTGGGGTGGGTGTGGGGCCTGGG
>Ga0210059_1014176_pt1 | contig 11819 bp, 7 predicted proteins | sample Ectturendosymbi2_FD_188042 | JGI IMG/M metagenome (GOLD analysis project Ga0210059, IMG submission 188042) | Ecteinascidia turbinata endosymbiont from Florida, USA - Sample 2 (SPAdes) (version 2) | ecosystem: Host-associated > Tunicates > Ascidians > Unclassified | place: Key West, Florida... | reverse complement strand
TTTTGTGAACGTCCATTTGCATTGCATCGTCAGCAATGTTCCCTCTAAGGTGAGCAAATACTCAGGACCACCATAACTGTTGCGCAGCGAAATCTCATTCTCGCGCACTTGCAGCATTCGAAAGCAATGCAAACTGCACCGAAAACAATGAGCTGTTTTGAATGAATTGTGTATTTTGTTCGTATTTTGATAAGATAGTGCATTTATTATATAATTCACAAAGTTTGTAATTCATTGAAAACTCCACTTACTCAGCCCTAAAATAATCACTAAAACAAATATTTGCTCAGTGTAAAATTATCTTAGAGGGAACACTGATCGTCAGCAATTCGAAATGATAAACAAAATGTCGAGGTTGACCCCTGGAAAAATTTCTGCCGACGCCCATGAATGATCGTGCTTTCTCGCTTTCGTTTTTTCGTTGCTTGCGTGCTTTCACGCATTACGAATTGTTTGTTTCCTCTTTAATTTCGGTTTAAAATAGTCAGAATCAACCCGCTTCTTGTTATTATTTCATCAAAATTACCTGCAATAACAAATGTTACGCACAAATTACTATAGGTGTTGCAGACTATTCCAAACGACAATTAAAAACTGTAAAGTTCCCCATTTGAAGAGCACCGATCTAAACCGCATCCAAGTGACTATACGCCCGCTTGCTGCAACATACAAGTCAAACAGCGCTACTGCAACTATACTGCCACTGGTAATTGTTCTGTAACAAACCTAACCTACAATGAGATTAAGTGTTATGTCGTCACGTGAACTGTTTATTTCGAGTCCTCCATGTACCTGCGCCGACGCCGGTGACCACGTCATGTCGTTATGTGCCACATTGCTTGTTGGTTCCGTAGCGGTGCAGTGTTAAAGCTTGACCAGTTTTATCACTCAAGCTTCTAAACCAAGTTTAGACTTGTTTCCTCAGAAATCTACGTATGTGAAAGTGATTGATTTACGCAATATGGTCGTGTGAAGCATTGGCTTCATTGCAAATCGACATCGCATCCCCCCCCACCAAATTAGCCTGTGTCGTCTGTTACGGTCGATCAACTACTCAGCCGCTCAAAATCACGGCACCCAGTCAATCAAGCGCATTCCTTGGAATGCCGGGAGCGGAGCATCGTCGCCCTGTTCGTTTGCTCGCAACGTCATGTTCACTTGTTTGTTCACCAGCTCGTGGTCTAGTGGTAAGTGCGTCCGCTTGGGTCTTACCAAGACCTTGTAAATTGGTACTGCAGCCTTCTTACCAGGCGCACGGTGTACGGAAGAGCTGCAGGGAACTCACCCAGAACAACAACAAAAAAACAAGTGAACTGAAACCTGAAATTGTAGAAATTCAGTCATGGCGCTACAAGACCATTGTAGTTATAAAGCGCCAACAACAAACCACCATATCAAACTTGTTCGTTCGCCGTGTTAGAGTTAGGTGGCCGTTGTGCTGCTTGGTTTAAGTTGAAGTAACAGTGATCTTTGCAGTGAGGGTAGTGAACTTAGCTGTCAGCGTATCAGCTCGACTTGTGTTAACCTGTTTTGTTGGTTGTGTTTGCTACGGCATCTATGTCGTTGCCTGGGATAACTATCATTGTTGTATCTACGCAGGTGAATTAGCGTTGAACTCCCTAGTGTCCTGAATGTTTGTAAAACACACTACGACCTTCTCTCTAGATACGCCACGATATTGTACGACGCCCTCGCAAGTGTAATTTGACTTTCTGTAGCACTGTTACTTGATCATCGTGGATCTTTTCCTGCAATTGTATGCTGCGAAGACTTGAATGACTGCTAGTACAAATGTACCGTACTGGGTTGTTGTATTGAGAGTAGGTTGCGTGCTTTCACAAGTCACAGCAGCCAGCGGAGACTTACCTTTGAAGTTGAGCTTTACACCTAACATTGTTTTGCACCTAACATTGTTTTGCACCTAACATTGTTTTGCACCTACCATCCGCTACTGGTGGTGTGGTGGTGAAAAAGGTCTGGTTTAATTTTAACCCACTGTTTACGAAAGTAGCTGCAATTACAAGTTTGAAAGCCTTCATCAGCTCCAGTGCTTTCTGTAATGAACAGTTCATTTTAATGGAGGTCAACTCGAATTGGACAGTTCTTGTGTGACTGCAATTTTTGCGCCCTTGAAAGATTGCAAATCTTGCGATGCAAGGACTGGCATGTTACACATAATACTGGATAGATTAAGTTAAAAACTAAATAAGTGGTTTACAAAAGAAATGTTTTTACAGCATTTTCCAAGAAAGCTCTTATAACTAATCTTATCCGCTAAATGCAGTGCTGGGACGCATGTGTAAACTGATGTTCGTGACCATCAGGCAAGCAGGTTTTTAAAATGGTGAGATTACATATAGCCTGTAGGAATTTGTGCTAGTTTTGCATAAGAAAAACTTCTTCAAAGCGTGATGTTACCTTCAAAGCGTGATGTTACCTGGACTTCACTTTGATTTTACTGACGTAACTCGCTCAATATAATTCATCATTGCAAACAGTAAATGTTGGTGCATGATGTGTCCCTGCAATGTTGGTGCAGGTACACTGAGAAAAACCAGGTTGTCCAGCAGAAAATGCGTTGACAGTTTGTTGATTTTCTCTGAAAACATGGATTTCAAGTCGCGCTTCCTTTGATCTAGGAGCCCACGTACAGGGTTGGCAGGTACTTCATCAGCGCAATGGCCAGGCGAACGCTCAGAAACGTCCAGAGCTTCGTGCTTTAAGGCCAAATGTGGTTTTCAGGAAATAGACCAGGGTTGTCAAATTTGCAAAATTGTGTTTCAGGAAATGCCAAGCAGGACAAAAATATGCCAATTTTTTATAATTACAAAAAAACCTGAAAGACAAATAGGAAGAAATTTTTACGCAAGTACACCGCCCACAATCAACTATTCATACCAACCCATTTAAGGCTGCACTGATGTTACTGTCATGTCTTTTCTTAACGAGTCGGACCGTAACACTCATGCCAACCAGAATTGACTGGTGAGTGGTGACCAGAGGTGGGCAGTAGCGAGCTACGAAAATAGCGAGCTACTGTAGCGAGCTAATCTTCCAGTAGCTTTAGAGGTAGGGTCGCTCCTTTTTTAAAAAATTACCGGATGCGGTAGCGAACTATCACCACTATTCGCTACTTTGTAGTGAGTGGTGGCCAAAGGAAAACGTTTGCAAGAGCTCTTCAATTCGCACACATTAGTAGTAACCGCCCTTCCCACTGTTTTGAGCTGATTTGTTTGCGGTAAGCTAGCAGCATTAGGAAAGATTTAGCTCAGATTGCTTTTGACCTGATCGAGAAGCTCCACGTTAGTTCGGAAAAAAATCAGCATCAGAGACAAACTCAAAGCAGTTGAGATTTGGAAGTGTAGGTTACTGCTACCGGTAAAGTTGCCCATAAGTGAGTTGAATGCTTGGAACAAAAATGGCACTGGCTTTAACATTTCGCTGCGTGTGTAGCTCCGGTTTTTGTTTTGAAGTACTAGTCAATATGACCGTTTTTGTAGCTAGGCTCGACTTCAATATAATTGGCTGTGTGCACAACTTTGGTAACTTACGATTCTCTCTTGAAGTGTCGTATGTATTTTGCAAAGTGCTTTCACTTCTGTTGTTGCAACATGTTACTGAAGCTAAAAATGCTGTTTTAAACCTACGTAATCGTATCTAATTTTGTGCAAACCGACACGAAAAATTGTGTTAACTAACCTTGGTAATGAAATGTCGCTTTTCTGCTACATCAGGCGTTCTTTTCCTTATAGGCGTCACAACGTGTCTTTCACATAGCAATTACTTTGGGGAAACGTTATCTGTGTAAGCGTGGGCGCAGTGGTCTTTACGTTCAGCGTCGTGACTCGGGTTAAGCTAACTAAGCTGAAAATAACAACCTAATTCTCTTTTTTATGACTTTGAATTATGAGATTTAATTAGAACAAACCATCGTCTTTGAAAACTGTGAATGACGACATTATTACTCCAGTTAACATTGATATTGTCTGAGTTCATTACGCCGGCCCGCAGGGAGCTTTTACCAGTAGTCTCGGGCATTCTACCGGCCCACTTGCGTAGGGAACACTCCATTTTCAAGTTGCCGTTCCAGGCGCAGCTGAACACTAACCAGCAGCCACCCCTTCATATCCTTGTCCATAGTGCACAGTTCCTCGGCACACAGCGCCTGCATTCTCGACCCCCCTTTCGCCGCCATGCTGCGACGCTGATGAACTCCGGCTTCAATCCCCTGGAGTAATGAAGAGCGACATGGGAAAGTGCCACACCACCGGGACAGTTTTTAGTCACCCGTGCCGTTTGTCTCTCGTCTGGCTCAGAGCAACCCCGGAGTCTGTGGGTAGCACTGAAGCGAATAAGAACTGGCGTCGGTCGCTTTTGTACATGCCTTTACCGCTGGGGCGTGCTAGATACACTCAATTGCATCTTGAGTTAATCCTCGTTTGACATCCGTCCGTTGTATGCTTCGCCCACAGTCCATTAAAATATCAATAAAAAATCGTATCGTACTTTGCCTTTGCGGTGATATCGAAACTGAGATTCACCTTTTCTTTTACTGTAATTTTCATTATGCCGCACGAGCGATCCTTTCCAACAGGGTCTGAAATATTTTAACTGATAACAAATCACCTGAGATCTTTGATTGTCTGAGTAACGTTGAGTTGCTGCGTATTTTCTTATTTGGCTTGCCTGATGACGAGCCATCACATATCTCGGTTGCTGCGTTTTGCGCCGTGGATGATTTCCTTAAGTCTTCTAATAGATTTTGACGACATCCGCGCGACCTTGTGCATCATTTATGGGAGATTCGTGCTTTTCTGCTGCATTTTTGTTGATACCGATCTGTTGCAATCATACCTATACGATGTGCCTGATGCGTCGACCTCCGTTTCAGATGCTGTATTTATTGCGTTTATGAGTTTCCTGAAGTTCTGTATCAGATGCTAGCAATGCAGTGTATTCGTTTTTGCATTTCCGTTTGGTTTTTAATTCTTCTTGCGTTGTATTTTCAAAGCTCCACGTGACACGACAGACGACAACATAGCATCATTCAGACTACCGCCGGTAGCAAGATTGTCGTTAAATAAATGAATAAATAAATAAGACCCAAATGCATCTGTGGCGCTGGGGAGCAGTCAGCCAATCATATAATCTTCGATTGTAACATCCTCCACCCTCTGAAGCGCCTGTAAGACCTTCGATCCTCTGACATCAGCAACACTAAATGGATGGAGGACCTTGTAGGATTTTGTCTCAACCGCCGCTCACACGCAAGAAGAAGACGGAGGACGCAGACGACTTTATGGGGCAGTGGTTCTCAAACTTTTCTGCACGTTGACTACCAATTAAAGTAGGCTATATAATTTTCTGTATACCCAGCGGCCTAGCCCAAAATTTACTAATACAAGGAAAGTATGTGTCAAAATAAATTTGAGTACTTTTTACTTGAAATGCATGATAAAATAATACAAACCCAAAAATATGCTTAGAACTATAGATGTAAGCATAACACAAAGCATAACTGCCAGTGCAGCACGCCATTTTGTCCACTTTCAACTTCATTAATGCGAAGGATGTGCCTGATGGGACATAACAAGCACACGGATATTTGCTTGAAAGTTAGTGAGCTCCAGCCGTAGGCAGGGCCGGATTTACTTATAGGCTATGTAGGCTTAAGCATAGGGCCTCAAGATCCAAGGGGTCCTCCAACAAACCGTGGTACGTATAGAGTCAATGGCGGGCATATGATCATTTAGATTAAACTTCGTCAAAAATTTATGTCTTAATCATTATTGACAAAATTTAGTTTCATTCAACTTTCGTAGTTTATAACGCCAGAGTCTTCCAACGAGTTTCCATGAATCTCAATATCAGTGGCGGATTTATGCATTTGAGAGCAAGCGCGATTAGTGTTTGCTCTCAAAAATATCTACTCTAGACTCTTATCAGTGCAATAACAACAAGACAGTAGTGTGCATGTGGGCCCGAGAGAGATGCGGGCCGTCTGTATGAAAGCGGTTATAAAAAAGAATGAAAAAAATGGTACTTAGGTACAATTTCCCACTGACAAAAAGCTCCGCAACAACGCAAGACCGCCAGACACTGCAAAACTCCGAGGAAAACCACTATTGTCAATGCTGGACCCTACATTTGGTTGTTTTTAACTAGATTTCCCACAAACAGAGATTGCTTGTTAAAGCTCTATATCAGGGGTCTCTAAACGTTTTTGTGCGAAGGCCACACAAGCTATTACAACAGTCCGAGGGCCGGACATAATGGGCGTCCGCAGAATTATTTCCAGGGGGGAAGCAGAGTCGACATTTTGCTTATCTTTTTAAGATTGTTGGCGATGCAACGCAAATCGACGCACACAAAAAGAAAATGTCCAATGTTACGGCAACAGTTGCAAACAGTATTTTCCCAGTAAGAAAACTTTACACCGAGCAAATGTCTGTTTTAGTGAGCATGGGTATTTTAAGTCTGAGTCAGCAGAGTTCTAACTGAATTACAAGCTGTGACAAATTTTAGAATAAGTGCAAAATCTTATGAAAGTACCGACAAAGTACCATTTAATTCAAATAACTTCTTGTTTTCGTGCTTTTCCAATGTTTTGGAATGTTGAACATTGCGCGAGGTGTGATTTTGCGCAAATGGTCTGATGGTTCTGCATATTTGCGGGTCTTAAGAGGGAGCATTGATTGCAAAAAGTGCGCTTTATTGGCAGCAATGCTTCTTTTTCACTCATGCTTCTTTACACACAGTATAAACCAGGGTTGGGCAAACTTGTTCAATGCAAGAGTAATTTGCAGAAAACTAAAAACACCAGCGTGGCGCAAAACCAGTTTGTAGTATCAACACAAATACGGTAGAAAATGTAAGTTTTAGATTAAATGATATATAGTAATTGTCAATATTAAGTTATTGTTTAATTTTCTAGTCCTCTAAATCTGAACAGCACGTTGTTTGACCCTGCCCAGGTACCCTCTGCCCAATTTGGGCAGATTCTTCGGTTCTTCTACTTAAATTAAAAATTAGTTAACGTTCACGTAGAAAGCTGGTTGCTTCAGTAGCTGCATGTTTTTAGACGCTCTTTCGGGCAGTCCTATCGCAATCTGCACAACTTTTGTAGTTTTCGATATGCAGACAGACAGACAGACATTTTTATTTAACATCTGAAAAAATCAGATATCAAGGGGAGGAGAATGATCGCAAGGTCTTCGCGTCATCCTTCCCCGCTCGATAGTGAACAAAAATTGGCCCAGATTGACCCATGGTTACCTGAGGTGTAACAAAATTCCTACACAAAGATCCCCCCTAAGGTAACCTTGACCAATTTGGGCAAAAGTAGTTGGTGCATGTAGGTTCACTATTAAGCCACGCCAGCAACCTTTGACCGAAGCCAGCACGGGAGTAGGTCACACGAGTGCAAGCACTGACGACGCAGATCAATTTGGCGCTAATGACTCCTGCTCAGCTCGTGGTTTTCATTGAGAAACATGCAGGAGAATGTGACGCCTTCTCCGTCAGAGAAAAGAAATCGGAGCCAAAAAGGGCATGCACCTTGTGTGTGCACTTGTGGTGAAATGGCAAAGCATTTTGTCGAGGGTGATGAACCTCGCGCTTCTCTGTTCCGAACTGAAGTTTCTAGAACTCTGGCTTAACCAAAAGGGCTTGCTCTTGTTGTGCGTGCACTTGCGGTAAAAGGCCAAAGCATTTTATTGAGGACATGAACTTTGAGACCAGACAACACTGTGTCCACCATCAAAACAGAACGAAACGAGGTTCACGTGCCAACTGCCAACGATGGGGAGCACTTGTCTGCATTGATCACTTTCAAGTTATCGCAAAGATTACCCGTACCCCTGGAATACTAACCTCGGGTGATTTCTACCCAGGCAGGAGTGGTGGCCACGTAGTCTAGGTGAAAATCACACGACGTTATGGTTGGGGTGAGTTCGGGGTGAAAATCACCCTACGTTATGGTTAAAGTAAGTTTTTTGTTTCCCTGTTGATGCCTTGACATTGTAATAATTGACAAAACTCCACTCATTTATAGTTTTCATATTTCAATTTGGGGGCTTAGCCCACCAAATCCCCCCTGTGGCGACGGGACTGACTGTGTGTGAGACATGGAAGTCAATAGCAGTGCCGCGATCAATCCGATTGCCCAACAATTGTTGTAAAACATTTGCCCATTTTGGGCAAGGTTGATTAACGTGGCTGAAAATTGCAATGAAAATAGAAAAATTTCATGTCTGTCTCAACCTAATTTAGTTTTAGTGCAGATATAACCACAAGCTTGAAATGAGGTTCTGCTTAAACCTTAGACCAACCACCAATGACGTTTACTGGCGCGAAATTTTTAGATTTTTGTTTGCTTTTTTGTTCATTTTCTAAGAGCACTTCCCACATTTTTGTTTGGAAAATTGCTTTTGTTCTTCATCATATAAAAAATTTTCCAAAATCAACCCGTTGTTTTTTTTATGATCGGATGAGCTTGAGAAGACTTGCTAAGTTGTAAAAAACCCCGCGCTCGTGTCCAAACCTGTCAGTTAGTGCATTATAAGCGAATAAACACAATCTGCCCATTTTGGGCAAGGACAACAAAAGTGCTTGTGTTTAGAGGTTACCTGAGCAGGATTAAAGCTGTGCGAATTAATTCTCCCAAGTGTTCATTTTTCAGGGTTGCACGATGGTTTGATTTTACGAACTTCATTACAGAGAAACAAAATGCACAGCAATATGTTGTGCTATACACAGAAATGAGTCGTACACTGGTCTTTTAAATTTCGTGTATTTACCTGTTGGCAGAAATTAAGTGTAGAGTGTCATTGAAAAAACGTTTTAGAGCCCCATTTTCTTGCATATCGGTCAATTCAGTTTCTACAGCAGTCACGTTTGTGTCACGCGGTTGGTGAACTGGACAGCCATCACCGAATACATTAACATTGAATGGATTTACAGTGGCGGATCCAGGGGAGTGACGCTTGGGGCGATCGCCCCACTTAAACCTACGAAAACAGCTTTGTTCACCATGGTTTTGTACAATTCGGAAAACAGCATTCGCGATATAAGGTTATTTTGCCTCATATTTTTTTGTCAGAGCAGTGTTGTAAAGAATATCTTATCTCTCTTACAGTAGCCTAGTGCAGTGCTTGTCAACCGTGTGTATCGTACACCCCAGGGTGTACCAGAATTTTCCAGAGGTGTACCAACTAGATGGGGTTTACAGGGGTGTACCAGATGTGTGCTCTTCAAGAACAGTCTCATTGTGCCACATATGTCTTTTGCTCCAGCGCAGCTTTGTTAACTTTTCACAGATTTTAAAACCGTATTTATCGGGCGGGGTGCATTCAGTCCCGTCGCCAAGAGGGGGCTTTGGTGGGCTTAGCCCTCCCAAACAAAGGTCCAAGCCCTCCTAAATTGAAACGTGAAACACTATAAAGAAGTGGAGTTTTGGTTAATATTATAATGTCAAGCCCCCCCCGCACAAACGAAGAGCCCCTCTATAGAAAACTTTCTGTCGACGGTTCTGGGTGCATTGTCTGTCTTTTCCCGCCTGTTTGTAAATGTTGGTCAGATGGCCATCACGTATTCTTCTTTTTTTCTGTAAATGCAACATTCGGGAGTGTGCCTGTAAGAAATGTTTGGGAACCATTGCTCCAGCTTGAATTTTTTGTAAGCTAATTTACAAACCATGCTTTTCTCTGCAATGATTATATTGTTTTGTAGTATGACACGTAGCAATATTTTCCACATTACTTTTCAAGCAGTTAGCTGGGGCTATGCGAGAACTTATACCAAGAGGAAGTAAGTGATCTCCATGTTAATTTTAACTCTGCACTTTTTCAGTTCAGATTTTAACTGGTTATCATCTTATACTTTTGAGAGGTATTGCAGTAAGCTGTTGATCCTCAACGAAAATTGACATGCGCAATTGTCTAAAGAAAAACTTAGCAGCGAAAGGTAGTTGTGAAATTAAGCATAGTAACTATCAAAGGAAACTTCAGTCAATCAAGTGAGAGTATGGATCTCAGCAAGTCACATGCTGAGTGCAACATAGCCAATTTTTTCGGGAGTAAGATCGAGATTTAGCAGTGTACAGTTATAAAGAAAGTTATTCAAGTGAAAAAGGCTTGTATTGTCAAGAAGCACAAATGGAGGAGCGATGCCTGCATCGTTTATGGGTTTTGTCGCACAAAAGAAGAAATGCTGAACACGTATCCTTCAGGGCATTGCCTATTTTACACAACCGTATATGGTAAAAATAATTCGTCCGGCTCCAGGACATCTCAAAAACGTATGAAGTCACAGCATTCTACTCATCAAAATAAGTCAAAGGCATTCTTTGAAGCATCTCCAGAAAGTCATTGTCGATGGAGAAAAAAAAGCCGTTTCCAAAGTATGAAAAAGTTCACTATTAAAGCAATAAAAGTAAACAGAAGATTTGTTGAAAAAACTTCTTGACAAGCTGAAGAAAGCTTAGTTGTTTCGTATGTAGCTCGATCAAACAACAGATATTTCAGAAGAGGTTCAGTTGATTTTGTGTTGTGGGTTTGCCAATCAGGAAACAAAAATCATTGGCGAGTTGTGCTTTATTAACGTTGGAGTTTGTTCAGCTGCTCAAGCCATCTTCGTCAAATTGAATGAGTTCATTGAAAAACATCGTTTTGATTGAATGAAGTATAAGGCAGTTGCCACCAATGGAACAGCAGCCATGCAAAGCACTACTACTGGAGTTGTTCGAAAAATCAAACATGTTTCCGTTGACTGTGTTTCAACCTGCTTTTTTGGGTATTTTTCGGTCACAGACCGAAGAATTTTGAAATTACCGAAAAAACGTAGTTCAATTTGGTCAAAATGCCATTTTCAGACATACAAAAATGTCCAAATTAAAAATTACCGAAGAGTTATTTTGAAAAAATGACCGAAATGTCTCAGATAAACTTAGGTTTCAACTCACTGCATGATTAATTGAGAATTTGTGGTTAGAGTTTAATTTAAGAATATAACCAGAGGTCAGGTCTGGAGATTGTTCTTGATGATGTCAAAAAATTGAAAAATTCGTCCTTTCACATTCAAAGAAGCATGGAACGTGTTCAGAAGTGTGCAAAGACATGATAGCAGACACAAGGAGGTTATATTTCATGCTGAGGCACGCTGGTTATCCAGAGGAAATGTTAGAGCGTGTGTTTCAATTGTGGGAAGAGTTGCGGGTTTTTCTTGCTCAACAAGGATACCCAATATCCACTAATTTTCAAGGCAACTTTTGGCTTTATTTCAATCTGAATTCTTTGTCATGGATCGTGCAGCCATTTACATGTGAGGAAATTGACTTGGGCTTTTCGCATGTAGCTGCAACAACGCAGAAAACGGCAGGACACGGCACCAGGGGGCGTAACGAGGGGTGGGCAAGGGGGGTGCAATCCCCCGGCGCCGAGTCACTATAGGGGCGCCAATCAGTGCAGGGACGCCCAATGACTGCGGGGGCGCCGAAAAATCCCAACAATGTCACATGTACTTTCTTCAATACAGTGCATTTGCTTCCGAAAGACCTCAGGCTCGAACATGGGGCGCCAAACTTGCTTCTTGCCCTGGGCGCCATCTAGCCTCGTTACGCCCGCGCACGGTACATGTAACAATAAAATTAATGAAAATCAATCTTCCTGCTCATGAAGTTCGTACAACATCCAGAATGAATAAAAAAGAAATCATCTCATTTACTGTGATTGCTCCCGCTGAATTTCATCCGCCAGTTGTGAAAAATGTGGTTTTAACCCTGTTTCAAGGGCATTTTTCATAAGAGGATCAACATCCTTGCT
>Ga0210059_1014175_pt1 | contig 11820 bp, 6 predicted proteins | sample Ectturendosymbi2_FD_188042 | JGI IMG/M metagenome (GOLD analysis project Ga0210059, IMG submission 188042) | Ecteinascidia turbinata endosymbiont from Florida, USA - Sample 2 (SPAdes) (version 2) | ecosystem: Host-associated > Tunicates > Ascidians > Unclassified | place: Key West, Florida... | reverse complement strand
CTTCTGCTGCTATGTGACATCAATTGTAATGTGCAACATGTCCATGTTCTTTGCTTGTGTTCTTTTATTATGCAGAATTTAATATTGCAATACTTATTCAGTCAAAGATTTTGTTTAACGTGCATGATCATTTGCATGACAATCGCGTTTTTGTGTTTCAGCATTAGCCTTGTTTCTAAAAATTGACTAACAACTACTGCAAATCAACATGGAAAAGTTTGGCAAATTCAGTCCGTCCAGATCTTTTCCTGACCTCAACATGGCAATGATAAGTTCACCAATTCTGCCTACAATTGCAAGAGATCCTAGAATCTGCAGTTTTTGTAACGATCAAGAAAGAAACACTGCAAGTCTTCCACAGTTTCCGGAAGAATATGCTCATCAAACTGCTGTACAATCGGCCCCTTATCCTAACTTTGTTCCAACACCAGATACTGGAGAAGTCAGGACGCCACTCGCGAAATATTCAACCTTACGACCAGCAAAACTCTCATTTTCTCCACAACCTACAAGTTCGAAATCTAAAGGAATGAACCGCGCATCCTTCTGCTTAATGTACCCCACCCATCAAGCTTTCCAGCAAAATTCACTCCAGATTGAAGATATCCAAACCATTTTTGCGTCACCGCTTCTTCAGGAACATTTGCATTACCTTCTAATGGACCATGACCTGGATGACAAGGAGATTTCGGAATGTCTTAAGTATTTAGGCATCCCGAAATGCCTATTCATTCAGTATATTAACAAAGTGTATCCTCAGCATTTCTATACTATCCTCAGTAACATCAACGGATCTACACAATAAATACTTTACTGATTGTCTATTACTCAGATTATAAAACTGTATCAATTATTGTTTATCCGTGTATACTTTATTCCAGTATTATATACACCATATATATACCTGTAAAATCTGAATAACAGCTGTAATGCTCTTTCTTGTTATTGCTCTCTTCTTTGTGAGTCAATACAAAAGACTACGAAATGAGTTTTTGTTTTTATAACAATGAAATTAATAGGACAAATAGCTTTCTTTGTTACAGAATGCTTTTATTACATATTCAACCCTTCTACTTTGCAGATTAAACTTACAGTAAATGCAACGTGATCAATAGAGATTATCTTAAACATGAATAACTTTATACTAAATGCTTTACTAACGATTAACTTAAATTCCGTTTTCCGAAACCCAAACATTTCATTTGAAACGACGGAAAGGCTTCGAAATTTTGAAAGAGAAAATCAATCGATAATTCCCACTCCTCCTCACCAACGAATGACCATAGTAACAAAATTGTCGGATTTGCAGGAACAACCATGCAATCAACAGACTTTTTTTAGACGTCTACACTCGGACAGTCACTGGAACGAATGCTTACATACACCAAATTTCTTATTGCGACCTTTTTTCCAAACGCCAGAACAGCGATGTTTTGTAACGAGTCGCTTTTATATTGATTTAGCTGTCCAAAACAATTTAGTTCACCGAAGTCAAAGCAATATTCCTAACTCAGTATTACAGTTTTACCACCCCATTTTAACAAAAACGGAATATAAAATAGCAGGTTGGGAAAAACATCCACCGCGGAGTATTTCTAACATAAACAATGCAGACGCAATTACTTTCATGTTCCATGTAATAAGTTCATTTTTTGAACGACATGAACGTCTGAAATTTCAAATATTCTCAGCTCCCCTACCTCATCCCAAATTTATCCAAAACCAGTATTGCCATGTAAGACTTAATATGTTACCTCGCATAGATAATGTTCAATATGATACGACAGTCACTCATTTAATAGACCAAGACAATATCCACGAATGCGACCTTGATCAAATGGTTTTCATAAGTAGATTGCCTCAAAACATAATGCTAATAGGATTTTCAGGAGAGAACTTTATGCCAATCGTTCCTTTAAACGCAAAAAATGACAGAGTTTACTTTCAACGATACTTGTCAGAAACTTCAGAGCCTTTAACAAACGCGTCTTCACCTTGGTTAATTCTGAAAATACAACTTGGATTGAAATTACGAGCAGAACCAACTGATGTATTTGTCTTACCTTGGAAACATTCACATATTTTAGACCATAAACATCTTTTTACACCGCAAGTTTTGCGACCACACTATTTAACCACCGTTTTTGCATACCCCAAGGGCATTCAATTTCATCACAACCATACTGGCTCCCCACACACGGTTAGCTTCCCCATGACGATACAGCAACAAAGCCCCAACAATATTAACTGGACAAATTATTTACACAACCGTTGTGATGCCGCCGCGTTAAACAATATTATCTTTCCTTATGGCTCTTTAGAAATCCTACTGCTAAAAACTTCACCCCCTACGAATAATAGTGAAATTTGTCAAGTTCTACCTGACGTCACAAATCCACGCAAATCATATGCTGAACTAGAAACAAAAATCACGGATTTTACCACAAGGAGTGTACTACCATTCTGGACCTGGAACTATCCTACATTACAGAATCATACAAACTTTTTAACAGACCATCAGTACCAACAAAACTTGAACATACTTTATACGAAATATAACAAATTCTCTAATAAAAACTTTAAAACATTACAAAAATTACAAAGATTTCGTATGGCCAAACACTTTGATCAATTTCGTATCAATTTGCTAAAACATACTCTACATAACTCGGACGAAACAATTGTGAACAGCAATATCTCATACTCCATAAACAAGACACTACAACAAAAAAAGGCACATGCACAAGTAACGAAAACACTTGCCACTAAATTATGGCAAATCCATCTTATTAGACAAACCATACTCCATAAAACATATATAAAATTGCATCTTAAAAAGTTTACAACAACAGTAAGACATGATAAGCATTTCAAACCCAATGAAATATACGAACATCAACTTAAAGGCAATAGCGTTTACTCACGAAGTAGACTTAAAATTGTAAACCGGCCATTCGCAGATCGCAATTCAATCCATCCCAATACACAAACACTGCACCCATTCTTGAGAAAAATTATTAACCTTTTTAACCACGCCATTCACACAAGTGTAAAATTAATTTCTGAAACACGAAAATATTTCACTACTTCACAATATGCAACTAATAATCCCCTGTTAACCCAGATTTCATTAAATAAATTAAATGCACACATCTAATAAAACAAGCGAATCATCACAGCCACTCAACATTACTTTTAATACAATTTCTACAGATACTCACTTCAAAACCAATAATATGAAAACGTTACTTTTACTCATGCTTTATTTAAAATCAATAAATGGTTCAAACCGATACCGTAGAAGCTGTTCTACGGATCTGCAAACAGCATTTGCGTCATTAATTAAGAAACAACACCTCATCATCTCAGTACCTGAAGAAGAACAAACAATGCATGTACAACAACTTCCGAGTATTTACAATCAACCGTGTAACCAACAAGACTTTTTCGAAAATTTAAAACACGAAACTTTCCTCCATAAGCAACGACACAGCCCTACATTTTTACTAAAACCCTCATACCAGTCACCAGAAAAAAGATGCTTTAGTTTTTTTCAACAAAATCGGGACTTGCAAAGACCCTCATTACTTTCACGACAACATGAGTCCCCTCACGCAATCCTTCATCTATTTTTGGATTATGGAACTCTAAACCAAGTCAAAAATATACCAAACGAAGACCGAACTACAAATATACATTTAATTTTTCCGCGTGACGCTGACGTGTTTTTATTCATTTTTTATGTAGTAACCTCTTTCTACGAACGCCATAAGTCTATACAATATTTTCTCAGAACCCTACCTACCGTGCCAGATGCCACAGAGAGAACACAACCATGCTATGTGAAGCTAACAGATTTACCTAACATAACACAAGTGCAATACAACAATACTATTGAAAATATAGATGCCAATACCATTCTAGAGTGTGATCTCACGTCAATCACATCGATTAAGAAAACAGCATTCAACACCTTTCATGTTACATTTCCTGGAGGAAAATTAACTCCGATCGCCCCTCGCAATGCCAAAAACAATCGCCTGTACTACAAACGAGAATCTGCTCATGGACCTACGCGTCCTATACCATGGTTTGATTTAAAAATTATTACGGGGCCAGCACGCCAAAAACCACAAAATCTAATCCGAATATTACCCTCAGCAAACTCACATATATTAGATCACAAATTTTTATTTGCGCCGCCAGCTCTCCGCCCACGTCATACCACTATAACATATCAACATAATCTAGAGTTAATTTACAACTCTAATTTCACATATCCCATAACCTCCAACGCCTACCCTGCTGTAATTACCCCAAACCCTCGTGCCCATCATCATTACCGCTATCTTCAACATAACCACTGCTCATTTACAGATCTCCACAAACATTTGTACCCCTTTGGAACACATGAAAGAGAATTACTTAACATCCTACCACGCCCTAATCCCAGAGAATTTTGCAAGAATTTACCGGACCCAGATCACCCTGTACAAGCATATCAAAGACTAGAACAAATTCTAGATAACTTTACAATGACCAATCACACTTGGTTTTCATGGTCCGCAGAAATTGACAATGCTTCGCACCCAAATGAAACCTCATTATTAGATCAAAACCCCTACTTAGACCAAATTCTTACTCTATATAAAAATTTCACACCAGCATACAACGAATATAAAACGAAACTACACCATGCACAAATAAATAAACAATTTGCCACATTCAACTTATATTACTATGCACAGGAAAAACTATTTAAACAAAACAAACATTTAAACGTACAAAACACACAGGCTAACCAACAAATTGCGGCAAATGAACTCTTCACTAGTCAACAATTGATTACACTTTATGCAAAAAAACTATGGAAAATTCATTTTATACGTCAAAATCTCTTACAAAAAGCATTACTTATTTGGAAAACACGAAGATTTTTAAAAACCATCAGCAACTTCAGAGATTTCAAGAAAGACGTCATTTATGAACACACACTCGTACAAGATAAAATTTACTCCTGGAACCGTCTCCTCATCCTAGGAGACAGAGACTACGAACATCGATTCACCATCCCAGAAATAGATCCAGATCAAGACACATACTGGAACCCTGCTAAACTCGCTGCCTTATTCGGAAGCGCGATAGCTGCAGGCACAGCACTTGCCTACGGAGCTTATAACCTTTTATTCGCAGGATCAACATTACGTTCAGATCAACCATTTTATGCACAGTTATCTTTACATACTATTAATAATCAAACATTACCGTTACCTTAATTTACATATAACGTTTTGTTTTCAGAAACAACTACTTTGTGTTTTCATTTAACCATTACTATGTTTCTAATGACACGATCCTTTACACTCACTTTATTACTATCACAAACTTTTACACGAGAATTTTCAACTAACTTATACAAATTTCATAAACGAATTCGTTCCTTCACACCACATTTAAATCACGTACATACAAATCAGTTCCAAAAAGTAACCATACCATTTCAACCCCTCAACACATTCATTTGTGACACCCAGAATTTTCAAAAACAAACAAAAAATCATTGGCAGAAGTACACGACATTGATAACTGATCATATACCAGGAAAAAGAACACAATATAGCCCCGATCATCATTCACATTACTTTTAAAAAAATTTGTGGTCACCCGACGAGTGGACAACTGTCACCCATCATCACCGAGCACGTGAATATCATTTTGAAATGATTTATCTACAACTTATAAAAAAATCACTGTATGTTATATACAATGAATACGGATATACTGACCCACACAATTTACACTATTTTAACTCCAGTGATACCATTGCACTCATTTCAAGGATAATCGCCTATTTTTATGAACATTTCACCTTCGTAAAATTCAAACTTTTCACAAACCTCAGCAAAACAGTCGGAGAATTTAGAGGACAATGTTACCTTTCTGCAGAAAAATTCCCACTCATAAAACAAGTACTTTTAACATCGGAAACTACACAACAAGAAATCAACACCCCGTGCAACGAAAATCGACTAATAAGATTGTACACATCAAATACTGGAACCTACATTGCGACATTTCCAAAACAAAAAATCAGTAACGAAGTACCACAAACAAGAAATATTCAACAATACGAGCAACAAATAGGACATAACTATGCGTTGGATTTTCAATGGTCAATCCCTACAGACCAAGGCTTTGCCCTATATATTGAACTAGGAGATAAACTCACCTATATGCCTAGAACATGGTGGATTCAAGAACAATCAGATAGCCTTCTTGGCTTTCACAAAAACTTTTTCTTGCCAAAATATTTTCAAACAATTCAGACAACCTATTCTTACGCAAGAAACATGCGACATTATTACGCAGAAGGTTTTTATGTAAAGAAACCAGGCGTAAAATATTTCCGACAAAACCTCACCGAGCATACACCTGTCGTTACCTCATGGCCCATACCAACACAGCAAATTAACATAAAACATCCACCGAACGAATATTTCAAACCACACTTAGGAAATTTAGAAACAATAATGCCAAGAGTTCTTCAAATCGTGGAAAGTTCACCACACATCGCACAGATCTCAAAATGTCAAAACTATATAGCAAACTTCCACACTATACAACAAGACCGCTCCAACTACCACCAAAAGATGTTCGATCAAAATAAACCATTACTCTCCAACATATATTCATATAAGCAGACATTGCACGCTAAAAACAACAAACGAACCAATAACGTGGCACAAGCTAACCTACAACGCCGTATTGACGACAAAGCTCAACTTTTTCAATTATTATGGAATAATGTACACCCCCACGTTTTAAACCTGGAACACAATTTATTAAAATACCAATTTGAAAGCAGTGAAGAAACACGATTGGACATCGAAAAACGCATTCACCACAAAGCATGGACAGATTATGCAACGTGGCAAGCACATTCTAAAGCTCAACAGGCTTATGCACAACTTCTACGCGAGACTAACTACTTGAGTGCAATTATTCCTAACATACATAAAAATTTTCGTGAAATGTATGCCATGACTATACAGCATAAAACGATTCGTCTCTTACGAAATTCCCGACACCTAAAACCTTATGTTTTATATCAACACATCATTAACAGTGATTCCATCGAAAGTTACCCATTAAAATATGATGCCACACGATCAACTTCGCCGCGATGGCCAACACCTTTCTTAATCAGTTCTGCAAAAGCTACAACACAAACCTCTTCAAGTTCACCTATCTTAACACTCCCACAAGATTCTTCTACACGGGCTAAACAGACTACATCACCAGTAACCGAAGCCCACCAAACAGAAAGAACAAAGAAACATGCAGAATACAACCAGAATCAGACATACAATCCTGTACCATGGCCATGGCCTAAAACACCACATTCCTGTCCATACTTGCCCACACTACAATTTATCATCTCAATCATTCAAAGTCAATTTTATAATTTATTACATCGTCTAAACAACAAGTATATTGTTACTAAGCAATTTCTAGCAAATCTTCTCAGTAAACACATTAAGTGCGACACCTAATGACAAATTCTTCTGCACAGATAAGTATGCAACCTTACTTACGAACACATCAATAAGATGTACAATTTTTTACATCTGTTACAATTCTTTTTGCTGCTCATACCTACGAACGGAAGTTCGCGAAAATATGCCTCAAACCTAGCGTCACTAATCGAAACCCTCCACAAAAAAGACATTGCCACATACAATATTTCACAAACTTTCCATTATCATAATATCGAAAAATTACCGTCACTTACTTATATCCCATCTGATTTAAAAAACTTTCATAACCAACTTACACATTCATGGAATATCTACGCAAATAACAAGGAAAACCCAATTGCATACCCACCCACCAACGTCAACCCCTCTTGCAATAGCTTTACACACACAGTTTTTTATTGGTCTCCTTCACAATGGACCTCAATCGAAGACAATTTCCTTCCGGATACAGATTTCCAAATGATACATTTAGTATCATTATCATACACTCAAGTAACTATCGCGCAAACAAACTTACCTATGAACACATTTACTATTTCTCAAGATTCGTTACAAGAAACATTTTTATTTATGTCCAAAATTCTATCCTATTTCTACGAAAAATATTCTTATATAAACTTTAAATTGACACAAGAGAAAAATCCGACTATCCCAATGAACACTATCAATTGTTCAATAGGATTGCATGAATTACCATCAATACAGGAAGTTATCAAACCCCAAGGAGAAAATCGAATAAGATATACAACCCCTTGTATCTTACAAAAAATAGTACGAATTCAAAAATCAACTTCAAATACATATACAGTAACCTTCCCGACCTCAAAAATACGCAACATTAAACAATCTAGTTTAATGTACCTCAATACAACCACGCGTGAAGGAACACTTACATTTCAATGGCCATATATAAACAAAACAGCCTTCAAATTGGAAATACGCACTTCACGCCGACGACATCACCTGCCCAAAATCTGGTGGCTTTTACCACACACAAAAAGTTTATTAACATATCAAAAAAATCTTTTTGCACCACCAATAGTAACAACGCGTGCTACAACTTATTCCTATACCTTCAATAACAAACACCATTATAACAAAGGAGGATGCATCAATCACTGTGAACACGAAGAACTCCAAGAAACAGTTCAAAGACGTAAATTACCTACCACCTCATGGCCATTACCCGAGACACATACACAGGGATTAATTCCCACACGACTTTATTGTCTACCGCAATGTGGCATAATTGAACAACACATGAACATATATGACAAATACTTACCGTACTGGTGGCCACACTCAGATCATGACAAATGTACTTCAAATTATACAAACCTTATTAAATTAGCCGCACAACAACAAAACAATTATCCCCACCCTCTAAATCTCAAACCATTATCACAAAACACGATCTACACTTATGAAACAAATATACCTATAACATTTTCAGGACCATTACAGACTTATCAACATGAGCTATCATACCTCCGTAACCACCTACAGAAAACGATCCGCAAGTTCATCAGATTATGGCAATACACCTATCCTCAATATACCAAATTAGAAACGGCAATTACTGATAACCTTCTACTACAAGATGAAAGTTTGATTCACATCTCAGAACTTCTGTACTATACCAAAAATACACTTGACCGTCATCAAAACACACACAAATTGAACACTGCTATATACTCAGCAAATGATAAAATAAATGAATTCAGACACAACTACTACCAACTAAATCCTAGATTTAAACAACTTCAAATATACGCAGAGCAAATTTACTCTTTAAAAAAAATAACCATTGTTCTTCAAGCAATACAAAACAGAACGGATTTACAAAATAACGTCATATACTCACACAAAGTTCAAAATGGCTATCTGCAAAATATACCAATTATGAGAATTTCACCGTCACAATCACAACACTCTAAAATCACTTTGAAACAGAACAGTCACACAGAACGAACAAACGAACAACAAACTACGCACAGTGACGAAGGACCTATAACACATAATCCAACGGATATCAACCCCAGGCAAACAACATCTCAAATTGTCACCTCCACTAACAAACCCATGTCTAATATAAAACCTCTTCAGAACTCTCATACAATGCAACGCACAAAACCACTCAACTCCAGACAAACAACATCTCAAATCGCCCTCTTTAATACAACGTATATTCCAACGACCCTCAAATTCAGACAAACAACAGGTAATCCAACAAATCCCACATCCAGAGAAACAACATCTCAACTCGTCCTCTTTAGCACTAGACTCGTCTCTCGCACATCACTTTTTCATGACTCTCATACAATGCAAACTACAACCGTACAGTTGCACACATTTTTACCTTATCAGACTATAAAAACGTTACTCACAAACATAATGAAAGCATTTATGTATTTAATTAACCAGTCGCATTTTGTATATAACGCTGTACATACCGCCATATCATCACGCTTTCAACGCACTACCGAAACATTAACCGAGCTTTGTAAAGGAACATAGACATGCCAATCTTATTTATACTACCATGATCATTTTTTATCGTTTCAGATACACCTCACTCTATTTCCATAACACAGTATAAAACATAAAATCTGGACAAATAACAATTAATTATTATTTAATCATGACTGAAAAATCATCTGACAAGAAACTACTAAAACGCATTTTTAAAACCAAGGAACATGATGAACCAACCACAGCACGTGACATTGAGAAAATCGTAATTGAACACAACCAATCGGCCAAACAAATCAAAAAAATAGCCGATGGCATTCAACAAAATCAACATAAAGCAGCGGTCGATACCAACGACCTAGTCTCACACATTAAACATTTCAAACACACAGAAAAGAAACGTCAAAAACTAACTAATCAATACATTAAACAACAGCGTGAAGATCCCACCTTGTCACCCCTAAAAATAGTGCAAGCTGTTAATCAAGAAACGGACCCTCTGCCTCCTTATACAGAAACACCTAGAGCACCACCCGCTAATCTATACCCTGAACTACAAGCAAATCACACAGAATTACAAACCATCGACCCCTTCGCTCCATCCACTCTATGTAAAACTCTAGAGATCTTGGCCATACCAGATTTTTCATTAGACGAACCATTATCAAGAAATGAATTAGCTCTTAAAAATGAAGTAACCGCACAAACACAATTTCTCAATTATTACAATAAGATAAGCACGTCCCTGCCAGATAAAATCGCAAATCTCCTTGAAAAAATCCACCTACTCAACCAACTTCAAGACAGACTACCTTCCTTTTATCTTGACGGAAACACACTAAAGCCAGACTATCGAAACCTGATAAAAACTACACTTTCTTCAGCATCACAATCGCAAAACACGTCGCGCGCACCAACACCGGACTATTCATTATTTACAACGAGATCAGCCGCCAGCGAAACTCCAGACTCACAGAAGCCCATATCAAAAACTCCTTTCTTGGAATATGCACGAACACCGTTAAATCTTATCATTAATACCTTAAATGAACTACATATAAACACGCACGAACCACATATCCATTGGGAATTCCAACTCAATAAACGTCAAGATGACTTAATACGTGATTATCTACAACAACCAATGGCGACATCATTCACACGCACAGATACGTTACAAAAATTCACAAAATTTAGCACGATATTACATGACATTCAGAAATGTTTCAATGAGGACACCTTGGAACAAAACGCAACAAATATAAAAGTCCCGCAAAACAGTTACCGATATTTACATCTTTTTGTTCCTCCAGAGCTAAACACAACAGAAAAACAACTATCGTGCTTACAGGATCACATCGAAAATGTAAACTACATCCTACAAAAGCTTCAACCAAAAATAGATCAAACACTGATCAAACACTACCAGATCAAACTTCTCCATCTTGAAAATCTAAAACTTTCACTACAAACCAAAAATCAGCCACAAAGTGTAGGATTCAGCTCACCAATACATCCAGACAAAGGACCATTTCACACACCCCCAAATCAGCCGCAATCGAGTTTTCACCCCCCAGATTTCATTCAAACACCCAGAAGCAATCCCGCACCAATATTTTATCCAGAAGTCAATCAAACACGTTTTATACCAAAGATGCTATTAAATCCCCTCGAACTTGGAGATGAAATACAATGGGCAAGATTAACGCAAGCTACGTTAGAAGAATTTCCATATATAGATTCGAAGTTGAAACTGAAAGCGCTAATACAACATCTCGCGCGACACCCAGCGGCTAAACAAGCTGCATCA